>Ga0208542_1000898_pt1 | contig 13232 bp, 10 predicted proteins | sample DEB08_DNA_3_FD_185495 | JGI IMG/M metagenome (GOLD analysis project Ga0208542, IMG submission 185495) | Aqueous microbial communities from the Delaware River and Bay under freshwater to marine salinity gradient to study organic matter... | ecosystem: Environmental > Aquatic > Marine > Coastal ... | reverse complement strand
TTGGAAGAATCTTTAGAGCGGTCAATAGATCTTGCCTCCTCTCTAGAATCAAGAGGTTATGGATATTTTCCAAATCCAAGTCGATATCGTCCGCAGAGCTGGCGCTTTCGAGAGACGATTGCCCTTGCAGCACCGATTTATGCTTTGATTTTTCTTTTTCTAGTTCCAGCAGTCTCAAGCGCACTATTAGCGGGGCTCGTCGTAATTGCAGTAATAACTCCTGGATTTATCTCGTGATTACCTTCTCTAGCGTCTCCTTGATCTATCCCAACGCGCAGCGAACGATTGTGGAAGACATATCTTTTACAGTTAATGAAGGAGAGTTACTTCTTCTAATAGGACACACAGGAGCAGGTAAGAGCTCGCTTCTCAAACTAATCAATGGCCTTATCCCGCATCACACTGGAGGAATTCTCACCGGCGAAATTAGTGTGGCCGGCAGGAGTACTAGAGCGCTAAAGCCTGGTGAGTTGGCAGATGTAGTAGGAATTGTTGGCCAAAATCCAGTTAATGGTTTTGTCTCAGACATCGTTGAAGATGAGATCGCCTTTGGCCTTGAGAGCCTTGGAATCGCCCCGGAGATCATGCGAAAGCGTGTTGAAGAAGTATTAGATCTTCTTGCACTTGCACCTTTGCGAAGAAGAAATATCTCAGAGCTAAGTGGCGGCGAGCAGCAGAGAGTGGCAATTGCTGCAGCCCTTGTTACAAATCCAAAGGTTCTCCTTCTTGATGAACCAACGAGCGCCCTTGATCCAATTGCAGCAGAGGAGGTCCTCTCCATTCTCCACCGCCTTGTTCACGATCTTGGACTTACGGTGATTTTGGCAGAACATAGACTAGAAAGAGTTATTGGATTTGTTGATCGAATTATTCTGATCCACGGAGATGGCTCAGTTGATCTTGGACCTGCAAGGCAGATATTAAGTAGCTCTCCAATTGCCCCTCCCCTAGTTGAGTTAGCAAAGAAATTGGAGCTTGGTGAAATACCGCTCTCTATCCGTGAATTTCGCAAAATTGCCCCAGAAATATCTGAAGCGCCAACCAAGGCCATTGAGAAACTTAAGGGCGATGCAATATTAACCATTAACTCGGTTAGCGCTTCATATGATCAAAGTCAGTCAAGTAAAGCTCTTGACGATGTAAATATTCAAATAAGTGGCGGCGAGATTGCTGCGCTAATGGGAAGAAATGGCGCAGGAAAGACCACCTTACTTAAATGCGCGGTTGCACAAGCTCCCCTTACTAAAGGTGAGGTTAGAGTAAATCAGAGAGATCCCAAGAGTTTTACAGATAAAGAGTTAATAAGATTTGTTGGATACATCCCACAAGATGCCGGCGATCTTCTCTACGGCCAATCAATAAAGCAAGAATGTGATTTAGCTGATCTTGATAATGGAGTTGAACCTGGAACTACCCTTGCGATCTATAAAGAGTTGATGAAGATTCCAAGCCTTAATTCACACCCAAGAGATATTTCAGAGGGGCAGCGCCTTGGCCTTGCACTAAGCATCATCCTTTCTGCGCAGCCAGCTCTAGTCATACTCGATGAACCAACTAGAGGTCTTGATTATGAAGCCAAGAAAGTGCTTATAAAGATACTAAATCAGATTGCCTCAAGCCTTGATCGAGCAGTGTTGATATCAACTCATGATGTCGAACTAGTTGCTGAGGTGGCAGACCGGGTTATTTTTCTTGCAGATGGTGAGGTAATTGCAGATGGCAGCAGTAGAGAAGTGCTTAAAGCCTCCCCTGCCTTTGCTCCGCAAGTTTCTAAAGCTCTTCCCAATAACAGCTGGCTCTCACTAAGCGATGTAGAAAGATATTTAAGTGAGAAAAACTAGAACTATTGCTTCAATACATTCCTGGCTTCCAATATTTATTGGATCTATTCTCGGACTTCTTGCATTCACTTGGCCGCTCTTTATTCCTGAGAGTAATTTCTTTCTATTAAAGCCAGACTCGGCTCGATTCTTAGCTTTATTTATCGCACTTCTGGCAGTTTTAGTGATTTCAGTGGAGATATCAAGAGGGGCTCTCGATAGCAAGATCGTTGCACTCCTTGGAGTTCTCGCCGCCTTAATAGCAGCCCTGCGGCTAGTGGGAGCTGGCGCTGTGGGCGTTGAACCGATGTGGTTTCTCCTCATTATTTCAAGCTACATCTTTGGATCAAAGTTTGGATTCTCACTTGGAGTTATCTCGATGGCCGTCTCTGCAGTAATTAGCGGAGGAATTGGACCTTGGCTTTCATTTCAAATGCTGGCCGCGGGATGGATTGGGTTATTTGCTGGTTTATTTTCCAAGAAGATCACCAAACGTTTTGAAATAATCGCACTTCTAATAATTGGAGTTATCAGCTCCCTTCTCTTTGGTGCGCTCATGGATCTTCAGCTCTGGCCTTGGATTGCATCCACCAATACTCAGTTAGGTTTTATCGCCGGCGCACCGCTTATGGAAAATCTCTCGCGCTATCTAACTTTTCACTTAGCAACAGCTATGGCATGGGATATCCCAAGAGCTATTACTACCGCCCTTTTGATCGCTCTTAGCGCCAGGGCTCTACTGGCATCACTTTCTAGAGCCTCAATGAGAATGGGCCTTACTTCACCTTCGATGGTTGAAAAGGTAAACGTTTAATTACTCCTTGGCTAATGCGACCTCGTATATCGATAAATACCTGGCTTTCAAGTGGAATCTGACTATCAAATAGTCCTAGAGCGATGCCACTCTTTAACGAGGGTGAGAAGGTGCCACTTGTTACATAACCAATTTTCTTGCCATCCTTGTCTTTGATCTCCATCCCAGCTCTAGGAATACCGCGATCGCTAATTAAAATTGCTGCAAGCCTTCTATGTCTCTTTTCTGCGCGTTGCTTTTCAAGAACGTTCTTTCCCCAGAACTCTTTATCAAATGCCACTGCCCATGAAGCACTTGCCTCCACGGGAGTTATATCAGTTGAGAGTTCATGGCCATGAAGGGCATATCCCATCTCAGTTCTTAAAGTATCGCGAGCGCCAAGTCCTACAGGAAGTCCGGAATACTTCTTTACTTTCTCTAGAAGTAAATCCCAGATTTTTCTCGCATTTGCCCAAGAGGTAAGAATTTCATAGCCATGCTCTCCGGTATATCCGGTTCGACAGATAATTAGCGCTTCGGAGTCCAACTGACTTTCCATAAATGACATGTATTCAAGATTTACATCGATGCCAAGATCTTTTAAGACATCAAGTGATTTCATACCTTGCAAGGCAAAGAGGGCATAGCTTTCATGTAAATTCTTAATCTCAAGTGTGCTTGGCGCTTCTTTACTTATCTGATCTAAAACCTGCTGGCAGTTAGCGGCATTTGGAATTAGTAGAAAGTGGGTACTTGAGTAGCGATAAATGATGAGATCATCAATTACTCCACCGTTATCTCTTTGACAGAGAAGAGTGTATTGAGCTTGACCATCTGAGATTTTTCTCAAGTTATTAGTAAAAATCGAATTTAAGTAATCCAGGGCCCCCTCGCCTATTACTGAAGCTTTACCAAGATGGGAGACATCAAAGAGGCCCACGGTATTTCTAACCGCATTATGCTCATTTAAAACCCCACCACCATTTGCTGCGGGGTATTCGATCGGCATCTGCCATCCCCCAAAATCAGCGACTTTGGCCCCAGAATCAAGATGGAACTGGTGTAATGGCGAATATTTGCTCACTCCAATAACCTAGCCCAATGCCTACAACATTGCCCACTATCTCAGCCTCCGATAACTCAGTAATAGATGAAGTCCTGGTTCTGGGCTTTGCTCTAGATAAAAAGAGTAAGAAGTTTTCTATATTAAGTGGCGAGCTTCGAGTCGATCAGGGACCACTGCTTCAAGCCCTTACTGATCTTGGGGCAAGTGGGGCAAGTGATGAGGTATTTAAGCTTCCAGGAAGTGCAAGTAAGTTAATTCTTTTAACAGCGCTAAACCTTAAAGCCGATGGCTCAATTGCCCATGAAGTATTGCGAAGAGCTGCTGGAGCTGCTGCAAGATCTCTTGCTGGAACTACCTCAGCAACTTTCGCTCTACCACAAGCTTCAAAACAGGATTTCCAAGCAATAGCTGAAGGAGCCCTGCTTGGCGCATACACCTTTGATGAATTTAGAGGAAGTTCTAAGGCTGATAGAAAACCCGCACTAAAGAAAATCACGATTTACTCGAAGAAGGCAAAAGATAAGAGTTTTCTCCAGGCAATCAAGCGCGCCGAGATAATTGCTAAATATACTCATCTAACGAGAGATTTAATCAACACTCCACCAAGTCATCTAACTCCAGATTCTTTTTCACTTCGATTTAAAAAGCTTGCTGCATCACTTGGCGTTAAAGTAGAAATACTCAATGAGACTCAATTAATTAAGGGCGGTTATGGCGGAATAATTGGCGTAGGTCAAGGTTCTGCTAACCCTCCTCGTTTACTTCGCCTCTCCTATAGCGGCAAAGGCGCTAAGAAGCGTTATGCATTTATTGGAAAAGGAATCACATTTGATACTGGAGGTCTTGCCCTAAAGCCTGCTCAAGGTATGGAGGCAATGAAATCTGATATGAGTGGAGCAGCTGCAGTCTGCGCTGCTGTATTAGCAATTGCTGAACTAAAACTTCCAATCAATGTCGATGCTTGGGCGGCTCTGGCAGAAAATATGGTTAGCGATAAAGCAACCAGGCCGAGTGACATCATCACAATTTATGGCGGTAAAACTGTTGAAGTATTAAATCCAGATGCAGAAGGTCGCCTAGTTCTTGCCGATGCCATGGTTCGCGCAGCAGAGGTAGGAAAGAAAGCTGGCGGTCTTGATGGGATGGTCGATGTTGCAACTCTTACCGGAGCTCAGGTCGTTGCACTTGGAACGAGAACAAGTGCGGTAATGACAAACAATGAGAGTTTTAGAGAGCAGTTCTTAACTCTTGCAGAAATTACTGGAGAGGCATTCTGGCCAATGCCCCTTCCAGAGGAGCTTCGAGCATCTCTTGATTCCCCCGTTGCTGATATGGCAAATATCGGTGATCGAATGGGCGGGATGTTAGTTGCTGGGCTTTTTCTAAAAGACTTTGTTGATTCAGAGCTGCCTTGGCTCCATCTCGATATTGCAGGTCCTGCCTACAACGAGGCAAAAGCACATGGCTATACCCCAGTTGGCGGAACAGGTGTCGCACTTCGCACTTTAGTAGCCCTTGCTGAGTCATCAGCTGCCAAGTAATGCTGGCAAGATAGGCTCAGAGATAAAGAATTATAGAAAGGTTTGATGTGGCAGATTTTGATTTAGTAGTTCTCGGTGGTGGTAGTGGCGGTTATGCCTGCGCACTACGAGCAGCCCAATTAGGGTTAAAGGTTGCTTTAATTGAGAAAGAGAAACTCGGCGGAACCTGCCTACATAGAGGATGTATTCCAACTAAAGCTTTGCTTCATGCTGGCGAGATTGCAGATGGTGCAAGGCACTCTGCTGAATTCGGAGTAAAAGCTGAATTTCATTCTATGGATATGGTCGCAGTAAACGCCTATAAAGATGGTGTTATCTCAAAGCTTCATAAAGGTCTGCAAGGTTTAGTTAAGTCTAGAAATATCACCTACGTTGAAGGTGAAGGAAAATTGGTTTCAGCAACAACGGTCAAGGTTGGCTCCGAGAGCTACAGTGGAAAAAATGTCGTTCTAGCAACAGGCTCTTATGCAAAGACTCTTCCTGGACTTGATATCGATGGAAAGCAAGTGATCACCAGCGATCAAGCGATTCACATGGGATATGTTCCTAAATCTGTAATAGTTCTAGGCGGCGGAGTCATTGGCTGCGAATTTGCCTCAGTCTGGAAATCATTTGGCGCAGAGGTGCGAATCATTGAGGCCCTGCCACATCTAGTTGCCCTAGAAGATGAATCATCTAGTAAGGCTTTGGAGCGCGCCTTTAGAAAACGTGGAATCAATTTGGAACTGGGAGTTAAATTCAAGAGCGTGAGTACGAGCGCATCCGGAGTTGAAGTTTTACTTGAAGATGGAAAGAGCTTTGCTGCTGATCTCTTGCTTGTTGCAGTCGGACGAGGCCCAACATCATCTGGCCTTGGATATGAAGATGTTGGAGTCAAGATGGATCGCGGCTATGTATTAGTAGATAACAAATGTCGTACCAACATAAAAGGTGTTTGGGCTGTTGGAGATTTGATTCCTACTCTGCAACTAGCTCATGTTGGTTTTGCTGAAGGAATAATGGTCGCTGAAGAAATTGCGGGCCTTAATCCACGGCCGATTGATTACGACGGCGTTCCAAGAGTTACCTATTCAGAGCCTGAAGTTGCATCCGTCGGACTAACAACTGCTGAGGCAAAAAAGCGCGGCATTGAAATTAAAGAACTTAATTATGATTTAGCTGGTAATGGTAAGGCTCAGATTCTAAAGACTGCTGGGGCGATTAAACTAGTTGCTGATAGTTCCGGAACAGTTATTGGCATACATATGGTTGGTTCAAGAGTTGGCGAACTCCTTGCAGAGGCACAATTGATATTTAATTGGCAGGCTGATGCTGATGATGTTGCTCAACATCTCCATGCTCATCCAACCCTTTCTGAGGCGATGGGTGAGGCTCATATGGCCCTTGCTGGAAAGCCACTTCACGCTCATGGCTAGAGAGTTTCGGTTAGGCTTTTTATCATCAGATGGATTGCTCGTTAGAATATGTTTTAAATACCAACAAAGGGGCGTTTAGAGAAAATGTCATTTTCAGTAAAGATGCCAGCTCTCGGTGAGAGCGTAACTGAGGGAACAGTAACTCGTTGGCTAAAAGCCGAAGGTGATCAAGTTGCACTCGATGAACCGTTACTAGAGGTCTCAACCGATAAAGTCGATACTGAAATTCCATCACCTGCTGCCGGTAAATTAGAGAAGATATTAATTCCAGTAGATAGCGTCGTTGCTGTCGGAACTGAACTTGCCCTAATCGGTGATGGCGCTTCATCACCAAGTGCTCCAGTTGCAGCTGCTCCAGCGCCAACACCTGCTCCGGTACCAACACCAGCTCCGGCGCCAGTTGCGCAAGCACCGATTGTTCAGGCCCCCGTTGTGCAAGCATCTGTTGCTCCAGTGGTTGCAGTTGAAAAACCAGTTCCTGCTCCGCCAAAGACTCCGCCGCCACTTCTTCCAAAACCTACAGCTGGATCTGTGCTTGATGATTCCTATGTAACTCCTATTGTCAGAAAACTTGCCAGTGAAAATGGCGTTGATCTCTCTCGAGTAAGTGGCACTGGAGTTGGCGGAAGAATCCGAAAAGAAGATGTTATGGCAGCTATATCTCGCCCAACTCAAGTGGCTGCTTCATCTGCAGGACAAACTTTTTCTGCCCCAAGTGAAGTTCGCACTCAATCTGTTGCGGTATCCCCGCTTCGTGGCACAACAGTAAGCATGTCAAGACTTAGAAAAGTTATTGCTGCAAGAATGCTTGAATCCCTCTCTGTTAGCGCCCAGCTAACAACAGTTATTGAAGTTGATATCACCAAGATTGCACGTCTGCGCGAAAAAGCTAAAGCAACCTTTGAAGGTCGTGAAGGTGTGAAATTAACTTATCTGCCATTTTTTGCTGTGGCAGTATGTGAAGCGCTTAAACAACATCCAGTTGTAAATGCTTCAGTAGAAGGCGATCAGATTACTTATCATGGAGCCGAACACCTAGGTATTGCAGTTGACACCGAGCGCGGTCTATTAGTCCCAGTGATTCGTGATGCTGGCGATCTCAACATGGGCGGCATTGCAAGAAGAATTGTTGATGTGGCTTCAAGAACTAGAGATAACAAGATCTCGCCGGATGATTTAGGTGGCGGCACATTTACCATCACAAATACTGGATCCCGAGGAGCACTCTTTGATACTCCAATAATTAACCAGCCTCAGGTAGCAATCTTGGGAGTTGGCGCGGTTGTTAAGCGCCCAATGGTTGTAAAGGGAGAAGATGGCGGAGAGACAATCGCTATTCGCTCCATGGTCTATCTTGCACTTTCCTATGATCATCGAATTGTTGATGGCGCAGATGCTGCAAGATTCTTAACTACTCTTAAAGACCGGTTAGAAGAGGGTCGTTTCGAATCTGATCTAGGGCTGTAAATGTCCCTGCCACAGCGCATCGCCATCACTGGTGCATCAGGTTTAATTGGTACGGCGCTTGTCGGCCATCTCAAGTCTGAAGGCCACACTGTTCAAAAACTTGTGAGACGAAAAGTAGTCTCCCCTGATGAAGTCTTTTGGGATCCAAGAAGTGGAGATATTGATCTAGCAGCTCTTGATGGCGTTGATGCAATTATTCACCTTGCTGGCGCAAATGTTGGCGATAAGAGATGGACTAAGAAATATCGAACAGAGATTTTAAATTCTCGACTCCTTGGCACAACAACAATTGCTAATGCTGTTTCAAATCTTAAGCCTGATGTTTTTATCTCAGCGAGCGCCATTGGTTGGTATGGCGAAACTGGCAATAGAGCGGTGAGTGAATCTGATCGACCTGGAGATGATTTTTTAGCAGCCGTTTGCAAGCAGTGGGAGTCAGCAGCCGACCTTGCCACAAATACTAGAGTGGTAAAGATTAGAACTGGACTAGTTTTAGATTCAACTGGTGGAGCGTTAGGCAAGATGCTACCGCTGTTTAAGTTTGGCGTTGGCGGAAAGTTAGGCAGTGGAAAGCAATGGTGGTCGTGGATCACACTTCATGATCTTGTTGAGGCGATCTGCTTTCTGTTGGAGAAGCCCGTTAGTGGCGCAGTAAATCTCACCGCTCCAAATCCAGCAACGAATCAAGAATTTACTTCAGCCCTTGCAAGAGCGCTAAAGCGCCCTGCACTAATTCCAGTTCCAGGGTTTGCTCTCAAAATCGCCCTTGGAGGGTTCTCAAGTGAAGTTCTAGGCTCAAAGAAGGTTTTGCCAACTGCGCTATTAGATGCTGGTTTTAATTTTGATTATCCTCACTTAGCTCCAGCGCTAAGCGCCTTACTTGCGGAGTAGGCCTTACCTAATACTTATTTGGCGCGCCTGATCAATAATTCTGGCAACGCTTAGTGATAGCTCTCGACTTACCGGCAGTTCGCTTCCGTATTCAATGGCAAGCCTTACCTTATTATAAAAAGCAGGATAGCAACCAGCTTCTCCTCGATAAGAAAAAGAGTCACTTCCCTTATAAATTTTTGCGCTACTTGTAATCTCATCACTATCTATCCACTGGCCGGCTGTCGCCCTAAATCCCCTTCTTAAAATCTCTTCCTGCTTATCAAGTTCGGTAATCACCAAACTTGCCTTATCGCCATTTAAGCGAATCTTTGGCCCAGGGTTTCCGCTAATCGCGCTGGCTGAGAGATAAGAATCAACACCGTTATCGTGCTTTAAAACAAGGAGTACATCATCATCACTTGCGCCGCGAACGCTTCTTACACTTGAAAATACCAACTCAGCTGGGCCAAACCAATCAAGAGCAGTTGATACTAAATGGCTTTGCAGATCTAGAAGTAAGCCCCCTCCTGCTTCGAGCGATGCGTTCTCGCGCCAAGCTAGAAGATTAATCTCTGGTCTAAATCTTTCAAATCTTGACTCGAGACGAAAAATGTTTCCAATTTCTCCCTGCTCGATTATCTTCTTTATGGTTAAGGAATCAGAGTCCCAAAGTCGATTGAAGAATACCGTTAAGAGCACACCCCTTTGCTCAGCTGCATCATAAAGACTAAGGGCCTCGTAGTAATCCCGACCCATAGGTTTATCAACAACTGTATTGATTCCAGCTCTAATTGAAGCGAGAGCGTGCTCACTACGGAATTCATTAGGCGATGCCACAACAATCAAATCTAAATCTTCTGCAACTAACTCATCAATTGAATTAACTATTACTGCGTTTGGAAAGTCTTGATGTGCAGCAGCCTTTTTTTCAAGCGATCTCGCACATATTGCTGTTACATGAAATCCAGCAGATAGAAGTGTTGGACTATGGAAATAGCGACCAGCTAATCCGTAGCCAATTATTCCTGCCTTCATTTAGAGAGAGTTTAGTTCTCTTGATGTTGAAGCTTTGATGGCCACCAGATCTTTGGTCCAATTACTCGCACCAATGCTGGAACCAAAAGTGAGCGAACAATTATGGTATCTAGAAGCACACCAAATGCGACAGCAAATCCAAGCTCTGCCAAAAAGACCAGTGGCAAGATCCCAAGAACTCCAAAGGTTGCTGCAAGAACTATTCCAGCAGAGGTAATAACTCCGCCAGTAACTGTTAAGCCTTTAATGATTCCAGCTCGGGTTCCGATTTTTAGCGACTCTTCTCGAACCCTAGTCATTAAGAAGATGTTGTAATCAATGCCAAGTGCAACTAGGAATATGAAGGCAAAGAGCGGGAAGGCTGCATCAGTTCCAGCAAACCCAAAGACATGATCAAAGACCAGCGCGCAGACTCCAAGAGTTGCAGCAAAGGAGAGAACTACAGTTCCCAGTAAGAGAGCCGCTGCCAGAATGCTTCGAAGCAAGAAGCCAAGAATCACAGCAATTAGAAGAAGGACAATTGGGATAATGACTCGATTATCTCTACGTGATGACTGATCGACGTCATAGCCAATTGCGCTCTGTCCACCTACCAAGATATTGGGATTAACTTGCTTAGCTGCTTGGCGAATTAATGGAATGCTCTCTTTTCCTTCAGCAGAATCAGGAGCAACCTTCAAGGTGGCATAGAGCACTACTTTTCCATCAACTACTTTAAGTTCAGAAGTTGGTCGCTGTGTAACTGGATCTACATTTGTTAGCGGCACTACAGATGCAACGTTTGAAACCCGTCCAATTGCTGCTGCAGCCGCTGCAAGATCTGCTTGATCAACAACAATTTCAACTGGAGTTCCCTCACCACTTGGGAAATGCTCCCCTAACTTTTCAAGTCCAATAACTGAATCAGTTCGCGTGGTAAATGCTTCACTCTGTGAGAGTCCATCTGATTTCAATGTGGTAGAAAATCCAGCAAAGATAAGCAGTGCAAGTGCTGTGCTAATCCAAACAGCCTTTGGGCGACGATCAACCAAACTTCCAACTTTGGACCATATTCCAGAGAGTTTCTCATCAACATCACCAAAGCGTGGAATCTTTGGCCAGAAAATCCAGCGACCAAAGATAATTAATAAAGCTGGAAGTAGAGTTAAAACCGCAAGCATCGAAGATGCGATTCCAATTGATCCAACAGGGCCAAGGCCGCGATTACTTGAAAGGTCGCTAAGCAGCAGAACCATAAGTCCTGCAATAACGGTTGAACCAGAGGCGATAATTGGCTCTACAACCCCGCGCAACGCAATTTTCATCGCTTCAAATCTAGATTGATGCTGGTGGAGCTCTTCGCGATAACGGGCAATCAATAACAATGCATAGTCAGTCGCCGCTCCCAGAACCAAAACATCAAGAATTCCTTGGGTCTGGCCATTTAGATCAATAATGTCTTCTCTTGCCAGGTAATACACAATCATGGTGGCGATACCTAGCGCGCTTGCTGCGGTAAATAACGGCAATATCCAGAGCACTGGAGAGCGATAAACCACAATAAGAATAATCGCCACAACTATCAGAGTTGTCTGCAATAGCCTGGTATCAATTGAACCAAAGGCTTCAAATAGATCTGCAAATAACCCGGCAGGACCCGTTACATGGGTGGTAATTCCTGCGGAAGTGAACTCTTTCTCCATATCTTCTCTTATGAATTCGATAATCTTTGGAAAAATTGGCTCTCCATCAATATTGGCATCAGCAACTGCGAAGTCAAGTTGCGCATTTATCAATATTGCCTTGCCATCTGCAGAAGGAATTGGGGTCAGCGGAACTCCCTGTGCAAAGTAAGTACTTAAAGGCTTTCCAGTTGCAGGAAGAGTTTTGCTTAGCAGCGTAGCTGAATACTGATTCACTCTCTCAAAGGCTTGAGCATTAGTAGCAGGGTTTAAATCTCCAAGTAATAAGAGCAGTGCTGGAAATAGTTGATCATCCTGCGATGAGAACTTAACCAATACTTCACCAGCGATAGTTGATTCAGCGCTATCGGGTAAAAATGCAGAGTTGTCATTTTCTTGGACTGTAGAAATTTTGGAGAAAGCTCCCCCAGCAAAACCGCCAATTGATAGCCAGACTAAAATTGAGATAATCGATATCCATAACGCCTTGCGACCCTTTACGCCAGATTTCTTCTTCTCGCTCAATACTTCCTGACTCACAGCATCTCCTTGTAATCTCGCGCCTAGATAGTTTTGGGGTGATTTTGGCTACTGCCCACCCATAATCTTTTACCCTTAGGAGCGTAATTCTACCCCTCATTGCGCCAAGTGATGCTCAATAAAGTTAGGCTCTACCTGTGATTTCACAAGCCCTGGCAAGTAAGAGAGAAGAAGTCTCGACTATCAATTGTCATAGCCTTGGATTAATTGATTATGAAGAGGCGCTAGCAATTCAGCGTCAACTTCACCAAGAGGTTGTAGACCAGATAAGTGCTAGCTCACTTCTTTTGCTACAGCATCCACCGGTATTTACTGCCGGGCGGAGAACGCTAGATAGTGAGCGACCAATTGATGGTTCAAAAGTTATCGATGTTGATAGAGGCGGAAAAATCACATTCCATGGCCCAGGACAAATTGTGGGATATCCGATTGTTAAATTAAAAAAGCCAAATGATGTTGTCGGCTTTGTTAGAGAGCTTGAGAAAGCACTGATTCAAATCTGTCAGGATTTCAACATTAAAGGGCAAACATATTGCGAGCGATCTGGTGTTTGGGTTCGCGATGAGAGAGGCGATCGAAAGATTGCAGCCATTGGAATCAGAGTTGCAAAGGGGGTAACGATGCACGGCTTTGCGCTAAATGTTAACCCCGACCTTAGCTTCTTTGATCGGATTATCCCCTGCGGAATTGCTGATGCGCAGGTTACTTCAATGGAGAAAGAATTGAATCGAAGTATTCCACTTGAGCAAGTTCAAGAAGTCGTAGAGGCGCGCATGAAACAATCACTAAGTCAGGTGATTCAATAATGCTAGCTCCTGATGGACGTAAGTTATTAAGAATTGAGGCGCGCAATGCCGAAACCCCCATTGAGCGAAAGCCAGAGTGGATTAAGACAAAGGCAAAGATGGGGCCGCAGTACAGCGCACTTCGCTCACTTGTTGCTAAAGAAGGTTTGCATACTGTCTGCCAAGAGGCAGCTTGTCCTAACATCTATGAATGCTGGGAAGATAAAGAAGCCACA
>Ga0208542_1000894_pt1 | contig 13265 bp, 22 predicted proteins | sample DEB08_DNA_3_FD_185495 | JGI IMG/M metagenome (GOLD analysis project Ga0208542, IMG submission 185495) | Aqueous microbial communities from the Delaware River and Bay under freshwater to marine salinity gradient to study organic matter... | ecosystem: Environmental > Aquatic > Marine > Coastal ... | reverse complement strand
TGTTGAGTGTATCTACAAAATATGCCATAGTATTTGCCTTTCTGTTGTTTGCCTAATTGTTATACTTACAGTATACAGTCATTTTAGATGCTTTGCAACTGTTTTGGTAAAATTGTGCTAACCGTTTTTCTGGCGAACCCTAAAGGGCCTCTTCAGTCATGCGTTGTCTAATTGAACCACTTGGTTGGACACCCTTCATTACTGCCTTGTCACGACGTTGTTGCCATTTGGCCTTTAGTGCGGCAAGTTCTTGTTCGATCTGCCTATAGTGGTCATTGATAATTTGTTCAGCATCTCTATAAAAACGTGCTGATGCTTCGTCTGTTATGTCATGGATATGATTGTATGCTTCTTTGCCATCTACCGCAAAGTCGTTATAAACATAACCATCTTGTGTTGGAACTGAGAACGAATCTAATCTGTAATAAGAATGGTTAGCACAAGTAGGTTTGATACTCTTGCCAATGCTCAGTTCGTAGTGTTCTGCCTTGCCACTCGCAAACTGTGAATTGGTTGATATCTTAAGTCTAATGCCTGGGGTTGTGTTATATTGTGACATATCTATCTCCTGTGTGTTAATGCCTAATTATGTGTATACTATAACACCATTTAGATGTTATAGCAAACATTTTGGATGAATTACTCGTTGCCTGTGTGTAGTTCTTGGTCAATCAACGAACGGATAGTGTCAATGCTTACCTTGTAATCATTTTCGTCACCAACTAAATCACCATCTGGACGGATTTGAACTATATGTTCGCCAAGATCAAATTCGTAGTATGGATTTGAATGTTCGCCGCCTGGAAAAATGTCTTTTGGTTCAACATTGTGTATCTTAGCAAGTTCTCTTACTTCATATTCTTCACATATTTGCATTGTTTTCTCCTGTTGTTAATAATGCCTTATTGTTCTTACAGTATACAGTCATTCTACCCTAGAGTCAAGCTATTTTGGTAAAATAACCACTTTTTAACCGTCTTTTTTGCTTTATGTATAAATACTTATGTAAAACAACAAAGGAGTATTACAATTATGAATCCAAAAATTATAAAAACGTCACCCAGCACAGTTGGCAGTGACCCAAAGAATCCACTAATGGATATCCATCCTGATGACTCAGTATGGTATTTTGAACAGTTGATTGACTATGCAAGTTTTATCAGTGATCAAGGACAAATCAAAGAAATAGCTTGGGAACAACTACAGAAACGCAGACCAGGCAAATTAAGCAAAAGCAAAAATGGACCACCAAATTCAATACTAACCATAGTATTGGGATTATTAACAAATTATTACAACGTAACAAAAAAGTATGGCCATTGTCGTATTTCAAAAAAGCAACAAGAAGACTTGGAATTTATTTCAATGTTTTTTCATGCTTGTAATGAACAACGCTTTCCGGTTATACAATGGCAACAGGCATTATTCGCAATGGACGGAGGAACTACGTTTTGAAAATTAACCGCATAACATGTGCCAGATGGGGCACGCTATACTCAGCTTTCCAAGTTGAAAGACTCTATGCAGAATGTCGTGCATGGATAGACTTTGATGAGTTTCATGTGTTTACTGATCAAAAGGACGAATTGCATCCTAACATTATAACACATGAAATACCTAAGACAGAAGCGTATCGTTCGTGGTGGTCAAAGATGTTGCAATTCAAAACATTTACACAAGGCACAACACTAAGTCTAGACATTGACATGCACATTAGAGATAGTGTTGAATTTAAGTTTTCACGAGACTATCTGTTGATGCAGTTAGATCCTTTAGCACAGTATATGCCACATAAGAATGTAAAATATGTAAACAGTTCGGTAATCACATACGAAGGTGATTTTAGTTGGGTGCATGACAAGTATTTTAGTGAATGGGCAACCAATCATAAAAAATACAGAGGTGACCAAGAATTTATGTGGGGAGAATATGAAGAAAGTATTCGTTATCATCCACCTGTGTTTGAAAGTTACAAATGGGAATCACGTGAACGTGGTTATGCAATCAAACCACTTGTAAATTTTCATGGACATGATATGAAAGGTATTGTAGGATGAGAAAATACGGTTCTAAATACGATGACCAATTAGCAGGCAGTAGAAAACGTGGTATTGATTGGCAGTTTACATATGAAGAATGGGAACAATGGTGGGGAGACGATATTCACAAGCGTGGACCTAGAGCAGATCAATTGGTAATGGCAAGATATGGTGATACAGGACCTTATCATCCAGACAATGTTTACAAATCAACTATGTCAGAGAATTGTAAGTTTCAACAACAACGCCGCAAAGAAAAATATGGCAGATATAACCTTATAAATGTGGAGTATAAATGATGTCTTATTGGTCAAGTAAACAAGCACATGGATTTCCAACATGGGGATTCTATATAAAGAAGAAAGATGTGCCAGAAGATGATCATCGTATTATCTACAGCAACTTTGAACCATGTGATGACATATCAAAAACAGACGGATCTAGAATGTTAGTAAAATTTGGCAATGAATTTGGACCTAAATGCAACAGACCATTCCAACATCCTAAAAATTGCCCACACGACAATTGGTATCATTGGGACAATCCTGAACTACCACAGTTTTTATGGAAGTTTGGACACAATCCAACAGGTGCAAAGGATTGGATACGTTGGATCAAAGGAGATATGCTTACACAAGGTCAACAATTTGAAAACGTAGACCATGAACATCGCATAAACAGAATTTTAAGTAAACTTACAACAGGTCTTACCAAAGATTGGAAAACTATTATACAAATACATGCCTGTCAAGTATCTAGACCCAAACATGCACTCTTATGTCCTGTGACTGCACCTAATTTTGTTCATTATTATGCAACAACACAACAAGATTGGATTAAGAAAGTATCTAAAGGACTAGAACGTCAAGGTTACACCTGGGAAGTAAGACAAAAACCAGGTAGAGCACAACGTATGAACAATCAATTAACAGATCAATTGCTTACAGGACAATATGGTATAACAGTTAGTCAACATAGTGTTGCCGCAATGGAAAGTGCCATAGCAGGTATACCGCCTGTGGTAACAGGACCACATCCAACAGGTATGTTAGGCACACCATGGGTAGAATTTGAACTTGGTAATGTTCGTCCTATATATAAATCAGATGTTGAAGACAGATGTCGTTTGTTGTTGGGTAGCGTTAGACACAAAAAAGAAATATTTACAGGAGAATGGCAATGAGACCAAGACAGTATGCTCCAAAGGTAGCTCTATGGAGAAGAAAATACTCCAACACAAGAGCACTGGCGAGATATAGAAATGAAGAATGGGCGTTTACATTTGAAACATGGGATGACATGTGGGAAACAAGTGGTGTAAAAGAACACAGAGGCAACAAACCACATCAGTATTGTATGGTAAGACTTGATCCTATAGAAGCATGGGGTCCACACAACTGTATTATAGTTGGTAGACGTATGCATCTAAAAAAACAGGCATATGAAACCATGCACAACTTTCCTAAAATGCCTTGGGAGGAGAAACACGGTGTCTAGTTTGTATACAAGTTTAAGAAAAAGCTATTTGAAAGAATGGCGTGTTTGGTATCGTATGCATCAATTGGTGTATAGTAAAAAATGGCAAGCTGAGTGTTATGTAGATGTTAATATCTGTGAAGAATGGCACGGCGAACAAGGATTTATCAATTGGTTTGATTATATGGGTCCAAGACCAAAAAACTGCGAAATACAAGAACGTCTAAATAAATTTGAAAACTTTCAACCAGGCAATGTAAAATGGAGCACCTTGCGTAAGATGAACAACAACAAAAGATGGCACCATACACACGAAGAAAGAACAAAGTATAGATTGATTGCACACTCTAATGGTATATCTACAAGATGTTTCAACAGTAGAATATATTGTGGTTGGGATATCCAAGATGCGGCAACTTTGCCTATTCAAAGAAATGTGCCATATAGAAAAAGGATTGTTGAATGAAACCAACCTTTGATGCATACCAAGAACTTATAGAAGTAATAAAGTTCTGTAAGGCCGCAGATAAATTTATAGAAAACTTTGACAAGAATCATAAAGTGTTGGTAGAACAATATAATTTACTCAACACAAGGGTTCATAGACTAGAAGAAACTATGTTAAGCGTAGAACAAATGATGTATAAACAAAAGGAACAGATAGATGCAATTACCAGAAAGAAATGACACTTTTTTAGTGCCAACACTCTCAATAGCAGGAGCAATTATTTTGGCAGGTGTAGTATTCAATCAAATCAGTGGTTGGTATAGTATATTGGCAACAATTTTATTATTTTTAGGACATTCGCAAGAATACAAACATTTATGGTTATTACCAAAGGTTAAAAATGATGATAGCACACCTCTTGGGAAACGGTAACTCTAATAAATTTTATAAAAAAACACAAGGCACCGTGTATGCCTGTAATTGGCCTACACATGACTTTGTGTATGACTATCTTTGTATGATAGACGGACTTGCAATTAAATATATTCATAACAATCACATAACACCTAAGGTGCCTATACTATGCACACAAAATTGTAAGGAATATGCAATTAGAAAACAATTAGACTGGGACGTAAGAAGCGTTTTTACAACTACAAATAGACCAAGATTCAATAGTGGACATCACGCAGTGAAATATATCTGTGAACAAAAACATCCACCCCTAGGTATACATCTATGGGGAATGGACAGTATGTATTCAAAGGACCTATCAAGTCAAATGGACGAACATGTTCCAAGAAAAAATCGCCCACCTTTGAATAACCAATGGCATCCGCATTGGATTGAATTATTCACAGCAAACCCTAATATTTTATTTACGGTTCATATACCCAAAGGAGAAAGTCTAAGTGTCAAAGCAAAAAACCTACAAGCAGAAACTCACTAAATGGATTGATAAAGTTCTTGTCGTGCCAAGAAAAGAAATAGGTGGTATGCCTATATGTCCTTTTATCAAACAATATAGAGACAAGATACACATAGTTGAAACAACTGCACCAATGACTATTGCTAAAAATTTTGCTGATCTAAAAGAAACATTAGATATAGAAGCTTGTATACTATATGGCAAACGATATAGTTTTGAAAAATTGCACAAGATATGCAACAGGATCAACTCACTGTATAAAACAAAGAATGTTGTATGTCTAGCAATGCACCCTGACTCAGAAGAACCGCCATTAGCGTTAGAATATAACTTTGAATACCCTATCCTTATACTACAACGCATCAACACATTGACAGATGCAAGAAATCGCCTTCAAAATACGGATTATTATAAGTTTTTTCAAGATATTGATAAATAAGTATAGTAGATTAAAACCAAGGAGACAAAATGACAGTTACTCTAAGACAAACCACACAGACAGGAGCAACCAACAAAGGTAGTGCTCTTACATTTGCAGAACTTGATGCAAACTTTGTGGATTTATTAACAAACAAAATTCAACCAATACAAATTGTTGGTGACTCAGGAGATGTAACTCTTGGTGAACCTTTACAAGCAGGTAGATTAGTAGTAAACGGCGCAGGCAATATCAGTGTAGCGGCAACAGAAGATTCAGCAGGTAATGCCACTATTACTATCACTGGCACAGACAGTGAAGGTATCAGTGCTATTGCGGCAGGAACAGGTATTAGTGTTAGCACACCAGATAGTGCTGGTAGTGTAACAATTACAAACACAAATCCGGTAGACATTGCCATTAACGCAGGCACAAACATTGACACAACTGCACCAGACTCAGCAGGAGCAGTTACAATCAGCTTAGAAAGTTTGGTAGATGGTATTGAACTTAAAGATTACAAAGAAACAGTTCATGCGTTATCATACAACGCAATATTGACTCCAGATGTAGCAAACGGCAACGTTCAAACAGTAACACTAACAGGCAACACACAATTCAGCGGATTTGCAAACGAAGAACCTGGACAAAGTGTAACATTGATTATCAAACAAGACGGCACTGGTAGCAGATTACTTACAGAAGACTCAGCAGGTAGAATGTTATTCGCAGGTGGCACAAGCACACTATCAACAGGCGCAAACGCAATTGATATTCTAACAATATTCTATGATGGAACTACTTACTACGGTTCTTTAAGCACAAACTTTAGTTAAGGAGACATTATGCCTTTAGGAGCAAGTAGATTAAACACACTATCAAGAGTCCAAGCGGCGGCAGGTGCGGCAGGACTAACAGCAACAGACCCTAACGAAAGTTTTTATGGTTATGATTCAAGTGTAAGTAATTCATCAAGTGACAGCAGAGACATAACAATAGCTCTTTGGTTCAAAGATGGCGACGGCACAACAGCAGGGGCAACTCTTGCAGATACGGCATTTAGATTTTACCATGCTGGAGGCGGCACAAATCTATTGAACTTTGAATACCAAGGTGGTAGAGCAAGACTACTTGCTCTAGATGCCAATGTTGCTTGGGGTTTTGATTATTTGATTGGAACATACAACGCAACATATGGTTCAGGAACATATGATGATGGTAATTGGCATCACTTGGTATACTCAAGAGATGGTAGTGCTTCAACAGAACATCTTTACGTAGATGGTAGTTCTACAAGTTTTTCAGTAAACGCAGGCAGACAAAGTTTTACACCAAATGTTTGGCAAGGAACTGAATGGTCAGAAATTAGTATCCTAGCAGAAGGTAATGGTAGTAACAAAGTTGGTTGTGGTATGACACAAATCTTTATAGACAATGTTTATTACAATCTTGGTGATACTGCAACACGTCAAAAGTTTTACAACGGTGGAGCAGTTGACATGGGATCAGATGGAACAGGTTCAGGACTTGCACAACCTATTATTTTCCACACAGGCGATACCAGCACTATTTTAGATGTTGGTGGCGATGGCACATTTACATACGGTCTAACATCAAATGGTAGTGGTAATGATATTAGTGCAGACGACGGACCACAATTTGCATAAGGAGAATAAATGTATACAGTAACAACAAACGCAGGCGTAAAACAAGAATCAACACTTGAATTAGCATGGGTAATGGCAATCTATGATGATGGTGAAGTAACACTAACAAAACCAGATGACTCAACACAAACATTTTCTTCTTACTCTGAATTCACAACATACGTTGAGGAGAACAAATAATGGGATGGCCATCAGGAACAAAAGCAGGCACAACTAATGTTGATGCAGGCACAGACTTAATTGCTAACGCAAGACCAGACATCAAACAAAACATTGACAACGTCAATGAAATAATTGATCACCTAAATATTAGTTCACCTAGCGATGGAGATGTTCTAAAATATTCTAGTTCATCAGGCAAATGGGAACAGGTTCAAGCAACTACATTAGGAACACAGGTAGCAGTTTTAGATGTTCTTGCACCTAATCTAGATGAAAACGCAACAGTGGGCGTAGATAGTGCCGCGGCACTACTAACTGCACAGGTTACAGAAAACAAAGATCCAGGAGGATTTGTAAGTATTTCAGGTGATAGTGCAAACGCTTATGAAATTACACTAGACGCAGGTTCTTACATGATTGAATTATTAGCAGGTTCATTAATTTCAGCGTTAAGTTACGATTTCAAATTATCAGACAAGACAAATGATAGTGCTGTAGAGTGGACTCATAATGTGACATCAAGTAATACACAGAACACATTTACCAGCAAATTTTATGATACTGCTGTTTACAGCACAACTTTAACAGTAAGATTTGGTTATGTTGACAACACTGAAGGCGATGCTACCTATACAGGCCAAATTTTGATTACAAAAATAACTTAAAAACCAGGGTATTTAATTTATACGCTAAATACTTGCGTATATACGACTAAACCCTTAAGGAGAAAATAATATGTCACAAGCATCCAATTACACGGAGACAAAGACACTGGACTTTTGGTTGAAGGCCAATAGCACCAGCACATCAGCACCAAGTGCGGTGTATGTAGCTCTCTTTAACACTACTGACTCTGCAGGAGCAATTGATCAGGGCGGTGTTATTGATAGACTAGAATCAGGAACAATTACAGACGAATGCCAAGGCGGCGGTTATGAAAGAAAAGCAGTAACCTTTACGATTTCAGGCGGAACAGCAACATCAAACGCAGACGTAACATTTGCGGCGGCAACAGACAACAACTGGGGCACAATTACACATATTGCAATTATGGATTCAGATGCAGAATTTGCATCAGGCGATAGTGCAGGTGGTGGAAATGTTTTATTTTATGGACCATTAACAGCATCTAAAGAAATTTTGTCAGGCGATACGTTCCAAATTACATCAGGTTCACTTACAGTATCATTGGCATAAGCTGTCTTTAAGGGAGATTCCTATTGACAGTCTATGTTCAAGATCCGTTTGTAACTACTGATTATGTAGATGATGGTTATGCCACAGACCTATATGTAGCTTCTGGTTATGTAGTAGGTCAAATACAAGGTGCGGCCACACTTTCATCTAGTGCATCAGTAACAGCAACAGCAACACACCTAAGACTAGGAGCGGCAACGCTTACGTCTAGTGCGTCAATCACTGCCTCTGCAAACAGGATTAGAACTACAAGTGCTGATCTATCAGGTGCAATTACTGCCACAGTTACAGCAACAGCACAAAAAACAAGTGATATAGCTATATCAAGTTCGTTTACGCTTACAGCAAGTGGAGATAGAACAAGAATTGCATCCGCAAGTCTAGTAATGACAGGCGATGAAGTTCAATGGCAAAATGCACAAACTTGGGGCAATGCAAGAAGTCAAATATGGGGTCCACTGTTCAGTGCAACTGCCATAAGAGTATTGACAGGTGTTGCAAACTTATCAAGCAGTTTTGTTCTAAGTGCAACAGCACAAAAAACAGCAATAGGAAATATTGTTGTAACTGGATTTGGATCACTTACAGCATCAGCATTAAGAATAAGAAGTGGTGCAAGTTCATTATCAGCATCATTTACAACAACACAAACAGGCACATCAGTATTACAAGGCACAGCAAATATCACAGCATTTGCAACAACAGTATCAGTAGGTATAAGACGTATAGACGCAGATCCTGCGGATATCAATGCAAGTTTTGCTCTTACAGCATCAGCAGATAGAACAAGAAGCACAACAGCAAGTCTATCAAGTTCAGCAACAGTAACAGCTAACGGCAGTTTCAAAGTAAGTGCAAGTGCTAATCTTTCAGCATCATTTACACTACAGGCAATCACAGGCGCAATAGCAAGTGGCGTTATTATAACAGCAGGAACCTTTACAACTACACAATCAGCAGTAAGAATAAGAGGCGTTGAAGCAAACTTAAATGCCAACTTTAGTCTTACTGGAACAGGTGGTGCGGCGTTCTTAGGCGAATGTAATATAACAGCGTTCACAACAATAGTAGGTGTGTTAAGCATTTACAGTATAGATCCATTTAGGATATATCAAGTAGATACTGAGTCCAGAACCTTACAAATTGTTGAAGAACCACGTATTTATACAGTGGATTTTGAAACTCGCATAAATACTATTGAAAGTGAAACAAGAAACTTCAGTGTTCCAAGCGAAACAAGAACACTTGAGATCCAACATCTTACATTAGTAGATGTTGAAAACACACCAGTGGATAGGAGAGAGTAAGCATGGCCCACACATTAACAGGTTTTAAGCAAGACCGCGTAGGCGTTTACATTGAAAAAGATCCATATGCTGTTCTAGACTATAGTTTAGATTTTACAAACTGGATGCCTAGTGGTGATACGATTGCATCAAGAACTGTTACAGTTGAAACCATTGCAGGCGATGGTTCTGCACTCGCAGTTGATAGCACAAGTGCAACTGATTATGTGGTTACTGCTGTTATCAGCGGAGGCACAGCAGGAAACATTTATAATGTTGAATACAAGATTGTTACCAATAACAGTAAACAAGACAGTAGAAACATTAGAATAAAAGTATTGGAGCGACAAGCATAATGGAACACAATGAGCAAAAGAAGACAACTAAAAAATACAAGACTATAGATAGAGATCTTGTTTTCAAATTAGCGTGTATTCAATGCTCAGACCAAGAGATTGCAGAAGTGGTTGGCACATCTGCAACAAACCTAAGAAAAAGATTCGCAGGCATATTAGAAAAAGGCAAACAAGAAGGCAAGAAGTCACTCAGACGAGCAATGTGGGAAAAGGCAATAAATGGAGATTCAAGGGTTCAAATTTATCTTAGTAAACAATATCTTGGAATGAGAGATACACCAGAAGACGGAGAGTCCAAAGCACCGTTGCCATGGGAAGATTGATATGCCGTTAAGCATGCCACAAAAAGACATCTGCGATAGTGATGCTCGTTTTAGAGTAGCGGTCACAGGCAGACGTTTTGGCAAAACACATATCGCAATGAGAGAATTGGCAAGATATGCAAGTCAACCAGACAAGTTGATTTGGTATTGTAGTCCCAGTTATAGAATGTCAAAAAATATTGTATGGGATCAACTCAAGGGCAAACTAAAAGAACTTCGTTGGGTAGAAGCAACTAATGAAGCAGAACTTATGTTACGTCTAAAATCAGGAAGTAAAATATATTTGAAAGGTGCTGATGCGCCTGACAGTTTAAGAGGCGTTGGCCTTGACTTTCTTGTTATGGACGAATTTCAAGACATTGAACCAAAAGCATGGACTGAAGTTTTAAGACCTACGCTGTCAGATAAAAAAGGTCACGCTTTGTTTTTAGGCACACCAAGAGGTGTTGGTAGTTGGAGTCATGAAATGTATACAATGGCAAAAACTACAGAAGATTGGGATTCATTTACATACACAACTCTAGATGGTGGCAATGTTAGCAAAGATGAAATTGAACAAGCAAAACGTGATATGGATCAAAGAACATTTGAACAAGAATACCTTGCTTCATTTACAACCTATTCAGGCGTAGTATATTATAATTGGGATAGAGAGAAAAATATACAACCACACAAACCATTAGACCTAAAAGAAATATATGTTGGACAAGACTTTAACGTAGGCGCTCTTGCAAGTGCTATTAGTGTTATCGAAAATGGCAAAGTATATTTTATAGATGAAATACTAATGAACGGATCAAACACAGAAGATGTTTGTGACGAATTAAAACGTAGATATCCAAACAGCAGAATAACTGTATTTCCAGATCCTGCAGGACGTCAACGCAGAACAAGTGCAGGTGGTAAAACAGATATTTCAATACTACAAAACGCAGGTTTCAATGTCCAGGTTAGAAATTCACATACAGCAATTAGAGATAGAGTTAACGCCGTTAACGCAAAATTAAAAAACACACTAGGAGAACGTTCCTTATTCGTTGATCCTAAGTGTAAGAATATCGTAAATAGTTTAGAAAAAATGGTATACAAACCAGGAACGAACATCGTAGAAAAAGATGGGTCATTAGATCATATGGCAGATGCAGTAGGTTATCTTATAGATTTCTTATATCCATTACGCACAGATTACAATGACAATACAACGCCAGACCGTTGGGCATTCTCTGGGTCAACCAGCACAACAAGGAGATGGAGCTAATGCCCTATATAAGAGACAGAGTAATAAAAGGAAACAACACAACCAATGTTGATTACATTGTAGAAGCACACGATGCCTACAAATATTATATCAACAGATGGACATTTTTAGGTGATTCATACCAAGGTGGTTATGATTACTTTATGGGAAAATATCTTGAACCATACTATTATGAATCAAGAGAAGACTATGAAAAGCGTCTAAGAATGACAGCTGTAGACAACCACACAAAAAGTGTTGTAGGTATATTCAACAGCTTTTTATTCAGAAAAGATATCTACAGAGAATTTGGTAGTGTAGAAACAGACCCAGGACTAAAACCATTTATGAAAGATGCAGATCTTGATGGTAGAAGTTTTGATGCGTTTCTAAGAGACCTAAGTGCTTACACAATGGTTTATGGTAACTGTTGGGTAATTGTTGACAAAAGCAATATTCAAGTAGGCACAAGAGCAGAAGAATTAGAACAAGGATTACGTCCATATGTAAGTCTTTTTACACCAGATAATGTGCTGGACTGGCAGTATAAAAGACAACCAAATGGATTGTATACCCTAACATATCTAAAAGTAAAAGAAGAAGTAATTGAGAACGTTCAATATATAAGAGAATACACACCTGATGAAATTAACGTATACAAAGTAGACGGAGATGAAAAAACAGGATCAATTGTAGACAGTATGCCAAACACACTTGGCCAAGTGCCTGCGGTATGTGTATACGCACAACGCTCAAACCTAAGAGGTATTGGTGTAAGTGCCGTTGGAGATATAGCAGACGTTCAAAAAGACTTGTATGAATTAAGTTCAGAGATGAACGAAATTATACGTTTAACCAATCACCCTAGTCTTGTAAAAACAAGAGGCACAGAAGCAAGTGCAGGAGCAGGTTCAATAGTGCAGATGGAAGAAGGATTAGATCCAGGATTAAAACCTTTCTTACTACAACCAAACGGTAGTTCAATTGAAAGTATCATTGGAGCAATGGACAAAAAGATTGAAAGTATTGATAGGATGGCATGCCTAGGAGGAATTAGAAGTATAGAAAGTCGTAGACTTTCAGGCATTGGACTACAAACTGAATTCCAAATGTTGAACGCTAAGATTAGTGATTTTGCGGCAAACCTAGAACATGCTGAAGAACAAATTTGGCGTATGTGGGCAATGTATCAAGGCAAGGCATGGGACGGTCATGTAGAGTATGCTAGAAGCTTCTCAATACAAGACAAAGCAAATGACATTGCAATGTTAAAACTTGCAAAAGATTCAAACATTACAAATCCAAGTATCACAAGCAGAATTGATGATTTGATTTTTGAAACAATTACAGAAGAAAGTGCGGCGGAGTTAGCAATGACGCATCCTGTTACAACACCTGAAAATAGACAACAGCATATCCAACAGATGATTATGGAAGGTTTGACTGACACACAAATGTTAGATCTACATCCTGAAATAACACAAGCGGATATTGACACAGCAAAACAGGCGTTGGCAAATGGGTAGATTTGTAGCTGAGTCAAACCTGTATATAGAGGGCACGGAAAAAAGAATCCGTGAAGTGTTGAGCGAATACAATGACAACATTCACAAGTTTGAAACCAAAGATACAAAAGCGGCAGGCGTAAGAGCAAGAAACAATTTACTAGAACTTTACGGTCTAGCAAAACAAAGACGCAAAGAAATTTTAGATCGCAGTAAAACACTA
>Ga0208542_1000889_pt1 | contig 13312 bp, 12 predicted proteins | sample DEB08_DNA_3_FD_185495 | JGI IMG/M metagenome (GOLD analysis project Ga0208542, IMG submission 185495) | Aqueous microbial communities from the Delaware River and Bay under freshwater to marine salinity gradient to study organic matter... | ecosystem: Environmental > Aquatic > Marine > Coastal ... | reverse complement strand
TCCTAAAGCTATGGGGTCGCAGGGTTTGCAGCCGATCAGGAACGCTGGCAACTTTGATGTTGCTCAACTGGTTCTTGGGGATATGCGCAATAACATCAAGCGAGCGTTGTATAACGACATGCTTGGCGACCCCAACAAAACACCCGCTAGCGCAACCGAAGTGGCAGAACGCATGGCTGACCTATCCAGACGGATTGGTTCTGCTTTTGGCAGACTGCAAGCAGAGATGGTGCAACCAATCTTGCAGCGGGTCGTTTACATATTGAAGAAGCAGGGCCGCATTGATTTGCCTACAATCAATGGGCGTGAAGTAAAGATTCGTTCTGTATCGCCTCTTGCACAAGCGCAAGCTAACCAAGATATATCATCTATATCTCGTTACTTGCAGCTAGTTGGTGGTACGTTTGGGCCAGAAATCCTTAACCTACTTGTAAGCTCAGAAGATGTTGCGGTGCATCTTGCTAAGAAGTTTGGTGTGCCTGATACACTTGTGCGCGATAAAGTGGATCGTGAAGAGTTGATAGCAGCTGCACAGCAAATGAGACAGCAACAGCAAATGCAACAACAGATGATGCAAGGACAGGATGTCTAATCAACTAGGTATTGATAACTTTCCTCGTACTAAACAGAACGATGAAAAACTATCCAAAGACGTAAGAGCATTGTTCCGCACTCCTAATGGACAGGAAGTGTTGAAGTATTTACGCTCTATTACCATCGAAGCAGTCACAGGGCCAGCAGCTTCTGATGCCGAGTTAAGGCATCTTGAGGGGCAGCGGTATTTAGTCGGCCTTATTGAGAGGCGTATTAAACATGCAGAAAAGGTAGAAAAAAATGGAACAAGCAGATAATGTGGAAGTAGCTGCGGCTACAGAAGCACCTGTGTCCGATCGACCAGAGTGGCTTCCTGAGAAATTTAAATCACCAGAGGATATGGCATCATCATATTCTGAGCTAGAATCAAAGCTAGGTCAGGGTGAGCAAGCGTTGCGCGATAAGATCGTTGCTGAGTTAGAGCAAGAAGCGTACTCAAACAGACCAGCTACAGCTGGTGACTATAGCATCCCGGAAGCTATTGATCCGGAACTTGCAACTGACAATGCGCTGTTTCAGTGGTGGGCTAATCATGCATATGAAAATGGATATAGCCAAGAAGAGTTTGAAGATGGCATCAGCCAGTATGCAGAAGCTCTTGAGGCTATGCAGCCTGATCTTGATGCTGAACGTCAGCTTCTTGGTGATAATGCTGATGCTCGTATCCAAGCTGTCGATCTCTGGTCTAAGAAGTTTTTTCCGGCAGAGTTTGAGGAAGTGATTGTTACCATTGGTCAGTCAGCTAAAGGCATTGAGGCTTTAGAGTTTCTTATGTCTCAAATGCAGGGATCATCTGTATCGGCTGATGGTCAACCAGTTGGTCGCACATCAGAAGCTGATCTGCGTTCAATGATGCAAGACCCACGTTACTGGAACCCTGTGAAGAGAGATGCTGCATATGTCAAGCAAGTTGAAGAGGGTTTTTCCCAACTCTATCGGTAACATTTACCATCAGGGTGACGGTGTAAAAATTGTGAAGGCAACCAGCGAACACGCTGGTTATCTTCAACATCGACTTAGAGTTACAGATATTCGTGAGTGTATGATAAGCGGAGCATCGCCTTGGGCTGCGCTTCATATGCCTCTTGCTGATCCAAATGGAAAGACATGGACTATACTCATCAATGATGAGCCAGCATGTATGTATGGAATATCTGGAATATCAGACGAAGATGATTTGTATAGTGCAGTTATTTGGCTTCTTGGCAGTGATTTGATTGATAAAGAGTGGCGTAAATTCCTTAGAGTTACTCGTCAGATCGTGGATCACCTACAGGATCAATATGATATATTAGAAAATGTTGTACCAGCTGATCACAATAAGACTATTAAGTGGTTGAGTTGGTTGGGTTTTATGTTTGCTCACAAGCCAACAGTTATTAATGGCTTTAATTGCGTTCGTTTTGTGCGTTGCAATTACAACATAGAAGTGAGATTTGAATGATATTACGGCCTGTTTTAATCTGACAGCCCCGGTCGGGACAACTGGATGAGGAACGAAACGGACAACCGTTGGTGTAGTGAAACTTTTTTATAAGGACTGAAATAATGGCGAATACAATCGATCAAGCCTTTATCAAGCAGTTCGAGACTGAAGTTCACATGGCTTATCAGCGTATGGGTTCTAAACTCCGCAACACTGTTCGCACCGCTGGTAATGTTCGTGGTTCTGTTGTTCGGTTCCAGAAGATTGGTTCTGGTTCTGCCAACACAAAGTCTCGTAACGGCAACGTAACTCCAATGGAACTGGCGCATACAAACGTAGAAGCTACAATGGCTGACTACTATGCACCAGAATACATCGACAAGCTCGATGAGCTGAAGACTAACATCGATGAGCGTCAAGCTGTAGCACAATCAGCTGCTGCTGCTTTGGGTCGCAAAACCGATGAGATTCTGTACACAGCTATGGACGCTGGTGCGAATGCAACTGCAATCAGCTCTACTGCTGCTGCTCTTACTAAAGCTAACCTGCTTACTCTTTTTGAAACATTCGGTTCTGCCGATATTCCAGAAGATGGTCAGCGTTATCTTGCTATGCATCCAAAAGGATATGCAGACCTGTTCCTGATTGATGAGTTTGCCTCATCAGATTATGTTGGTGAACAGAACCTGCCATTCGCTGGCGGCATGACAATGAAAGAGTTTTTGGGCTTCAAGATTTTCTCAACATCAGCAATCACAGCTGGTAAGAATATGGCTTACCACTCAACTGCTGTTGGTCTTGGCATCAACTCTGATGTTCAGACAGAGATCAACTATGTGCCTGAGAAAGCTGCTCACCTTGCAACCTCAATGATGTCCATGGGTGCTGTTGTTATTGACGACAACGGTGTCTATGAAGTCCTTGATAACAACTAAGAGGAGTAAGAAATAATGGCATATTCAGCATCTGGTCTTACTCTAGTTGGTGGTTCTTCAGAACAGCGCATGTGGATTTACACAACTGCTGATGCTATTGCTGATGTAAACACAGAGGATTATTTTCTTGAAGCAATCAATATGATTCGCAAGAATGATGTAATCACTGTTGTTTCATCAACAGGCACCACACCTGTGGTATCTCATGCTTATTGCAACCAAAGTGATGGTACAAACATCGACATCATTAACGGCGTTGCAATTACAAACACCGACTCTGACTAATAGGAGTGGGGGGCTTCGGCCCCCCATTACTCAATGCCAACAGTAGCTAATTCAGATATTGATATTGCATCGCGCGGCCTGATCCTGATTGGGGCAGAGCCGATTACTTCGTTTACAGCATCAAGCACTGAAGCAACTGTTGCTAATGCAATATATGAAGATGTAATTCGTACCATAATGTGTTCTAGCCGCTGGCGGTTTTGCACAAAGCAAGCGGAATTAAACTTGCTTACTAATGCGCCTACTGGCAGATATGACACTGCGCATCAGCTACCTTCAGATTTACTTATGCTTCATGCCGTAACGGTTAATGATGCAATTATTGAATACAATATTTATGCTGACAAAGTATTCAGCAACTCATCACAGAATGACACTTTGATTGCTGATTACACTTTCAGAGCTTTGGAAACTGACTTTCCATCATATTTTACACTTGCAGCTGAGTTTGCGCTTGGCTCATCGTTTGCTTTGTCAATAGCCAGAGATGAGCAGCTATCAGCATTGCTTGAACGTAAGGGTGCGGAATTGCTTCAGCAAGCAAAGACACTGGACAGCCAGCAACAAACAACACGCAAACTTGTTACATCGAGGTTTATTACTGAAAGGCGAAGTTAATGGCGAGGATTAGAGTACCGCTAAACAACTTTGTTTTTGGTGAAATCAACCCTTCACTAACTAGCCGCATTGATTCAGCTGTATATAATCAAGCTGGGCAATCTGTTAAGAATGTGTTTATCAGAGCAGAGGGTGGTATTATCAATCGCCCCGGCAGCAAGCGGCTGTTTAACTTTACCCACACATACGATGACAGTCTTAGTCAGCAAATACGTCTTGAGCCGTTTGTGTTCTCAAGCGATGAAAAGTATGTTGTTGCATTTAGTGCTGGGCAGATAGATGTATTCCGCATCAATACAGATGGCACATACAATTCCAAAGTAGCTACCTTAACACAGGATGTTGATAGCAATGCTTTGCCAATAGACAACACAAATCTTACTGAGTTTACATATGCGCAGCAGGGTGACTTTATGTTCATTGCGCATAATGACTTTATGCCACTGGAACTTGTAAGAACAGGTCTTACCTCATTTGAAGTTCGTATATTTGGGTTTGATACATCAGCTGATGGTAATCGTATTCTTCAGCCTTATTACAATTTTCAAGGTACTGGCGTTACCATAACTCCTTCGGCTACATCAGGAACAGGTGTTACTGTTACAACAAGCTCTGCTTATTTTGATGCTGGCATGGTTGGCTCAAGCCTTCTTATACATGAGACACAAGTTGACATCACAGCTGTAACAAATAGCACTACGGCTACTGTAGATATTCAAGGCACAATACAACAGCAGCTGGACTTTGATTCGTTGAACACCACTGAAGGCTCTGACAAGGTGCGTGTGATCATGCCGCATCACGGTTTGTCAACTGGTGATTCAATTACTATTAGTAACGCTGGTGCTTTGGGCGGTATTAATAATGGTAACATAAATGGTACTCGTACTATTTACAGTGTTATTGATGCAAACACATTTTTATACACAGCTGGTGGTTCTGCTTCATCTACTGCAACAGGTGGCGGTACGCCTATTATTTCTAGCACTGCTGGCACAACAGAATGGTATGAGCAGTCATACAGTTCGTATCGCGGCTTTCCGGCTGCTATAACATTTCATGAAAACAGACTATGGTTTGGTGGTACACCTTCGCAGCCTAATGGAATCTGGGCATCTGCATCTGGTGACTTCTTTAACTTTGATGTTGGAGAAGGTGAGGACTTTGATGCTATCGACCTTGAGGTATCTGTAGGGGTCACTAACTTTATTAGACATCTCGTATCTAATAGAGACTTGCAAGTGTTTTGTAACCAAGGTGAGTTTTATCTTCCAGCATTCCAAGATCAGCCAATTACTGCATCTATTGCAAAGGTATCTGAACAGACACCATTTGGAACTGGATATGTACGCCCATTGTCATTAGATGGTGGTACTTTATTTGTTCAAGCTACTGGCAGCGCGGTTAGAGAATACATCTTTAATGATAGTGAAGGTGCGTATACCACAAACATGGTATCAATACTTTCATCACATCTTATATCAAATCCATTGCAGCTGACCTCTGTTAAGGGTGCGCTTGATCGTCCGGGTGCTTATGCGTTCTTTCTTATGGACAATGGTGAAGTTGCTGTGTTCTATAGCATTCGCGCTGAGAAACGTGCTGGATGGATGCGTTGGACAACTGATGGTAGGTTCCATTCTGTGTGTGCTGTAGATGAGCAACTGTTTGCTGTGTGTGTTAGGGATGACGGATCAGGTACAAATAAGCTATTCTTAGAGCAGCTTGATAAAGATTTAAACATGGACTTTAGTGATGATTTTACTGGTACTGCTGGTGTTTTCGATGTGTCTGCACATTTTTCTGACGGTGCTGTTGTAGACGTTGTTGACGATACAGAATACCTTGGCACGTTTACTGTAGCTGGTGGTGAGGTAGATGTCAGTGCTGTTAAGCTATCAACCTCTGCTGAGATTGGTTACAAGTTTATACCTGAGTTACAGACCATGCCTATTGATGGTCAGGTTCCGGGCGGGCCTTTGACTGGCAGACCTCGCAAGATTACAAATGTTATTCTGGACATAAAAGATACTTTGAGTATATCTGTTAATGGCACGAACATGATCATTCGTAATGTTAACTTTAACCCTGCGCAGCCGAGGGTTCCATTTACAGGTAAAAAAGAGTTTAGGGTGTTGGGTTATAGCAAAGACCCAACTGTTACAATCTCACAAATAGCACCACTTGATATGCAGTTAAATGGCATGGTGGTAGAGGTGGCGTTCTAATGGCTAGTCCTTGGTTATTTGCATTACTAGCTGCTGGCACAGCAATGGAAGTTACTGGTTATCAGCAAGCGGCTGATGCAGAGCGTGTGCGGCAAGAAGAAAAAGCTAGGCAAGCTAGAGAAAATAAAGAGATGGTTGCTTTGCAAGCAGAGCGTCAGGCTACTTCAAGGTCAAAAGCGTACACATCATTTCTTAAAAATTCATCTGCCATTGCTGGGTTTAATCGGCGAGGTGATGACCGTTCATTAAAAGCAATTCAAATTGCTGGCAAAGGAAAAACAGAACAAGAGCTTTCAGCAATACAGCTGCAAAGTTTGTTTACTCGCGGTAGACTTGAGACGCAAGCTAGGTTTGCGCAGCTAGAAGGACAGTGGGCAGCTGATCAGGCTTTGATGCAACAAATGAGTGCTGTTATTGGCAATGGTTATGAGGCCGGAAAATTAGCGGAGTAATTTAATATATGGCAAAGATTGAAGTATTAAAAGGCTCTCAAACTACCATTGGCCCTATCGGTATTGTTGATATGGGTCGTGGTGGAGTTGCTATGGGTAAAGCCATTGCTGATTCTGGTAAGCGTATCTTTGAAGCTGCCTACAAATATGGATATGAAAAGGAAGCTGAGAAGGGTGAAGAAGAAGCTCGCCTTGCAGCTATTAGTGCAAGAGACCCAAACACAAACATGCTTGTGTTTCCAGATGCTCCTGATGGGATGTCTCGCGTTGCGCAGCAGCATTACGACAAGATTGCCTACAAAAGATATTCTGATGCTTTAGAGCTTGACCTTAAATCAACAGCCATGGAAATGGCGTCTCGTTATAAAGCTGACCCAGAAGGCTTTCAAAAAGAATTTGGTAACTATATAGACAAAGCCAAAGCTGGGTCGGGTAAGTTTGCTGGCTTAGTCGAATCAGCTGGTGCTATTACATCTAAGCAATTTGCAATGTCTTTGCAAAAAGACTTTGTAGATCAACAAGATGAAATAGCTTATCAAAATGCTATAGCTGTTAACAACCAGAAACTTTCAGACATTCAGTCTATGTCTTCAGCTGGGGCTGATAATACTGCTGCATCTACAGCAACAGCATTGCTTCAATCTTTGATTGGCATGCGTGGCGAGTTTGCCAAGAAAATGCCTGATGCTTATGAAGACACACTCATCAACAAAACTAAAGTTGCGATTATAGGTGGGCAGCTAGACAGAATGTCCTCTGCTTTGTCCGCATTGGTTGATGATGAAACGAAGTCTGTTGCTTTGAATTGGATGGTCGTTGCTCTAAGAGAGGACAATATAAACTCTGTTCCTCCTCAAATGCAATCTTTGTTAAAGAAAGTTGGATTTGATGAGAAATGGTTAGGGCAAAAATTATCTTTAAGAACACCTGATGGTAAGGTTTATAAAACCATTACTCTTGCTGATGGTGTTACAGAAGAGTTGTCAGACAAAGTATCTAAATTGCAAGGCACTATATCAGAGCTTATTGGTCAAACTCGCCAAACTGAAAATATTATTGCGATTGGTAGCAAGTTACAACAGACCGGCAATATATCTTCTGGTGAATCTGGAACGCTGTTTGATGCTGCTGGCATTAAATCATCTACAGATTTATTAAACATGCTTCCTAGTTTATTTAGCCCACCAGATGATCCATCTGTTCGCGCTGCATGGGATGATAAATATGCGCCTGTAATGGATTCTCTTATTAGGAACAGAGGTAATTTGCCAACTCAAGTTACAGATTTATTCCAGCAAATTGAATCTTTGCCAGCTGGTCAAATAAATTTGGTAGCTGATTTGTATCAACAGGTAACACAATTCCAAAGCCCACTAGGTTTTACTGAAACATCTAGCAGAGGCATTAATCAAAAAACTGTAGCCATGATGGAATCTGTTGTTGCTATTAGGGATTTGCTTGGTACTGATGCTATGCCAGAAATCTTTAATGAAATTAGAGAGGCTAAAGAATTTAGCAATGATAAAGTAGTTTCTGTATTGCGTGATCGTTTAGAAAAAAATGGTGGCACAAGATTTTCTTTAATAAATGATTATGTTGGTGAAGGTGTTGGCAGAGGTAAAAGTGATGATGAGAGAAAGTTTTACAGCAGTGTTGCTGAATCTCTTTTGCTTATAATGCCAAAAGAAAGAGTTGACAGAATATTAGAAATAGCAGCTGACAAGGTGTTTAAAGAAAGCCCGTTAATCCATAGCAGCCTTGGCAGAACTAGATACGCACCAGAAAGAGCGTACCCAGATGATCTGACTATGGGTGACTTTATGACCTCAGTGGAAAATAAGTTGGCACTTGTAGACCCTAATTTAAAACTAGGTAAGGATGTGTTTCTTATTCCTGATCGCCGTGAAAGCACTGCGCTGCCTATTTATTTTGTAGTTGATAGTGACAAGCGCATGATTACGCATAATGGCAAACCTTTGCAAATTGGCTATCAGTATGTTGTTTCGCAAAATCATGGAAGAGCTAACAAGACAAAGGCTGAATACAGAGCAGCTGCAAGAGCAAGGCGTGAAGCTATTGTGGAAAGACAGAAGATGGTTGATGAGGTGCTTGGTGTTGGGCCGGGCAAGGCTATCAACCTTAAAATGCAAAATCTTGGTGGTTAGCAATGTTGTATGAAGATGTTGGGCGTAGAGACCTTTTCATATCACTGCCAGCAGCCATTAGCGAAGACACTCCTGTTGGTTGGTGGGAAGGCTACAAAGCAAACGTAGCTTATAACAACATGCCATTGATAGAGCATGTTGAAGAAAAGTTTCGTTTTGCTGATCAAGAGTTTGACCCTGACTTTGATGTTGTTGCCCAGATACCCGATGAGCTTTTGCCTTACTATGATGATTTGGTCAAAGCAAAAAACGCTGAACATTATGAGTTTCTTCAAGAACGTGCATTTACTGCAATCGAGCGTAGGCGTGTAGCAGCCGAGGCTGGTATCACAGCGCAGCTGGCTGGTGGCATCACTGATCCACTTGCTCTTGTTTCGTTGATACCCGGATTGCAGTTTATTAAAGCTGGTCAGACCTTCGGTCAGGCGGTGATAAGGGGTGCTGGCGCGGGTCTGACCTTTGGTCTAGCGTCTGAAGCTAGACGCGCACCTTTTGCTGTGGCAGACGAGCCATATGAGGCAGCTAGCAATATCGTTATGTCAACGGCATTGTCAGCTGGCTTTGGTGGCTTGATGAGGGCAGCACCTTATGTCAAGCCATTCTTTCAAAGCGGTGCTGCAAAGCTAGGTCGAATTTATCGTGGTGAAAAGATTAAGCATATCTGGACTGATGACGCTGCTAATATTGATGATGGATATAAAGCTGCACCAGAAGGTGTTGGTGACTTTGACATTGATCAGATGAGTTGGATTAATAACCCTAACCACAAAAGACTTGGCGATAAAGAGTTTCCAGATGAGGCAAAGTCTTACATTGTCGATCTTGCATATAATGCATCTTTACCATTGAGTGGTGCTAAAAAAGGTTTGGGTCGTCAGTCTGTTGCACAAGATGCAGCTACATACATTGGCATGTTTCATGGCGTTGATGAATCATTAAGAAATTTACATTCGCAACAGGTTCGTGGCATTGCAAAGGCTGCTCGCGTTGGCGGTATATATGATCCAACAAGTGGGTTTAATAATTGGGCTAATGATACTTTGCGTAGATATATTTTATCTAATTCAAATGATCCACGACTTCAGCGTTTAGGTAAAGAAGGTATAACAGATCAGCAAAAAGAAGCTGGTGTTATACTTGCTGATTTGTTTAAAGGTTTTTCTGATGAGATTAATTTCTCTGGTTTGTCAAAGAATAACGACAAGCTAAGAAAAACTATAAAGTTAAATCAAGACAAGTTAGATAAGACAACTAAGAAACTTGCAGATTTAGAAGACAGCATTAAACGTGGTGGTGGCGCAACGAAGAAACAAGCAGAGTTTCGTGACTACTTAGATGGCAGACAGGCTGAACTTCGTGCCGCTATTGAGATGTATGAAGGGCAGATAGATTCACCTTTACGGTCTAACTTTGTATTCCCAATATTCTATGACAAAGATAAGTTGATGCAGCCGGAAGCCAGAGCTGCACTTACTAACATATTTGCTGAAGACTATAAGATGCAGCGTCTTGCAAATGGTGAAGACCCAGCTGGTGCATTTGCGGATGCTGAACGCACCTTATCTCGCATCATGCAAGAAGATGCTGAAGATATGGAAAACATTTTGCGTAGTGCTGATGTTTCTGGCAGAGCAAAGCATTTAAGGCAACGCAAGACCAACATCGATGTTGCCAAGGTTGTTGATTACATTCTCCCGACTATGGATAGTCTTTACACATACATAGATCGTATGGGTCGCCAGATTTCATTTGCCAATAAGTTTGGTGGGAGAAACATTGATGAAGTTCTTTCTGATTATGAGGATGTATTAAGAAACGCTGGCAAATCTAATAAGGAAATTATTAGAGCAAAGGCAGACTTGTATGCTGATTACGAGCGTGTAATGGGTACATTGCAGCGGAGTGCTGATCGTTGGGATTGGCAAGCTGCCAAGGCTGCAAAGGCTTGGGCTGGATGGACGTTTCTTCCATTTGCTGGTGTGTCTGCTTTGACTGATCCCGGCTCTATTGTTATGGCGCATGGCATGCGCGAAGTGTTTCGTGCAGCCGCTGCTGCTACTGATACAGCGTTTACCGGCAAGGTTATCCGTGAGGCACAGCTTGCTGGTGAATTGTTGGAGATGACCAAGAATGTCCATGCAAGAGAACTTCTTAGCGACACTGTAAGAAGGGTTAAGCCTAACCTTAATGAGCGTGTTATTCAGCGCGGCAACCAAATTATGTATACAGCTAATGGTCTTGCTCCAATTACTTTTGCTGGCAAAACATTAGATCAGATTATTACCAATAATAAATTTATCAAGCTGTCACGCAAATGGGCTGATGGCAAAATATCTTTGTTTGATCGTGAGTATCTTGCACGGTATGGGATTGATGAAGATATGGCTAAGTTTATAGCCAAAGCCCCTACTGAAAAGCATGACAGGTTTGACTTTGAGTTTGCGAATACTGATGCATGGCCTCAATCAACTGGTGCTGAACGTGAGATATTAAGAAGATACAGGGCTGCTCTTAACTCACACGCAAATAATACAATCGTTATGGGGCAAACATTTGACAAACCCATAATTGTCGATGGTGTTGCGTATATCCGTGACAATCCATTCTTTCAAGCCGTACGGAAAAAGTTTCCATCACAGTTTCCTATTGAGAAGCGGCTGCGCACTGGTAATGAAAACATGGTGCGTATTGAAAGCGGATTAATGACATTGCCATTTACCTTTATGAACTTTGCTTTCGGTGCCAACAATAAGATACTTGGTGCTGTGCGCGATCCTAATAGGCGTTATAGATTGCAAGGTGTAGCTGCCTTGATCGGACTTTCTTATATGTCACTGGCAATTAAGAAGCCTGATTACTGGTTTGAAAAGCGTGAATTACCTGAGATACTTGCTCGGATTATTGATCACTCTGGTGTGCTTGGTATCTACTCTGATCTTGCATATACAGGTTTAAACATTGCCGGGAACCTTGGCCTAGATACTCCAATACCTCCAAAGTATGTTAGTCCTAATAAAGACGAGCGTATGATGGATGCATTTATTGAGCCATTTGGCGCACCAGCTGGGCTTGGTTTGGAATATGGCAGAGCATTGCGTGATTTTATGAATGGCGATGTATCTGATGGTGCAGAGCGTTTGAAGTATACGTTGCCATTCATTGGCCTATATCCAATTCGTGATGATATGCGTGAGTTAATTGGCAGTGTTGGACGTAATTGATTGTGCGTTGTGTACTGCATTGTTGCTATGATAGGGGATTAGCATGACTATTAATTTAAGTGATAACAACCCTCGTATATCGTACACTGTGGCGCAAGGCGTTACACAGTCTGCGTTTGTTGTGCCGTTTGAGTTCTTCGAAGATGAAGACCTTAACGTATATGTTGATGAAACTCTTCAAACACTAACAACTAAATACACAACAGCTGATGATTCTGGCAATACAATCGCTCATACATCTGGCACAACTGGTTATATTCACTTTACATCTGGCAATGAAGTTACTGGCATATCTGGTGGTAGCACGGTTGTTATAACACGCGATGTTGAACTTGAGCGTGTAACTGATTTCCCAACATCTGGCCCATTTGATGTAGCTTCTCTTAACACAGAGCTTGATAAGTTTATGGCTATTGCAGCTGACCTTGATGACGCTGTAGGCCGTACTATTCGTTTGACTGACTTTGATACAACTGGCGCGTTAAATCTTGAGTTGCCATCTGCGGCTGACAGAGCCGGAAAGTTTTTGTCATTTGATGCAAGCGGTACACCAATCGTTGCTTCATCTTCTGGTGACTACAAAGGTGCTTGGTCGGCTGGTGTTGCTTATGCTGTAGGAGATACGGTCACAGACACAACAACAAACAATGTGTATCGGGTTAGTGCGGCTCACACATCTGCTGGTGTGTTGCCATTAGATACAAATGTAAATTCATCTAATTATGTTTTGTTCATTGATGTTGCTACATTGCAAACATCTTTGATTGAAAGTGTGGCGGCTGATACCGCTACAGCATTGGCAATAGCGTTAGGATAAGGAAATGGCTAACACCTTTAAACTAAAAACTAATGGGTTGATGCCAGCCGCCGCTGGTACGCCCGATGCTTTGTATACAGTTCCGGCGTTAACAACGTCAGTTATCATTGGCTTGACACTGGCAAACAATGACACAGCCAGCATTACGGTTGACGTTAAGATTGTGTCAACGACTGTCGATAACGAAACAAACGAGACTGTGTTTGTTATCAAAGGCGCACCCATCGTTGGTGGCGGCTCGTTGGAATTGATGGCGGGTAACAAATACATCTTACAAACTGGCGACATCTTGCAGATTGACAGTGACACATCTGCAAAGGTTGACGCAACATTGAGCATTATGGAGATCACCTGATGCCGTATCTAGGTAACGCACCATCAGCCGCCTTTCAGTCTGTTGCCTATCAGGATTTAACAGGCGGCACTGGCACTAGCTTTACACTCAGCCACGCTGTTTCATCAGCCCAAGAGATTGAGGTGTTTGTAAACAACGTGCGTCAGGAACCAACTGTGGCATATACGGTTGCTGGTACTGCGCTGACTATGACTGGCACGATTGCGGCTACAGATG
>Ga0208542_1000884_pt1 | contig 13358 bp, 21 predicted proteins | sample DEB08_DNA_3_FD_185495 | JGI IMG/M metagenome (GOLD analysis project Ga0208542, IMG submission 185495) | Aqueous microbial communities from the Delaware River and Bay under freshwater to marine salinity gradient to study organic matter... | ecosystem: Environmental > Aquatic > Marine > Coastal ... | reverse complement strand
CCATTTGCCAGGTTATCTAGCTGTGTGCCATCTAACAGAAAGGTAGTAAACCCTGATAGCTCATCTATACGCTCTAATGCTTTTTCAATAACGCTAGTAATACTAGTGCCGATGTTAGTAACAGCCAAAAGATCGCTTTTAGTTGAGTCGGATAGCTGAGAGAGTAAAGATACGCCAAGAGGATACGCCCAATCAGATGAGATACTTCCATCTGGAGGTATAACTGGCGTAGGAGGCGTGACTGGATCAACCACTTAGCTTTCCTCCTCATCCTCTATGTTTTCCATTTCTATGCCAGATATATTTCCAACATCATCCATTAACATACTGGCTCTTTTTCTGCCTTGTTTTGGTATGACATTGTTTATGACAATTGGTTGTTGTCCTGTAGCTTTTGCTGCTGTAGCTTTTGATTGCTCACTAATGCCTTGCATAGCTATTCGTATACGCTCCAATTCTTGTTCAGAACTTAATCGTCGTTCTTCCATTAACTTTTCTGATTCAGAAAGTTTTATACGCATTTGTTCAAGCTCTAGCTTTTGAATCTCAAGTATTTGATTCATTTGCGAAGTTTCTTGCTGTATTTGTTGTTTCGTCGTCTCATTTGACGAATCAGCTTGCACTTCAAGCATATTAACCTGAACTTGTTGAGCCTTGACCTGAACTTCTTGTTGTTTAACAGCAATTTCTTGCTGTGCAATGTATTCTTCAAGTTGATACTTTTGTACTTCTAATTGAGCAGTTAGTTGATCACGTTGCATTTTAAGCTGTTGCTCTTGCATTGTAATCTGATTTTTAACGCTCTTATCCTGCATCTCCATTTGAGTAGCAGCCATTCTTGCTTCTGCCTCAATCTGTGCGATTTGCAGTCTGCCTTGAATCTCAAGCATTTTTGGATCTGGTGGAGGCGGTTGCTTAGCGGCCTCTTCCTTGGCTCTCATTATTTCGCCAAGCTGATCAAAAGCTCCCATAAAGATAGCGTCTAATTCTTTACCACCCTTAAAGCGTTTAATCATATTCTGAAATAAGGTCATTGAGAATTGCAATAATGGTGGGTATTGCTCAACTAATCCTCTCATCTGGTCAAAAAATGCGCCTGTAGTTTGTATAAGCTGCATCCCTTCTTGTTGTTGCTGCATTTGATCTACTGCAACCATAGAATCAGTGCTTACTTCAATGCGGTAACTTCTTTGTTTGTTATCTCTAAGAACAGCTATAATTTCTTGGCTTAATTGCTGCATCTGTTCTTCTGGAGAAGGCCCCATTGGCATAGGCGGTGCAGCTTCCATGCCTTCTGCTGGCGGTTCTGGAGCTGGCGGTTGTTTTACAAGTGGGGCTACTAACTCTGCAACATTACCAATGTCTAAAAGAGTTTCTTCTTCAAATTGCTCTGCAATAATAGTGGCTAGGTTAGCTACGGAGTCTGAAACAAACTTACAGAACATATTTTGACGTACAACAAGCCCCATGCTTGACCAAGCGTTTTCTAGTCTGTTAGCTGTAGCTGACTTGTATTGCTCAGATGTACCTCGTAATAGATCTGATACCTTTAATGTCTCATACAATTGCGCTAGAGCTGTTTGCCTGGCTGTTTGAAGCACTTGTAGAGCATTTATATATGGTTCAATGTTAAAGCCTTCTACGCCATTAGAAAGCCCACCACGCTGCTTATAACTAGGCCAGTTAGTGACAGGAATTAGCTTCAAGTCACCAGAAAGGAGCTGTTCTATCTGATCGCCTAATGTAGAGTCATATACGCTATTGGTTCGTATAGCTTGAGTAACTGCATGAATCCGTGTGGTAAGTCTTTCTACTTCGAGAACCTGGTCACGCACATGAGTATAATCAGACACAGGAATAACGGAATCGGGGTCATCAGACTGAGTAATAACTGAGCAAGGATAGAACTTTTCAAACTTAATCGGTGGAGGGCCAGTTTCAATAATCGTCTTTTCACCGTCTTTGGACAACCAATAGACCTTATCAGTAGCCTCACACCAGATCTCGAATACTTCTGCTTTTCCTTCATATTTATCATCCTTCCGTCTTATGCTCTTTTTTATAACTTCGGGATAACTCGTATAGTTTAGCGTATTTGCTACTTCCTGACCAAACATACTTTCTGCTTTTTCTCGGCTCAAGAAAGCTCGTCTAGCTCGCCACTCTATTTCTGCTTCGGTTCTGGCATCAGAGCAAAAATAATCGTTGTATTGAACAATCTCCAAGACCGCTTTTTCGTCAACTTTGCGCTCAATTTCAGCAGACACCATGACAATGTTAGAATCAGTTTCGACAGCATTACTCGTATCGCCTTCATATTCTTTGCCCTTTGGAGTTACAAGTTTGCCTTCAGGAGTCTTTATAAGTGCAAATTCACTCATAACAGTCTCAAACTTAGGCTCGTATCTAGCCCACAAAACAGCTTGACCAGTGAGTAAAAATTGCAGTGCAGCAGTATAACCAACCTGATCAAAGCTAAAATGCACATCCATAGCGTATTGTGTGTTTCGCTCTAAAACGACACTACCTAGTTGATACGGTATTCCACCGCTACGCTTTCTAAGGTCAACTTCAGCTTCGGGAGTAGAGCTGTAATAAGCTGGTAAAAGGGTGTTAATACAGTACCACCATACATTGATACGACGCTCAACATCGTTCATTACAGTGGCTTGTTTGTTAGCGTTGTAGACCTTTATAGACTCTTCGGCTTGTTCTATGAACTTCTTACGTCTTTCTTCAGCTTCAGTTATTTGTGCTTTCCACCATCTAGGAGAGTATTTTTCGACTAATGGTTGGACTTGTTTCATATTCGTGCCTGTTTTTGTTTCCGACGTACTTTGTTTACATAATCAGCTAAAACAATTACACCTGGTTGCCTAGCCGCTTCTGGTTGTGTCCATTTAGCATCTATTAGTCGAGCTTTGCACAAATAGCGTAAGGCATCACAGTTATGGGATACAATGCCGTTGCCTAGTACGAATGTACTCGTATCTGGAACATTTAGGCAATACACTTCTTTTTGGGTTTGGGAATAAGTGATGGATTTAATCTTCTTCGTCGTGCTGCCATTTTGCAGTTTTGGTGGCAATACTTGCTTTTGTTCTTCATGTTGAGTTTTGTCTGATACTCTGTTTGGCAAAACTGGCATACCAGCGTCACCATAGGCATATTTTTCGCAACTTGCTTTGCATGTTCGGAATGCCACTCTCGTCCCTGCAACGACTTGTGCCAGTATTTTGCTTTTGGAACGGCATGTTTTAGCAGATTTTGTGCAGCTTCTCGTTTTCGTTCCTCTGTTATGTGTTGGCGTAAGTGAACTGCTGCATCCAGTAATTCTAGGTTCTCTATCTGATTGTTGGCTCTGTTGTGGTCTTTGTGGTGTATGTGTTTGCCTTTGGGAATCCTGCCGTGATGGTATTCCCACACTCTTCTGTGTAAACGGGTTGAGCCTACTGAGTTTTTTGACTGCTTGCTGAAATACTGACCGCACAGGTAGTATTTCTCGCCCAGAAACTCTTGAATCTTGTCCGATATTATTTTCACCTGCATACGTTACGCACTGTATCAGATCGTGTAAGGTGAGACTAGATGTTTCTTTGAACGTACCGTCTGAAAGCATAAACTTGTGATCAGGCGTAGCTTCTACAACGGAATTGTCTTCAAACTCTAATCGTATAATTGAAGCTCTTTTGTTTGTTATAGAGCCAAAAGCCAAATGGAACTGTCCGTCATGGCTTAAAACGTAGGTTTTTACGCCATCTAAATCTTTTATTGGAACTTTGCCTGATTTTGTAACTACTAACGTGTCCCCAGTGAGGCAGGCATGGTCAGGTCCCGTAGTGTCTGCATCCTCTGGTTTTCGTTTGTCTATAGCTAAAGATGGTAAAGTTTCTAGCAAATAAGGGCAAGTAGCAAAAATATAAAGCAATGGATCGGGCTTGTGAACTAATCGTTGCCTAATCTGTGACCAACCCGATATACGGTCGTTGTCGGCTCGTCTGAAGCTAGGATGCTGATACTTGGCAAATACCTTGTTAAATTGGTCGTTAATACTAGGCCCACCATCATGAGCAAATATAGAGGGGTCGGCTACTGCAACCACTCCTTCTCCGACAGAGGCACTTGCAATTCTGTCTGCTTGTTGCTCGTTGTCGATACCTTTTCCGTGCATTTCTCGATATATGACAATTGCTCCTTTAGGATATGGTACTTCATTGCCATTATCATCCCTTCCAGAACTAACAGCACCCCACACAGCAGCAAAAGGGCTGCGGTAGCCCCAATCGTAACCCAAGTAGCGAGGCCAGTGTCTTGGAACATTAAAGGGGCTAACAATATGTTTGCTACTAAACTCAGGAAAATAGCTACCTTCATGGATTTCAAAGTCTCCTTCTAGCCACGCTCGCACAAGCTCAGGACTACCCACCATATGCAAGCGATCTATGTACTCAGGGTCTTTTGCTAAGAGAATCTGATTATCATGTACCCTACTTGGTATATAGATATAATCAAAATGCTTTCCGTTCGGCAGCTTCTTTTGAAGCATTTTCATGCCTTTAGGTGCAGGCTTAATAAAGAACTCTTTTAGCCAGTGATGCCCTACACCTCCTGGGTTAAAAGTAAGGATGATTTGACCACCGCCTTTGCCTCGCAAGGCTCCAAACAGCTTCCAAATACAGCTTGGCTCAGCATAGTTACCTGCTTCCTCAATAGCGCAATCAGAAAGGTTTTGCCCTTGATATTTCTCAGCGTCACTATCATTAGCTAATGGTCTAAAACGTAACCTACCGCCATTAGGAAAGGTAAACTGTTTCTTTTGGTCTTGCCAGTGAGCTTTTAAGGGTAAATATATCTGTTTAGCTCGTTCAATAAGGTCATCTGCTTGGGGAAGCTCTTTACGGAAGAATATAGCGTTAAATGCCTCTCCTAGCTGTTCTTGCTTTATAGCAAACTTGCCTAATACACCGTCAGTTTTGCCTCCTCCTCGTGCCCCTCCGTAGCCTACCAAAGTAATAGGGCAGTGAACTAAAGCCTCTTGAGGGCCTGCTTGAGGCGACCAAACAACAAACTCATCTCTGCCACTATCTAGCTCATCCATGCTTAATCACAATAAGACCATTACCAACAATAAGCCTAACATTACATTTAGGATTCTGACAGTAAAAGCCATTCTCGTTATCAGCTCTTTTTGTGGAAACCCAACCACACTCAGAACACCGCATCCAGCTCTTTAATAAACGCACAAACCCCCCTTACCTTCTCATACTCAAAACGACTGACCCTATCAGCATCTAAATCCAATTTTCTATTACATTTGTACGTTCCACAATCTACATATTTTAATGTTGTATAGGTAATTTTTAACTCAAGACAGCTCGGACACCTCGCAAAACGCCATCCTAACTGTCTATTATTATTCATTAAAAAAAAAGTTCTTGACAAGGTGTTTTTGGGTGGTTTATATATTCAACTTAGCTGGTCGTTGTAGTATCAGTAGCTATGTACCTTTATTTCATCCTTTTCCCCCTTCTTAAGGATAAGTCTATATATACTATATCAGTGCCTAACGGCAAGGTTTATCTACCCCCCTTCCCCCCACTTAAATAAGTGTGGGAACTCTATTCCTCATCATTAGTTAAATATCTCTGTGCAAACTCTTCTTTACTTAATGGCTTAGAAGATACAACAGCTTTGACCTCGCCTATATGCTCAATTACCTGCTGCTCGCTCCAACCTAACTTAGTTTTTAGCAGGTGAAGTAATATAGGCGTATTACCATTCATCGCTTCCTGAATTGCTGTACTAGCTAACCCCCTCTGCAATTCACTCTGACCCTCCAAATACTCATCCAAATAATACTTCTTAAATGTATAATCCCGTATCTGTAACGACACACACACCGCATGTTTGCTCAATCCTAACCGCCCTAACTCTCGAACACTATGACTTAACCTCCTGTCCTTCTTGTGTGTAAGCGCATCTTTCCTCGACTTCTTAGCTGGTAATACTTCGGGTTCTGACATGATGTTTTACTCCTGATTTGGCTTGTACTGTGTGACGGTATATATAGGTACCATCCATCTTTCTTTTTTCAAATCGATCTAGTTTTCGTTTTCCTAGCCCACGTTTCTGTAACCTATGGAAAACATTACCATATTTTACTTAACGAGTAGTGGAAAACTAATAACCTAACTAGGTAACTAGGCGATATCCTTCCACAATTCCATAAACTTGTCCGCTGGTAGCTCACTAAGTTCGAAGAGCAGAGCTATCTCCATTGGATAGAACATGCACTTCACCCGCTCTCGGTACTGATAGCCTTCCAGTGTCATCTCCAGTGTCTCTGCCATACGAGACTGGCTCCACTTCTTGAGTATCCGTATAGCTCGATATGGATTAATCCTCGGCGGTGTTACCTCGTACCGCCTCTTAGTAGCCTCTCTCCTCAGTCTCTCAAACGTTAACGGCTCTTCTCCGCTCTCCTCTCTGCTCTTGAAATACGCCATTCTATCTCCTCTATTATAGTCTCTCCTCACTACTACCTACTCTTTTACTCTGAGCCATTACGTTAGCTAGTGCAAGCTGAGTCTGTAACCTAGCGAGATTACACACGATAAAAAAAAGATTAAGTTTCTCGTAAAATAGTCGATTCTTAGCATTGCAATTACACATCATAACCTGTACACTTGTGTACATAGTAATAAATACAGGAGACTAAATCATGGAATATCAAGTAATAATCGGATGGGGCTTTAACAATGAAGACATCGTTCTTGAGACCCCCGACCGGTCGGAAGCCCGTGAGGTATACGAGCAATATCATATCGAGTGGCTTGAAGCGTGGCAAGACGAGGATATCGACTGTGAGCGAGCGCAAATGGAGAGACCTTATTTGTGCATTGTGACGGAAGAAGACGGCAGAGAATCAATCTAAGACTAGGCTAGACCATAGCCCACCACGGTGGGCGTTGGTGTGGCATGGTGCTACTGATAAGGAGACTAGAAACATGAGAAACTACTTTAAGACTAAAAAGCGTTTAGAGATAGCCTTAGATAACGCTACTCGCATCGAAGGGTTCGAGGACTATCTTCTGGACTATCACATTGCAAGCCATGACTTGCAATTGGATGACAATGGGGTAGGACAAGACCTACCTTACTGGCTAGATGATCCTAAGTATACCGAAGGCGAGTATGTGGTCAGCTTGTGTTATGGCTATCACGCTTCGAGCGTTCACGATACTACATTCTCCGGCGAACTATATTCCTTTGTTAATGTTGTACCTCTATCTGACGAGATTGAACTACAAGCCGAGGACGGAGGGTTCTGTTACTACTATATTGGGCCAGTAGGGTTAGAGATATGGAAAAAGAAGTAGATCTAGGCTAGACCATAGCCCCACATGATGGGGCCTTGGTGTGGCATGGTGCTGCAATTACAGGAGACTAAATCATGAAATACTTTGAACAATGTTTAACGGTCGAAGCCGTCAAAACACAATACCGAGACTTAGCTAAGAAACACCATCCAGATCTAGGCGGCTGTGCGGACACGATGGTGGTAATCAATGAGCAGTATCATGAGGCTCTAAAACGCTGCAGCGGTCAATCTCATGAGCATAACGGTAAAGCCTACACCTATCGCTATGATGCTGAAGTAGAGCAGAAGCTGATGGATGTCATCCATGCCGTTCTAGCGATTAAATCAGAGGCGGTTCGGGTGTTGTTGATAGGTTCTTGGGTTTGGGTAACCGGAGACACTAAGCCAATTAAAGACAAGCTAAAGCTTATCGGCCTACGTTGGCACACTAAACGTCAGTGCTGGTACTACTCCGCAACGCCCTATAAGGGACGATATAGCAAAAAGGGATTAAGTAGCTTGGCTAGTCGTTACGGAGTAAAGGAGTTCAACGAAAACAGGGAGAGAATCACACACTAGGCTAGGCTAGACCATAGCCCCCTATGGGGGGCATTGGTGTAGCACTGGTGCTACAAACAAAGGAGACTAAAATTATGGAAACAGAGATTCTGAACGTAACTAAGAAAGAAAACGTATTTTATCGTGGGTACCTTGAGGCCATAGCATTTACAGAAGACAGTGAACACCGAAGCCTTGATGAGACTTTTCGACGGGAATGCCTGATTGACTGCTTGTGCTTCTTTAATCGCACTTTTTGCTATATGAGCGATGACCAGTTTGAGCAGGCAGGGATTGATTTCTGGCTCTCTCGGAATGGTCACGGTAGCGGGTTCTTCAGTAGAGAGGATTTTTACAATGATGGTTGCGCTAACATGTTTCAAAAGATTGCCGAAAGTTTCGGCAGTGTTACACCTTTTTTTGACGATATAAAAGAATAAAAAAGAAAACATATCTTGCTAGTGTGCATCTTATGATGTACACTAGTAGACAGGTAAACAAACAAAGGAGACTAAATCATGAATATTAGAGAATCAATCGAAGCACTAGAGCAACAAATAGAGGCTTTGGAACGCCTAGATTCCCATACGTTAGCCGATGCCATTACTGATCAGCTTGGCGTAGAGGATAGCGAGGAGCTAATCCAAACGCTTAAGGACGTGAACGTGGGCGGAGCTAATGCCGGTTTTGGCGGCTTCATTTATTCAAGCGAGTTAAAGGCATTTTATGAGAAGCACAGGGATAGTTTGATCGACCTTTTGGTAGAAACATCAAGAGAACTAGATACAAATATTCTTGATATGATTCAAGACTTCAACTGCATAAAGGATCAGTATTCTACCGAGGAGATCCGAGAAGTCTTGCATTACGGACTAAGAATCCCACAGATAGTCGACGCTATCTGTTGGTTTGCTCTTGAGGATTTTGCAAGGCTTGCCGAGTAATCAATCTACCCCGACGGCTTCGGGGTAGGCTTGATCGCTTGTAAAGGGTCTTAACAAGTAAAACAAAGGAGGATAAATCATGGATAATATAACAAAGATGAATTACGGACTAGGCCTAGCAGTCGGCGCAATGTTGGCAGTGTTGGCTACTGTCTCAGGTTGTAGCGGTGTCGAGGTAGGCGGTCGGCTTGGCGTGTATCGAGTAGACGAGCGAGAAGAGTCTAGTCGGATGAACAGGCACAATGCAGTACCGCTAAAATGCTACTTTGTACAGTGTGAGCCACAAACTTTGGATCTAAAATAAGGGGAAAATATGAACATCTTAGCAAAAATAAAAGCAGATTTATTCAGCATTTCGGCTCTAGTCGTAACAGTGCTTCATATCTTTATGATCGTTGGAGCGGTTACTTGCTGGATCGGTGTTCAAACACAAGTTTTAGGCAACGATCCAGTTCGGGTCGTATCCAAGAGATGAGACTGTTACTTGTTGCGCTCTTTATAGTCGGTTGTGATGTAGAGAGCGCATCATACCACACTAAACGCTTCTGGAGGCTACCTGTTAGCCCTAGCCGTTCTGTAATTGAGCAAGAGGTTGGCAGGGTAGCTAAGAAGCATAAACTTCCTACGGGCTTGCTACGGTCTCTGGTGCAAGTGGAAAGTAGCTTTAAGCCGTCGGCATTAAGCAAGAAAGGTGCAAGAGGCTTAACGCAAGTCATGCCTTTCAATGCTAAAAGATGCGGACTAAAGCCTAACCAGCTATGGGATCCAAGTCTAAACTTGGCTTGTGGAGCTACTATCTTAAAGCAAGAGATAGCAAGGGTAGGGAGTATAGAAAAGGCTTTGCGAGTATATAACTGCGGTAAAATTACTTGCGGTAAAGGTTACGCAAAAAAGGTTTTACAATTAGCTAAAAATAATAAGAGGTAAAAACATGACAAAAAAAGAAGAAACAAAAGAAACAAAAACAATCCATCAGGCTTTTGTCGATGCTCAAAAGGGCTTCGGAAAAGCACTAAAAACAAGTAGTAACCCCCATTTCAGAAGTAAATACGCCGATCTAGGAGCTTGTGTTGAGGCTGTTATAGATGCACTACATGAGCAGGGCTTTGCACTAATTCAGCTTACTAAGCCAAGCGATCTGGGGTGGGTAACAGTACAAACGGAGCTACTTTTTCACACTGGAGAGAGGCTTTATCTAGGGGAGCTGTCAATTCCTGTCACAAAACAAGACGCTCAAGGCTATGGATCAGCTTTAACATATTGCCGGCGGTACAGCTTAATGAGTGCTTTAGGAATAGCACCAGAAGACGATGACGGAAACCAAGCATCGGCAGGTAAACAAGTTCCGACTCCCAAGCCAAGAAAAGCAGTAAAAACTTACTACGATGTAAGCAAGTTAAGTGAAGATCAGCTTACACCATCTGTTAAGTATCTCGAAAGCAATGGCGCAAAGGAAGTCAAAGAAGGGCTTTACTTGTCACCGATACGGCTTGAGAAACTGCAGTCTTTAATAACGGAGGAACCAGCCGATGGTATATAAGCCAATATTTAATTTCTATCCTGAAAAGAAAAAAGCACAGCATGAAGTGATCGACGGATTTAGGCGTTATACGATGTGGGTCAAACAAGAACACATTGACGCTATTAAAGCCCAAGCTCATGACGATGAGGTGAGTGTAAAGGATCTAATATATGCAATTTTTGAAAAGGAGATAAGCACATGGAAGCCGAAAAACTAACAGAAAATCAGATAATTAGAGACGCTAGGGAGTTTGCATTGCATTACACTCCATTTAAGCGAGCCCCACAAAGCCGAGAAGACTATCAAGTAGCTTATGAAGCAGGATCGGAAAATATCCGAGCTTACTTTGAGGAGTTTTTGTTAGCTATCGAAAAGCAGTTAGGGGATGCAGAGAAAAGACTAACTGAGTTCGAGAAAGGTCAACTGGATGCGTTCTACTGGATGCAAGACCATCTGGATGGACTCTTCGGAGAGTAAAACTTTGGGGGTGGCTAACAAGCCCCCCTTTTTTTTGTCAAAAAAGTGACCCCCAAGCGACTAAACTTGGAGGTCTTAAAGGAGGCTAAAACATGAATGTTTTAACATGCCCTCAGTATAACCTTTTTCTGACTTGTTCACAAGAAAACAAGTGAAGCCGTAGAATCCATTCTAAGCCATTTTAAGGTCGAGACTACCTATGACATAGGTTGAAGGTAGAAAACGCCTCTACGGCGAAGCTAGGCACCTTAAAATCAATTTTAATTAAATATCTTTATTATTATTTATATATTTTTAATCTTACAAAGCTAAACAACGCTTACTAGTAGCTATGTTTGTTTTATAATTATTCTTATAAATTATTATTATAATATTATCTTATATGTGGACATTTATGTCCGGGTAAGGCGGACATTTATGTCCTAGCAGGGCGGACATCTATGTCCGGGTAGGCGGACATTTTGTCACCCCACTATCGTGTATTGAGATAAGTTTTTAAGAAGCGAGTTTTACCCTCGTAAAAAGCTCTTACTAACCTCTGTTTTTTTAGCTTGGCTAGGTTTCTTCTTACTTGCCGTTCACAGAGGCCGATCTCTTTGCCGATAGTTTCATTACTAGCAAAACAAACCTTTGCACCTCGAAACTGATCAACATAGGCAAACGTAAGAATCTCGCTAGGGTTTAAGTCGAGAGCGAAAAGTCGCTTGTCTACTTTGAGGAACCGTTCTCTTGAAGCCACTTCTCCACTTCCTCTGGATTCCACCGTCTCGCTTTTCCGATCCGGATGTGTGGCATCCCTCGTCTTATCAACAATTCGCAAGTGCTTCTCGGAATCGCCAGGTATTCGCATAGTTCCCTTGTCCTTAGCCATTTTTTATGATTATTATTGTTTTCCATACTTTTCCATGCTATAACACTTGGACAAAGGAATCAAGTACTATGGGACAACGTATCGGCACAATAAAAAGCAATAATGTTCAGCTAGTTGTATGGCGTAACGGAGATTATTTCAGTTTCCAAATACAAAAAGCATACAGAGATAGTCGTTCTGGAGAGTGGAAAAAGGCAGAAAGTGTCTTTGGTGATGAGCTTGCAGATGTGGTTACAGTTTGCGCTAAGGCTATGGAGTGGATGAAAAAAAAGAATATCGAGATAAAAAGCCTAGACAAGCAAACGCAGAGAGCAAGTTCAACGGTAGAGAGCATTTTAAGAAGTATTGGGATAAGGGAGGTGCAATGACATTTGAACCGAGACGAGGCACAACGCTTCCAGAGCTACATCAGCAGTTATATGGGATTCTTCCCCATATCGTTCCAGCTTCTAAGTGGGACGGTAAGGATGGAAAGTTTAAGGCCATAACTCCCGATGGGATAGTTTATATTGTAACCGTTCAGCATGAGGATGGTTTACAGCACAGATATAAAGAGAAGTTAGGACATATAAGCACTTTAATATAAAGGAGAAAACAATGCCAAAACCAGCAAAGAAATTATGGGAAAACGGAGTAGACGTAGCTATCTGGGAGAACCGTACAGGGTATAGCTTGACGGTGCAAAAGCGATACAAAGACAAGCAAACAAACGAGTACAAGGTAAGCACTAGCTACTACGACAGGGATGTAGATGTACTGATAAAGCTATTACAAGAGGCTAGGGCTTGGATGAGTGGAACCGAAGCACTAACCGAAGACAGCAATATGGCGCATCAAACAGAGCTAGATCAATTCAGAGAGTTTGCTGATAAGGTGTCGAAAGCCCCTGACTTTGAGGATGACGATCTAGATTTGCCATTTTAATCGGAGGCAATGATGAAAACATGCAAGCGTTGTTCAAAAAGTTTAGCTTTAGATGCTTTTTATAAGCACACGCTTATGAAAGACGGTAGGCTTAATTTTTGCAAAGATTGCACAAAAAAACGTGTTCAAAAACATCGTGTTGCCAATCTAGACAGAATACAAGCCTACGATAGACAACGAGGAAGGACTGAAAAACATAGGGCTTTGGTAAAAGAATATCAAAGTCAAAATCCTCAAAAAGTGTTACAGGCAAAAAAGGCTTGGCTCAAGCGAAATAAAATTGCAGTTAGTGCGCATGCTAAAGTAAGACGAGCTATACTTTCCGGCGCATTAAAAAAGCAAGTATGCTTAGTTTGTGGGGAAAAACAAGTTCACGCGCATCACCACGATTACAGTAAACCATTAGATGTGATGTGGTTGTGTGTAAAGCACCATCATGAACTACATCGCAATGAGCGAGAAACAAAAAGGAGACTAACATGACATCACTATACGAATTAAACAAACAATTATCCGAGCTATTAGCCTTAGATGAGCTTGACGAGCAAACCCTAGCAGATACTTGGGAAGCCCTAGCGTTAGAGCGTAAAGACAAAATCGAGGCGGTTCTCAGCTACATTAAGCATTTACGTTTTATGGCTGACGGCATAAAGGCAGAGGCTAAAACCTTAGCTGAAAGGTCTAAAAGCTATGAGAGGAGAG
>Ga0208542_1000882_pt1 | contig 13359 bp, 11 predicted proteins | sample DEB08_DNA_3_FD_185495 | JGI IMG/M metagenome (GOLD analysis project Ga0208542, IMG submission 185495) | Aqueous microbial communities from the Delaware River and Bay under freshwater to marine salinity gradient to study organic matter... | ecosystem: Environmental > Aquatic > Marine > Coastal ... | reverse complement strand
TCCTACATACCAAACTCTATGTTCTTCATCATGTTTATTATCACTTTTTTTAACTGATTTTTTTACTAACTTTGCTAAATCTAAACAAAGAATAACACTATCTTCTTCTCCACCTTTAGCCGCATGAATAGTGGATACTTGTATTCTTGGTTCTGCATCTAAATCTTCTCCATTGTCCAACATATTTTTTATGTATTCTCTTTCAGATAAGTCTGCTTCTTCAAAAGCATCATACCATTCTACATTTGAATTCCATTCTTTTGGTGGTGCACCAATAAATTCTTCTATATCTTTTATTTCTTTTTCATCTAATTCAATTCCTCTACACCATGAATTATAATTAACAGATGCATTATATAACCTAACTGAAAAACTTTTATCTCTATGTGATTTAAAATATAAATTTCTTTTTCTTAATTCTTTTGTAATTATATTTCTTCTATAAACAGTTCTAGTTAATATTAAATATCTACCTTCTTTTAAATCTATTTGATCTAAATTATTTATTCTAAAAGATTGACCTTCAAAATCTCTTGGATAATATATTTTATGTTTTCTTAAACCTCTAATTTTTTCTAATGGTAATTCTGATTGTTCTTGAACTGCTCTAGATATTCTTTTAGAATATTTTAATACAGTTTCTTTTCCCGGTTCATTAATAAATCTTTCTACATCTGCACCAGCCCATGCAAATATAGCTTGATCATCATCCCCTGCTAAATATAAATCATCTGCATTTTCTTTTAACTTATCAAATAATTTCCATTGTAATGGTGATAAATCTTGAGCTTCATCAATAAATATAGTTTTAAATTTTGGTAAACTAGGTTTGTCAATTAGTCTATGAATCATATCATTAAAATCTAATTTACCGGTAATTCTTTTAAATTCTTTTAGATTGGCATCTAAATTTTTTAATATCCAAAGTTTAATTTCTTTTTTATTGTGTTCATTTCGATCATATTCTTCTTCCACTGTAGTGCATCTATTCATTGCTCTACCAATCATTTTAAAATATGGACTATCAATATTTAAGTAAAATATTTCTTCCTTGTTATATTTGTCATAATGTTTTACTTTTATACCTATCTTCTTACCTATTTTTACATAGTCCTCTGGTTGCATAACCATAGAATCATTTAGTTCTAATTGTTGATATGCAAATGAATGTAAAGTTCTAAAGTAATTTAATTTTTCTGAATCTACTGGCATTCTATCTTTAGCAACTTTCGCTGCTTTTTTAGTAAAAGCAAAATAACCAATCATATCTAATGGCGTACCTATTCTAATATAAGCTTTTGCTCTACTAATTAGTCTATGTGTTTTGCCTGTACCTGGAGGACCAAAATATTTATATATCATTAAACAATATCCTCTTTGTTTTCATATTCAGCTATTTCAATTACATCTTCTTCCATGTCTTCAAAGAAATACAAAGGAATCTTTGCACAACCATTTATCCCTGAATATGGTTTGTTTGTTTTTTTATTAGTACCTGGAAATCTTTTCTTTAAATCAAATTCTGGTTTAGGTAAATTTTCATCTTCTTTTTCAAACATTTTTATAATCATATAAGATGTTCTTGATGAATCTTTTTTCCAGTCATTGTCTTTTAAATCATTATAAAATTCATCATAAACAAAATATGCAAATGTTTCATCTTTCAATACATTACCACTTTTAAATGAATTATAACTTGTCGCGTTTGTACTATGTATATAGTATTTTAAATGTTTCTTTAATATATCCATAGGTGTAGTCCCTGGAGCCGGTTGCACTGTATCTTGTGTTGCTAATAATGATTTAATAATTTCATAGAACTCTTGACCTTTGACAACCGGAGGTAATTCATCTGCTTGCGCCATCATTAATCCTCTTAATTCTTGTTGATCTTTAATTCTATTTACATCTTTTGCATGTACTGTAACTGTTTCTCCATCTTCTCTTTCAACATCAAAATAATATTCAGGATCAGGTTTAAAATCTACCTTGATTAGATTTGATAATCTAGGCCATGATATTTTTCTATCTGACATAATTCCAAATTTTCTTTTTACACATTCAGATTTAATACACACAGATGCCAATAATTCTTCATGACACTTGTGTCCTTTTTCTTGTTTCTCCCAATGTTTTATTTTTGTTTCTATATATTTATCTGTCCATATTTCATCAAATTCAAAATAATCTCTTCCTGCTTTTAATACCATCTTTCCCCAGTTATCAGGATATTTTTTCTTAGCAAACACCATGTAATTATATAAAAATCGATCTCTACCATCCGTCATTTTTTCTTTTGATAATACTTCTAAACATGGTGGACCATCTTTAAATTCATCTGCACCACCTGTTAATTCTTTTCTAATTATGTTGTCTGATATTTCTTTAAATTGTTCTGGAGTCTGTGTATTTAATTCAATACAATTTAAAAATAATTCCAAAGACATTTCTTTTCCAGAAGGATCTAATGCAACTCTTTCATCTTTATTAAAATAAGGTAGATTAATAAAGTTACCATTTATTTTATCTCCATCTGTATTAGTTCCTAATTTAGTTTGTTTAGGAAATACTTCTGTAGTAATTGGTAGTTTAAATAAAAATAATACTTGTTCTAAAAATTCTTTTATTTCTTTTGCTTTTACAAATTCTTTTGTAAATACATATAAATGTAATCCATTACTTTTTGATTTAACTGGTATTAAAGGTAAATTATTTTTTTGAATAGTTTCTAAATAAAATTGTATATTTAAATTTTTATATATCTTGGCATCAATATCTATTGCACCAAATCTTGCATAACCATTGTCATCACAAGGTTGAATTCCTATAGATTTTCTTCCATGTAAATGAAGTCTATAATCTTCATCAGTAATTGGTTTACCAGACCAACCATAATCGCCTGCATGAAATTTTAATTTACCTGTATTAGGATCTTTGTAACCATTTTTAATATTACAAAAACCGTAATTACGTTGTAATCCTGTAAAATACTTTATAAAATCTGTCATACTTACTTCCTAAATTTAAGACTGGGCCCAGTCTCCCGAGCCCAATCGTGGCCACCATAGTCACAACTACAGTTCTGTTAGATAATATCCTCAGTTTGAGGTTTATTATTTGTCTCATATTCAGGTTTAATAGAACCTTTAGCAACAGTCTTTTGTAATTCCTGTGCCATTAAATATAAGTCAGCATCTTGTTTCTTAGAAACATCTAAAGCTCTTGCCATAGATGGTTTATAAACATGCCAGCTTTTACTTCCTGCTTTCTTAGCAACAGTTTTTAAATTATAAACCGCCGCAAACGCTGCAGGATTGTAAACACCTTTATCATCCTTAAATCTAAGATTTTTAATCAGCTGATTTAATTCTCTTGCAGGTGTTAAGTTAGATGATCGCATAGTAATTACTGCAGGTCTAGGTTCATCACCTAAAACTATTACATAAAAATAAGCAGTCTTTTCTATGTAATTACCATTGGTCAATCTATACTTACCATTTCTTTCTTCAACAGCATCCGCTGGAATAGATAGATGTGTTGTAACAGGTGGAGCTGCTGTATCTCCCATTTCCTGCCATTCTGGAAATCTTGTTTGCACATGTGCAACAAGAACATCCACTCCTTTATCTCCATCTGTAAGTGTACCTAAACCTTTAGCATAAATCATGCCAGGTTTTGCACCCTCTACATATTTAGAATCACTTGCATTACATTCAGGTGATAATTGATGAAGGATTTTTAAAATCGGAGTTGACATATCATCCGATTTGATTTCTTCGCTACCTCTACCAGAATCACTTCTTAGGTTTATAGTAGCCAGTGAACCTGCACTGTTCTTTTTTTCTATAGCTGTATTTGCCATATATTTACTCCTATTATTTATTATTTATTATTTATTTTTTATTCTTAAAATACGTTTGATTTCCATCAAACGTACTAAATAGTTCTTCAGGAACTTCTTGACCTTTGTCTTTCCATTCCTTCATAACTACTTTGAGTGTCGATGGGTGAACTTTCTCCTCTTGGATAGGTTCATACCCATTCGACCTCGCAAGGCTAGCGTAATCGACAGCCTTGTTATCTTCGCCTTGACCAAAAGAAACTGTAATATTATTTTTTACAATATCTCCTAGGCCATTGTCTCGAAGCCAGTTAATCGCCTCTGCTTTTTTGTCAGCTCTAATCGAGGCACTATAAATTTGTTTAATAGTTAATTCTGAACCATCTTTAAGTTTTAAACTAGATAAATTCATATCTTCCATTAATTTTGGAATTACTACACAACTAAAATATTTTTCATCTTCTTTTAAATCTTTTATTTGTGCTTCCAAGTTTTGTATTTGATTTTGCACTGATTTTAATTTCTCAACTTCTTGAGAAAGTTTTTCTGGATCAATACTATCTGTTTGATCTGGTGCATCTTTACGTAAGTCAATTATCATATTCTTCTCCTATTTTAACTTTTTAGCTTTCATGATGTAATAATAAACACTAAATAGTGTTTTGTCAAGTCTATTTTTGATGAATATTTATTTCAATGGGATAATATGTTTTTTCTTGTCTGTCCCATTTTAATAGCTTGAATTTTCCGTGTGTCATTTCTGCGGCAATAGCGCAAGTAACACCTATAATAGCAGGATCACCATTTAATAATAAGTAATCATTCTCTGTAAAATCTTTTAATTTTTGTCTTATTGAAAATATAAAAGGACCAGGAGAAAACATTATTTGTTCTAATGCTCTAAACATAATCTTAATTTCGCCATATTTTCTAGCGCCCATAATATTATATTTAGGTTGTCCTGTTTCTCTATCTATAGGAATATCTTGTAGTAAATATACATTACTACCCTTGGGTGTTGAATTGATGTTATTACTAATTCTCATCTTGACTTTTTTCTTTTTTAATATAATATAATAATTAGAAAGAAAAGTAAATAGATTATGAAATATAAATTTAAAACAAAGCCATATCAACATCAATTAGATGCATTAGAAGCATCTTGGGATAAAGAAAATTTTGCGTACTTTATGGAAATGGGTACAGGTAAATCAAAGGTATTATTAGATAATGCCGCAATGCTTTATGATAAAGGCCAGATAAATGGCCTCCTTCTTATTGCACCTAAAGGTGTATATAAGAACTGGTATGATCAGGAGATACCAACACATCTTCCTGATCATATCTATAAAAAAATGGTCCTATGGAAGACATCGGACAAATCAGCAAAACAAAAACAATTATTAAATACCTTATTTGAACAAGGTACCGACCTTCATATTTTAATTATGAATGTTGAAACTTTCTCATCAGGCGATGGAGCAAAGTTTGCATACAAATTTTTATCTTGTCATAAAGCAATGATTGCTATTGATGAATCAACAACTATAAAAACTCCAACATCAAATAGAACTAAAAATATTTTAGCATTAAGACAGAGTGCAAAATATAGAAGAATACTTACAGGTTCTCCTGTAACTAAATCTCCATTAGATTTATTTTCTCAATGTCAATTTCTTGATCCTTGGCTCCTGGGGCATGATTCTTATTGGACCTTTAAATCAAGATATGCTGTAACTAAAAAAATTGAAGTACAAGGTAGAAGAGTTGAAATTGTTGTAGGCTACAGAAATCTTGGAGAACTATCAGATAAGATAAAACCTTTTTCTAGAAGAGTTTTAAAATCTGATTGTTTAGATTTACCAGAAAAAACTTATGTTAAACATACTGTTGAATTAACAAAAGAACAAAAGAAAGTTTATGAACAAATGAAAAAAGAAGCTATCGCATTTCTAGATGGTAAGATGCAATCATCTGCAACTGTTATGACTCAATTAATGAGATTACATCAAATTACTTGTGGTCACTTTACAGCTGATGATGGTACTATAAAAGATTTACCTTGTTCTAGATTAGGAGAGCTAATGAACATATTAGAAAACGTTGAAGGTAAAACTATTATCTGGTCACACTACACTCATGATGTCAGAAGAATAATTAATGAAATTAAAAAAGTATATGGTGATGAATCTGTTGTAGATTACTATGGTGCAACCGATACAGACGCAAGATCAAAAAATATAAAAAGATTTCAATTAGATGATAAATGTAGATTCTTTGTAGGCACTACACATACTGGTGGTTATGGAATTACATTAACCGCTGGAAGTAATATGATTTATTTTTCTAATGGTTATGATTTAGAAAAACGTCAACAATCTGAAGCAAGAATTGATAGAATAGGTCAAACAAGAAAAATGACTTATATTGATATTATTTCCGAAGGAACCATTGACGAAAGAATCGTCAAGGCTCTTCGGAATAAAGTGAACATCGCCACAGAAATTATGGGCGAAGAACTTAAAGATTGGATATAATTATTTAATAGTTATATCAATCGGTTTGATTTCTTCTGGTTCATTAACACCTAACTTCACTGTTAATACACCATCTTCCATCTCAGCTTCATTAACAACTACATCTTGATGTAAAGAAAATTGTTTAAAGAATTTTCTAGCTGCTAAACCTTTTTCAATGTAGTCTTTTTCTTTGTCTTCTACTTGACCAGAAATAGTTAATACACCATCTTTATATTGAACTTTAACATTCTTCTTATTGAATCCTGCTAAACCCAATTCAAGACCGTATTCACCTTTTCCGTATTTTACTACATTGTAAAATGGAAACGATTGAGCTTTTGACCAACTATCAAAGATAGAGTCAAATGTATCACCAAACATTCTGTCTGAATGATCCCAAACGTCTTTGTTGAACTTATTGATTATGTCTAATGCTGTCATATTATTCTCCTTATATTAAGCAAGTTTAATAGGCCACGTTATTGTGCACCTGACGACAATATAGTTATTTTTTATAAATCTACAAGACCTGTTTCGCGATTTAAATATTTATATTCTATCTTTCTTATATCAAAATCTTTACTTATTTTATCACATATTTGATGTGGATCAAATTCACCACAGCTATATACATCAAATTGCATTAATGCAGGATTAACCTCATCCCAGACGTGCATTACGATATGTGATGTTTCAATAATTGCTGCACCTGTAATTCCTCTATTGCCCGGTACATTATGATATTTTACATACGGACCCATTAATACTTTCATATTAATTGAATCAATAAAATCCTTTAACCAATTAGTTAGGATCTCTTCGTCCATTGGTGGTCTCACTGCTTCTGCTCTAACAATAAGATGTTTATGGACTAGTAAACCGTTCTCCATGATTTCTTCCTTTTTATTTTAGAGTATTACCAAATAATATAAATACTTCAATAGCAACAGCCCCCACCGCTGCTAAAATTACCCAATAGATTTTATCTATTTGACCACCCAATTTATCAAGATCTTTATGCATATGTGCTTGTGTATTTTTTAAATAGCATATTTCTCTTTTGACACCTTTGATATGTCCTTGTAAATCTATAATATGTTCACCTGTTGTTTTGGGTTGTTTCATTAAGCTAATCCTCGTTGTCTCAGTCTAATAATTTTTTCTTCTTCACTTAATAAAGCATTTTCAGTTGGAGTCAATCCATTTGTCATTACATTGTTCCCTGAAGCCTGAGACAAGATTACCGAAGCATTTGGCATTGGCTGCATAGGTAAAGGAGGTGTTTGTACCTCTGGTATTAAATAATCATTGATATCTAATCCATTTGAAGACTCTTCAACCATTCCACCTTCAGCTCTTAATAGTCTTTCATCTGTGTTAAATAAAAATCTACTGTTTAAACCTATTCTTCTCATATCATTAATCATTCTAAGAATCTGAGGTTTAGCTATCAAATAAGCATTAGCATCTCCTAAGTTACGAGCTACTTCAGCAAATTTTTCTTCAATATCTGGTGATGGTACATAAGGATCAAATTTACCACTTCTTAAATTTGTAAAACTTTTTTCACTTATTTGTCTATTTTTAAATTCTTTAGATAAAACATTTCTTGATACACCTAAAATCTCTGCAGCATTTAAGTCTTTGTACATATTTTGTTCAACGTTAAATCTAGCATTGTTTGATAATGCAAATCTTTTAATAATATCATTAGGATCAACTGGTCCACCTTTTAATAATCCAAAGTAACCACCGGTAAATTCTCTTCGTGCGTCACGAATACCTTGTTGATAATCAGAAATTTTATAACCCATTGAAGTTAATGGATCTACTTTAATAGGTCTTAAACCCATGAATCCTAAAATCTCAGGTCCAACATCTAAAGTTTCTCCACGTTCTGTTGGAGCTTTTGTTGCAGCTTGTATTAATCTTTCATATTGTTTAAATGAAGGTAGAAGTGCATTTCCTAAATGTAAAAATTCAATTGCACGTTTGTCTCCGAAAGAAGTTTGGTCTGTATATAATCTTTTACCATCTTCAGTAATACCATTTCTTATAGTTAAGTCTGCTGCAGCTTCTGTCCAAATAGATTCAGATATAAATGGATTCATTATTTCAGAACCAGCTTCACCTATACCTCTTGCAAAACCAGATAACACTTGTTCATCAGTTAATTGACCATCTTGAATGTTATTAATGACTGTTCTTAAAGGTCGAGCAATAATGTCATATGCGTTACTGTGACTAAAATCTATGTATCTTAATTCACCATCTTCATCTTTAATTGGAATTAATGTAGAATTTTTTGACCATTCTGGAACAAATCTTCTAAGTGCATCTATTTCTTCTCTTGATACATCATATATTGCAGCTGCACCTTCTGTTAAAGCTACTGGAACCGCAGTTGTAAAAGTGGCCATACCTAAAAGTCTTTTCATTCCTGTTCCATATGAACCAGATGTAATGGCATTATTTTTAACTATTCTTTCAGTTCCATCTTCTAATACTTCTATAACAGTTGTACCTAAATTACTTCCTTTAATTCTCACTCCTTTAGCTGGTACGTGTCTCATTTCTTTTAAACCTTGTGATACAATATTAGAAGTTGTTCTAATCATTTCAGATGGAAAAGACATAAAGTTACCAACTGGTAATAATCTTGCTGTTCTAACAGCTGAACCAACGAAATCATAATTAGGAACTGTATTTTTAACTATGTTAGCTGCTTCTACTTTAAGAGCAAAATCGTCAACAAATTGATCATAGTTTCCTTTAAAACCATTTTCTACAGCATTATTAAATCTTGTAACTAATTCATCTTCTGGTAATTGAATAATATTTCTATTAATTGCTCTTCCGTTTGCAACTTGTTTTTTTAACCTATCTAATTCAACAACATAGTTTGTAATTTTAAACGTATCGTCTTCTGCAACATATTTACCTTGAAAGAATTCTTTTAGACCTTTCATTTTTCTCATGAAAGGACTTAAGATTGAATCCATATTAGATACTTGTTCACCTAATCTAACATCTGTTAATAATGCCTTAAGATCTCCAATTTGAACTTGTGAATTTACTAAACCTAATTCTAATAATTCATTATACGCTGCTCTAGCTCTTGGACTATTAGCGCCTCCTTTAGTAAAAAGACCTGATACATCAATACCTTCTTTAAAAGCTTTAGTTAATAATTTAGGATCTTCAAATAAAATACCATTTGCTCCAGAAAAACCAAAAGCACTTATCATATTACGTAAGTGTGTTGGCACTGAAAATACTGTTTTAGATATTTGTGATATTCCTTTTGGAAATAATAATAAATTTCTATATAACCAACTAACAGCAGCTTCTGCTCCTTCTTTTCCTTCTCCTCTTACAAAACCTTGTAAGCCACCTGCTATGTTATTAGCATTTTTAATTGCTTCTGCTATTTCTCTTGTAGTGAATTGACCAGAAAGAGGATTAACTATCGTACCTGCACCTGGTAAATCTTTTACAATGTCATCAACTGGAACTAATTCTATTCCAGTTGTTCTTGATCTTAAAGCGCTTTCCCCAGCATCTTTAGTAGCCCAAAAGAATCCTCTACCTCCTGCAGCTTGTACTTCTTTATTTTTTGCATTTACAGCTGCTAAATAATTTGCTGTTCTTGCTACAGAAGACAAGTTAGTCATTGCATTGAATATAGAATATCTTGGATCTTTTATTTCACCTAATAATGATCTTAATTCTTCAGGTAACATATTAGTATCATCAATAATTTGTTTAAGAATATCACCACCAGGTTTTCCTTCTACTGTCTTTGTGATGTATTTATTAAGATCTAATGTCTTTGGATTTTTTAAATTCTTAACAGAGTTTAATAAACTTTTAACTTGTATAACAGCTTCTCTCTCCAATTGATTAGGTCTAGTAGCTAAAGCTGGATCACTTTGTGCTATTATTTTTTTAAAAAAACCAATAGCCTTTTCTTCTATTTCTGCTGTTGGTCTATAGGAACCAAATACTTTTAATATACCTTTGTTCTGATCTTCAAAGATTCTATAAGTAGTACCTATCCAATTAGCAGTTCTACTTGATAAAATTTGTTGTAATTGTTTTTTTCCTTCTTTAAATTTTACACCTTGTGCATTTTTATCTAGTATATCAATAAGTGATGTAAACTGTTCTCTTGCATTATTCATAGCATTAATAATGGCTCCTTTTCTTTCTTCTGGTAATTTTACCTTATCCATTATTTTTATAGCTTTGTCTAATGCATCTTTGTTTAAAGGATTTCTTAAATCACCAGAAAATAAAGCATCATTTAATGAAGCTAAAAATTCATCTCTCTCTTTTACATTAGTTCTACCAAATAATCTTTCTGCCTCTGGATAGATTGCATCTATTTCTCTTGTAAGATCACGTACAATATTTTTTGCCTCATTAGTATCTTTAGATATTAAAGCTTGTTTTAATTTTTCTGCACCAAATAATTCTTCTGTTAAACCACCTCTAGGACTAAATGGAGCTCTTACATATTTATCTAACCATCTAGCAAATGAACTATCACTATATGCTAATTCTTTTCCTCTTTGTGCCAACAGTTTTGCGCTTTTACCTGCACCTGCTACAACCGGTGTAATAAATAAAGATTCTGCTCCAAACTTTAATCTGTTTGCTAATTTTCTAGCAGCATCTTCTCTACCAAAACTTTCTTCTCTATCTAGTTGAGTAGGTCCACCTTCAAACATATCTCCAAAAGTTCCTATGTTTTCAACATCAGCAACAAAACTTTCACCAGTTGCACCACCCATTACACCAACAGCAAATCTTGGATACTTAAGTTTTTTATTAAGGTCTCTAGCTTTATTTAATGAATCTTTTAAAGCTGTTCTATCTTTTGTTTTTTTAAAATCAACAAACGCATTGTTACGTCTTGCTTTTATAGCTTTAGCAGTTATTCTTCTTGCAGCTTGGTTAGCTAATTTAAATCCTGCTGTTCCTGGAACACCTACTTGAACAATTGCTTCAGTTAATTTTCCTACTGCTCTATCTTGAGCTGCTTCCTCAAATATATTTATTTTATCAAAAAATTGATCAACGTCCGCTGCAGTATTAGTATCAAGACCTAAATCAATTAATTCTGCTGCTAATGAAAAAACGCCTTCAGGTACTTTAATTAAACCTGATGCTATTCCGCTTGCAAAAGATGTGTACCAAGATCTTTCACTATCTCTTTCTGCGTCATTAAGTGGTAGAAATTCTTCTGCCATTTAACCTCCTATGCTCCAAATGGATCAAATGGATCTTTTTCTGGTATTTTAAAACCTGGTTTAGGTGGTCTTCTATATGCTGGGTTTTCACTACGTTCTCCAGGGAAAGATTCCGCTGGAATTTTTTTAGCTTTATCTTCTTCTGGACTAAATGTTGAAACATCTAAAGTTTCAAAACTATATTTACCATCAGCTGATTTTCTTAATCGTTTAAATGCACCGTCAGTTACATCATAATAAACTTTTCCAAGATTTGATTTTTTTTCATAGTCTTTTGTTCTTCCATGAGTACCACCAATAAATCCTTCATATGATTGACCAAACTTTTCATTAGCTATAGCTTCTAAATTTTGATTTTCATAAAAAGCCCTATTCTTAGCTTGATTTGTGCTTCCTCCATATGCATCTAAATAATCTTTAAAATCTGTTTGTTCTTTAGCACCTAATTGCATTTTTAATAAAGCTTGATCTGCTTTTATTTTTTCTTCTTGTAGTTTTCTTTTACCAGCTTGTTCAATATCAATTAACTCTCCTTCTAAAGCTAATTTTCTTTTTTCTTTAGCTTGTGCACCTATGTTTTGAGTTAAAGCTTTAATTGGTTCTCCTGTAGCTTTAAGCAATGTAGCAAAATTTCCACCGCTAGGTCTTGTTTCCGATAGTGTTCTTCCATAATCTAAAAGGAATTGTGTTAATGGATCTACAGTAGGAACGTTTTGTTCTTCATATGCTCTTAAAATTCTTTCTTTAGCAGATTGATTTCCTACTCCACCTGGATCAGATACAGCATGCATTTCTCTATCAACAATACCAGTCATAATACCTTCATTCGTAGGTCCACCTTTTCTAAACATTGGTCTTTTAAATATTCTACTCATAATTATTCTTTACCAAATAGTCTATACAATCCAGCTAACGTAGCACCTGCGCTAATTCCAGTTTGTAATGCACTTGGAGAAGGTTGCGTTCCAGTTTGAATTTGACCTGGGTATCCAGATATTAAACTTGCAATACCAGCACCATATTGTTGCGCTGCTGTTAATGGTTGTGCCTGTTGTTGTTGTAACAATTGTTGTTGTGCTGTTAACGCTGCTTGAGTTTGACCTTGTTGTATTCCGCCTAATGTAGTTAGTCCTGCAATCTGTGAACCTGCTAATGCTGGAGCTTGTTGAGCTAATTGAATGTTTCTTAAGTAATCTTGTTGAGCTAATTGCTGTGCTTGTCCAAATCCTTGTTGTAATAAATTAGCTTGTAATTGTGCTCTATTTATATCTGATTGAGCTTGGTATTCTGCTCTCTGAACTCCTTCTCTACCACCACCAAATGCACCAGAAGCAATTGCGTTTGCTGCTAATTGTGGTAAACCTTTTTGTGCTTGAATATCATATTGTTGTAAAGTTGTTCCAATAACATCTTGTTGATATGGAGACATATAAGCTTGATAAGCTGTTGGTCCAGTTAAAGCCGAAGCTTGTTGTAAATATGGTGCATATGAACCTAATCCACCAGCTTGACTAATAGCTTGTTGTTGTAATGGAGAAAGACCTGCAACAAATTGAGGTCCCATTGTTTGTGATAAATCAGCTGCTTTGTATTCACCAATAGCTTTTTGTAAATCCGTTAAATACGTTTTACCCGCTGCTTCTATAAACTCAGGTGGTTGCGTTATTTGTGTTATTGTTTCGGCCATTATACTCTGCCTCCTTTTTCTAATTTTTTCATCATATCGTACATACGTTGTGCGCCT
>Ga0208542_1000880_pt1 | contig 13373 bp, 17 predicted proteins | sample DEB08_DNA_3_FD_185495 | JGI IMG/M metagenome (GOLD analysis project Ga0208542, IMG submission 185495) | Aqueous microbial communities from the Delaware River and Bay under freshwater to marine salinity gradient to study organic matter... | ecosystem: Environmental > Aquatic > Marine > Coastal ... | reverse complement strand
AAATCATTACTATGGTTGTTGATGGTGGTGGAACTGCAACAGTTACTCCAGCTACTTTTGCTAATGGAACTAGCATGGCTTTTGCTGATGTTAATGACACAGTAATGTTAGCTTGGGCAAATACTATCGGTTGGGTCATTGTTTCTAACAGTGGCGCAGTAGTAAGTTAATAAATAATTAATGTGGGCCTTCGGGCCCACACAATTTTAATAGGAGAAAACTATGGCAGCTAAAGGTGATGTAAAAGCAGTAAGAGTTACAGGAACTGGATCTGTATTCGCAGGAAGAACTAGATTAAGAGGAATCATTGTTGAAAATACAAATGCTACTACAGCTCAGTCTATTACTTTACAAGATACAGATGGAACTCAGTTTGTAACAAGTTGTCCAGCAGGTGATGTATTTGCATTTAATCTTCCAGAAGATGGAATTTTATTTAAAAGTTTTATGACTGTAAATGCTATTGGTGCGGACGTTGCGGCTACGATATTATTAGACAAATAGGAGTTTAAATGGCAACTTCTGGGACTACAACTTTTGAATCAAGTTTTTATATTGATGATATAATTACTGAAGCCTACGAACGTGTAGGTCGATTTGATTATTCTGGTAATGATATAAAAACTGCAAGACGTTCTTTGAACATAATGTTTCAAGAATGGGCTAATAGAGGTTTGCATTATTGGCAAGTAAAAAATAATTCTATTACATTAGTTGATGGTCAAGCAGAATATGTAATGTATAGATCAACAGCTGATGGCACTTCAGATGCAACAGCAGTATATGGAGTTGATGATATATTAGAAGCAAGTTATAGAAATGCATCTAGTGTTGATACACCACTTACAAAAATAAATAGATCTGAGTATCAAGCATTTTCAAATAAAACATCTACGGGTGTTCCATCACAATATTTTGTACAAAGATTTATTGATAGAGTTACAATTACTTTATATTTAACTCCTGGTTCTACAGAAGCCGGAAACTTTCTAAACTATTATTATGTTAGCCGGATTCAGGATGCCGGGGCCTATACAAATGAAGCAGATGTACCATATAGATTTGTACCTTGTATGGTAGCAGGACTTGCATATTATTTATCACAAAAATTTAATCCACAACTCGTTCAACAAATGAAATTATTGTATGAAGATGAATTGAAAAGAGCATTAGAAGAAGATGGTTCTTCATCTAGTTCTTTTATAACCCCAAAAACTTATTATCCAAATGTCTAAATCAAATGGTAAATACGCACAATTTATTTCTGATAGATCAGGTATGGCTTTCCCATACAAAGAAATGGTTATTGAATGGAATGGATCAAGAGTCCATATTTCAGAGTTTGAACCAAAGCAACCACAATTAGAACCAAAACCACATACCGCTGATCCAACAGGTTTAGAAAATGCAAGACCAGATAGAACAGAACCACAAGTTTTAATTTTATTAAATCCAAATCCATTTGAAACAATTAACTATGCCGGTACAACTTATATAAATGTTTATGAACCTTTTCATAATAGATCAACAGGTAACACTGTTAGATTTAGAGGACCTAGTAATGCAACTGGGTTTGGAGATATACCTAGTTTTGATGGTGTAACTGATATAGATAACGCATCAGGATTTAGTATTATACTTGGCAAAATAGATTCAAGTGGTAATATAACGGACACAACTAATTACTATTACTTTGCAAGTAGTGACACTGCTACTTCAGGTGATGTATACGGAGGAGGCGATAGCTGCACTGCAGGACCAGTGACGTTACAAGGTTAATATGACATACGCAGAATTAGTACAAAAAATTAGAGATTACACAGAAGTAGATTCAAATGTTTTAACATCTACAATTGTTGATGGCATTATTGAAAATGCAGAATTTAGAATATTTAGAGATGTTGATTCAGATAATAATAGAAGATATGCAACAGCAAATTTAATTACTTCACAAAGATTTATAGATGTACCTGCTGATTTATTAGTGGTTCGATCAGCTCAAATTGTAGATGGTGGAGCAGGTGGTACTAGAAACTTCTTAGAGTATAGAGATACAAGTTTTATGTCTGAATATAATTCAACAGGGGCAACAGGAGAACCTAAATATTACAGTATGTGGGATAAAGACACCATTGTTTTAGCGCCTACACCAAGTTCAACTTATGAAATTCAATTAAATTATATCTTGAAAGATCCAGGTTTATCGAGTACAAATACAACAACATACCTAAGTAAGTATTTTCCCAACGGACTTTTGTATGCATGCTTAGTTGAAGCTTACAGCTTCTTAAAGGGGCCAAATGATCTCTTGCAATTATATGAAGGAAAGTATAAACAAGTGGTTGAAGGCTTCTCTATAGAACAAATGGGAAGACGAAGACGAGATGAATATCAATCAGGTGTTCCTCGAGTCGGAGGAAAATAAGGAGATAAACTATGGCTATAACACAAGCGATTGCAAATGCGTTTAAAAAACAATTACTGGAAGGTGATGCAAACTTTGCATCAGGTGGTGATAAATTTAAATTAGCTCTTTATACTTCTTCAGCAACTCTAAACTCAGCGACTACTTCTTACACAACTACTCAAGAAGTTTCTGCAAGTGGTTCTTACACAGCAGGCGGCGGTGATTTAACAGGTCAAAATACTTCAATTGCATCAGGTGTTGCAATTGTTGACTTTGCAGATTTATCATTCACAGGTGTAACGTTGACAGCTAGAGGTGCATTAATCTACAACACATCTTCTGCAGTTACTAATGCAGCAGTTGCAGTTTTAGATTTTGGAGCGGATAAAACAGCTACATCAGGAACTTTCACAGTACAGTTTCCAGCATTTACTACATCGGCAGCTATATTAAGAATCTCTGGTTAATAGGAGGTTAAATGGCATTAGTTGTAAATGACAGGGTTAAAGAGACCTCGACCACTACTGGTACAGGTACACTTAACTTAGACGGAGCATCTTTAGGATTTGAAACCTTTGTTGCAGGTATTGGTAACGCTAACACAACTTACTATTCGATTGTAAATGAGAATGGTGAGTTTGAAGTAGGACTTGGCACTGTAACAGATGCTGCAACTGACACTTTATCAAGAGATACAATTTTATCATCATCTAATAGTGATGCTGCAGTAAACTTTTCTGCAGGAACTAAAGATGTATTTTGTACTCTTCCTGCATCTAAAGCGGTCATACTAGATTCAAGCGGAAACATTGTTGCAAACAATGGATCTAACTTAACAAATTTAAATGCATCTAACTTAGCGACTGGAACAGTAGCTAATGCAAGGCTTGATGCAGAACTTGCTGCAATTGGAGGATTAACTTCAGCAGCAGATAAAGGGATTCAATTTACAGGTGTTGGTACTGCAGGAACTTTTGATTTAACAACTGCAGGTAAAGCATTACTAGACGATGCAGATGCTGCAGCACAAAGAACGACACTAGGATTAGGTTCAATTGCAACTTTAAACACAGTTACATTAACGACAGATACTACTGGGGACTATGTAGCTTCAATTACTGCAGGAGAAGGTATTACAGGAGCAGCTTCTGGTGAAGGATCTACTCCAACATTAGCTGTAGATTTAGACGAATTAACTACATCAACTTCAGATGCAGATGGTGATTTTTTTGCAGTAGTAGATTCAGTAGGTGCTCAAAAGAAATTAACAAAAGCAAATATTAATATATCAGGATTTAATAATGATTCTGGATTTACTACAAACACAGGAACTGTAACTTCTGTTTCTGGTGGTAATGGATTAACAGGAACGGTCACAACTTCTGGTTCTCTTGCAGTAGGAGCAGGAACTGGTATTGACGTTGCAGCAGATTCTATTTCTGTAGATGTATCTGACTTCATGTCAAATGGCTCTAACAACAGAGTTCTAACTGCAACTGGTACAGATGCCATGAATGCAGAAGCTAATTTAACATTTGATGGAACTACTTTAGATGTTACTGGAATAGTTACAGCAGACGAATTAAATTTCGATGGCAATGGTGAAATACATTCAACTAATGACACTAGTAGTATTGCCTTAGCGGGCGGAACAAACTCTAATGTGGGTGGAAATATTACTGTATATGGTAGTACTCATGCTTCACTAGCAAATGTTACTAGATTTAGAAGTAGTGCTACAGAAAGTATGCGTATCACTAGTGCTGGTGACGTAGGTATTGGTACAACTTCTCCCGCATCTAAATTAGATGTTAGTGGAACATTAACTGCAACAACTTATTCTGGAGGTGGTGCATCTATAACAAATAGAGGAACGGCAACCGTATTAGCTATGGTATTTGGTTAAAATATTATGAAATTTAATTTTGATAAAAAAGAATATGATACAGATAACTTATCTCCACAAGGAAAACTTTGTGTAGAAAAATTACAAAATATTGGTGTTCAAAAACAACAAATTTCAATGCAGTTAAATGATTTAACAGTACTACAAGCACATTATTCTGAATTACTAAAAAAAGAATTACCTCAAGAAGAAGAGAAAAAAGAAAACAAAACAGGAGCCTAGAATATGGCTTTTGGAATAACTACATTTGCAGAAAGTCCTTTTGCAGCTACAGGTTCAACCAGTGTTAATGTACAAGTAACCGGTCAAGAACTTACCATAGCAGAAACATCTCCTGGTGTTATTATTGATGTAACTGTTTTTTTAACTGGTCAAGATATAACTATCACAGAAGGTAATGTTGATATTTTTGCAGGTGTTGTTGCATTCCCAACAGGTGAAGCTTTATCCGCTAATTTAGGTTCAGTTACTACAACTGCTAATGCAGATGTTGATATTACAGGACAAGCATTAACCGCTGCAGATGGAACAGCTGTTTTAGATGCAAATACTATAGCAAGTCCTATAGGTGAGTTATTATCTTTAGCTGAAGGAAATGTATCTATTACAGCTAATGCAGATGTTAATATTACTGGTCAAGAATTGACTATGCAAGAAAACGCTCCATATGTCACTGGAGATGCAAATATTTCTTTAACCGGTTTTGCTTTATCCGCTTCTCTTGGAACAGCTGTTTTAGATGCAAATAGTTTAATTGATGTAACTGGTCAAGAATTGACTATGCAAGAAGGTACGGCTACCGCAGATGATGCAAGTGCAGAAGTAACTGGAATTGCAATGACAATGGCTCAAGGAAGTGTCAAAAATGTAATATGGAGTGAAGTAAATACAGGAACAATCTCACCATGGACGGAAGTTGACACTGCTGCATAAATGAAATATTATAATATAATTTAAGGAATATAAAATATGGCTAATACTACTTCGGCAAATTTAAAATTAACTGTACAAGCGACTGGAGAAAATTCAGGAACTTGGGGACAAATTACTAATACAAATTTACTTATTCTAGAGCAAGCAATTGGTGGTTATGATGCAGTTGCTTTAAATGCAACGACAGGAGCAACACTAACATTTTCAAATGGGGTACTATCAAATGGTAAAAATCAAGTTTTAAAATTAACAGGGACTATTACATCTAACGTGAATGTAGTAATTCCAGATGGAATTGAAAAAACATATACTGTAGAAAATGCAACTACAGGAGCCTTTACAGTGACCTTTAAAACAAGCTCTGGAACAGGAGCCACTTGGTCTACTACTGATAAAGGAACCAAACTTTTATACTCAGATGGTACAAATATAGTTGATTTAAATGCCAATATTAACACAATTAATCAATTTACTTTACCAACATCTAGTGGTGTAAATGGACAAGCTATGGTAACAGATGGCTCTGGTAATTTAAGTTTCAGCAATAAAGCTGTTGCAATGGCATTTATTTTAGGTTAATAATATAAATATAGGAGATAAAAAATGGCAGCACCAAATCTAGTAAATGTTTCTACAATTACAGCTAAGTCTGTACAAGCAACATTAACTACAACATTAACAACTCAAATTTTATTAAACTCTGCAGCTTCAGGAAAAGTGTTTAAAGTAAATAGCATTATTATAGCAAACATTGATGGAAGTAATTCTGCAGATGCTACAGTAGCAATCACTAAAAGTGGTGGGTCACCAATTAAAATAGCAAGTACAATCGCTGTACCTGCCGATGCAACTTTAGTTGTTTGTGACAAAAACACAGCACTTTATTTAGAAGAAGGCGACAACATTGAAGCGGGAGCTTCAGCAAACAGTGATTTAACTATTACAATAAATTACGAAGAATTATCTTAATAGGGAGGTACTATAGCTATGTCGAATGGCGGAATCATAGGACCAGAACAAGATCCTGTTAACACACCCGAAATTAATCAACCTGAAACTATTACAGGTTTTACATCACCTAACCCTGCTTTTACAGTTGGGACTTATACAACTCAAGTTACAGTTATGGTTATTGCTGGTGGAGGAGGTGGACAAGTTGCAGGAGGTGGAGCAGGTGGATTAAGAATTTTAGAAAACCATCCTGTTCCCTCATCATCAATTCCAGTTACAATTGGAGCTGGAGGTCCTGGGACTGCTGCTAGTCTTCCTCAATCTGGATCAAATTCTACATTTGGATCAAGTGTTCCTATATCTTCAACAGGTGGAGGTGGAATGTTAAACTCAGGTGGTGCTACTGTTCCTGGAGGATCAGGAGCAGGAACTTGGGTAAACACACCTGGTGGAGGTTCAGGTGTAGGTGGATCTGGAAACGCAGGAGGATACTCACCTCCAGAAGGAAATCCTGGTGGACCTGCAAGTTCATACTCTGGAGGCGGAGGTGGAGGATCTTCAGGATCAGGATCAGTAGGAGGATCTTGGCCAGGAACAGGTGGACCTGGTGGGGCAGGAACTAATACAGCACCTTATTTTGGAGCAGCACCACAACCCTACTATCCAGCAAAAAGCCCTGGACCAACTAATGCTTACTTTGCGGGAGGCGGAGGAGGTGCCTCAACAGCAGCCTCTGGTGGAACTGGTGGAACTGGTGGAGGTGGATCAGGAGTAAATGGACCTGGTGGATTAATTGCTCCATCTGGAGACACAAACTCAGGCTCTGGTGGTGGAGGACATTTTGGAACTTCTACAAGTGGTGGAGCTGGTGGATCTGGATATGTGTTAGTAAAAGAACCTGCTATTTCACAACCTGCAGTTTTTAGTGCTCCTGGAGTTTGGAACATACAAGAAGTATATGGTTATAGAAAAACAGGAGATTGGAAAGGTGATTAATTATGGCTCATTTTGCAGAAATTAATTCTGATAATAATAAAGTATTAAGAGTTATTGTTATAGGTGAACAACAAGCTATTGATCATGGAGGAGAAAATTCTATTGAACTAGAGCAATGGGTAAAAGATAATCATCCAAAAGATCCATTTATAGATTATTCTAATATTTCAGACACTTATTGGAAAAGAACTTCCTATAATACACGGGAAAATAAACACTTAAATGGAGGAACTCCATTTAGAGGAAACTATGCAGGTGTTGGTTTTACCTATGATCCAATTAATGATATTTTTTATTCACCACAACCCTATAATTCATGGACGTTAAATTTAACAACAGCTTCTTACGAAGCTCCAGTAGCATATCCATCAATTATAACATACGGTGACGGTGCTTATTATAGAATTACATGGGACGAAGATAATTTAAGATGGCTTGGTTATGATAATTCAGATCCTTCAAATGAATTCGCATGGGATCCTGATTTATCAAGTTGGATTGCAACAGGTAATTAATATTTTTTTTTCTATCTATTGACTTACTTTTATTAAAAAGTATTTTTATACCATAAGAAATTTATGAATTTAAAAAATAACTTTTGGTACTTTACTTCTGCTTTAACTCCTAGATTTTGTGATGAAGTTATTAAATATGGTAATCAACAAAAAGAACTTTTAGCTTTAACTGGAACTCAACAAAAAATTAAAGAAAAAATAAAACATATTAAAAGAACACCAGAGAATCAACATTTATCTGATGAAGAATTAGCTATACAAAATAATATTAAAATAAATGCAGATTTAAATAAAGAAGAACTTTTAGATTTAAAAAGAAAAAGAGATTCTAATATAGTGTGGTTATCGGAACGATGGATCTATAAAGAAATACATCCATATATACATACAGCAAATAAAAACGCAGGGTGGAACTTTGAATGGGATTTTTCAGAGGCATGTCAATTTACAAAATATAAACTTAATCAACATTATGATTGGCATTGTGATAGTTACGAAGAACCTTACGATAATTCAAAAGATTTAAATCTTTATGGTAAAATAAGAAAGTTATCTGTAACATGTTCATTGTCTAATCAAAAAGACTATAAAGGTGGGGAATTGGAATTTAGTTTTAGAAATAATTTTGATAATGCTAACGCTACAGCAGAATGTACACAAATATTACCAAGAGGAAGTATAGTTGTTTTTCCAAGTTTTGTTTGGCATAGGGTAAAACCAGTTACGGAAGGAACTAGATACTCATTAGTAATATGGAATTTAGGGAGACCATTTAAATAATGAAGATAAATATATTTAATTTTAAAAGTGAACCTAAACGAACTTTTTTTGCACCTGAGTGGAGTTATTTTATATTTGAATCTTTTTTAGAAAATATAGACTTTGAAAATTTAACTAATTTTATTTTAAGTAAAAAAGAATATATTTTAGATCTACCTTTATCAAGAACATCTGGAAATATTGATGGATATACCAACCTTGGAAAAAATAGCACTACGGCAAGGTATTCAAACTATAATGTACTAACATGGGATAATAAACAAATAAAAAAAATAAAACAACAAATAATTAATTTTCATAACGAGATATTGAATATAATGAAACAACCTTTAGTAAAAAATCTTTATGCTCAATGTTGGGTAAACATAATGTCAAAAGGTCAACAAGTTAGTCCTCATATGCATTTAACAACTCCAGATACATATTTAGGAGGACATATTTCTGTTAAATGTAGAGATACTTCTACAAACTATATAAATCCCATAAATCAAATTAATGACCCTGAAGTATATTATTCAAATAATGAAGTTGGTAAAATAACTTTATTTCAAAACAATATACCTCATTATACAAGTGTTCATAATTCTGAAGAAGAGAGAATAACAATAGCTTTTGATTTAAGTTTAAAAAAAGTAAAAGACAATTATGTAAAATTAATATAAACGAGGAAAAAATGAACTTTAAACAAAATGGATTTACAATAATAAAGGAAGCAATTGACCCTAAAATTGCAAATTTTGTTTATAAATATTTTTTACTAAAAAGACAAGTTGCAAGAACTTTGTTTGATTCAAAATACATTTCACCTTTTACAACATATTGGGGTGTATGGAATGATACACAAGTTCCTGAAACTTATTCTCATTATGGAGACGTTGCAATGGAAACTTTACTTACAGAAGTAAAACCTGTTATGAAAAAAATTACAGAGCTAAAACTTATTGAAACTTATGCTTATGCTAGAATTTATAAAAAAGGAGATATCCTACATCGACATAAAGATAGATTTAGTTGCGAAATATCTACTACGATGAATCTTGGAGGAGACGAGTGGCCTATTTATATTGCAGCAAATGAATCTGATGGTTTTGAAAAAAATGGTAAATATATTCCTTCTACAAGTAAAGGTATAGAAGTTAAATTAAACCCTGGTGATATGCTAGTTTATAAAGGAGATAAGTTAGAACATTGGAGAGAAGAGTTTAAAGGGGATAACTGTGCTCAAGTTTTTTTACACTATAATAATAAAGCCACTGAAGGATCAAATAAAAATAAGTTTGATAATAGACCACATTTAGGACTTCCTTCTGATTTTAAAGCATGATATAACTATTTAGTTATGCTGCAGAAACTTAATTTTAAACCAGGTTTTAATAAACAAATCACAGACTCAGGAGGTGAATCTCAATGGGTTGATGGTGATTTTGTTAGATTTAGATATGGATTACCAGAAAAAATAGGTGGTTGGTCGCAATTAACAGATTCTAATCATACATTACCAGGAGTGGCAAGGGCACAACATACTTTTACAAGTATAGCTGGTGAAAAATATGTAGCAATTGGAACATCTCAAGGTTTATTTTTATACTATGGAGATCAAAATAGTTTTTTTGATATTACTCCATTAGATACAGCCATTACTGGAGCTGACTTTGATGCAACAACAGGTTCTGCAACAGTCACCGTAAATAAAACTTCTCATGGTTTACAGAATGGAAGATATGTAACTTTTTCATCTGTAACAGTTCCAACTGGGTCAGGATATTCAACTTCTGATTTTGAAGATAATACTTTTGAAGTTTTAAATATAACTTCTAATACATTTGAAATTACAATGCCTTCTAATTCAGCGGGTACAACTTCTGGAACTGGATCAGCTGAAATTAATCCGTATGTAATTGTAGGACCGACTTTTCAAACTCCAGGTTTTGGTTGGGGTACAGACACATGGAGTTCAAGCACGTGGGGTACTGCAAGTACAACTAGTAACGTGATTTTAGATCCTGGACTCTGGTCACTAGATAACTTTGGACAAATATTGATTGCAACTATTCGCAATGGAAGAACATTTACTTGGGACGCAGGAGCAGTCTCACCAAGATCAAACAGAGCAACAATTATGACTGGTGCACCTACTGCATCAGTATTAACACAAGTATCTGATAGAGATAGACATGTCTTTCATTTTGGAACTGAAACAACGATTGGTGATACATCGACTCAGGATCCAATGTTTATTCGATTTTCAAATCAAGAAGATTTCAACACCTATGCTCCAACTGCAACTAATACTGCAGGAACATTTAGATTAGATAAAGGTAATGAAATTGTTGGAGCTGTGTCTGGTAAAGATTATACACTAGTATTAACAGATTCATCTGCATATGTAATTCAATTTGTTGGTCCACCATTTACATTTAGTGTTAGACAAGTTGGTACCAATTGTGGTTTAATTGGACAAAATGCATTAAGTTATTCTAATGGTATTGTCTTTTGGATGTCAGGTGAAGGTGGATTTTTTATGTTTGATGGTACAGTTAAAATGTTACCATGTTTAGTAGAAGACTTTGTATTTACAACTACAGGGGATAATTTGGGTATAAATTATACTTCCAGTCAACTTGTATATGCAGAACACAATAGTTTATATAATGAAATAAATTGGTTTTATCCTGCTTCAGGTTCAGAACAAATCAATAGATGTGTAACCTATAACTATGGAGAAAACTGTTGGACAACTTCATCTCTTGCTAGAAGTTCATATGTTGATCAAGGAGTTTTTGATTTACCATACGCAACAGATTATAATAAAACAGCCACACCTAATTTTCCAATACAAGGTATAACAGCTAAATATGGTGCATCGACTTACTATGCTCATGAAACCGGAACCGATCAAGTCAATAGTTCTGGTACAACTTCTATTGATGCCTATATTCAATCTGGAGATTTTGACATATCTGCAAGAAGAAGTGCTTTAGGAGGCACAACCGGTCTTGCTGATCTTAGAGGTGATGGTGAGTTTATTATGTCTATGAGTAGATTTATACCTGATTTTAAAGTACTTACAGGTAATTCAAAAGTAACATTATTATTAAATAATTATCCAAGTAACACAGCATCAAGCTCACCACTTGGACCCTTTACAATAACATCATCTACTGATAAAGTAGACACTCGAGCAAGAGGCAGGCTTCTTGCAATTAAAATTGAAAATGACGCTGTAGGTGAAACTTGGCGTTATGGAACACTAAGAGTAGATATAAAACCGGATGGTAGAAGATAATGAGTATTTTAGATATATTTAATAGAAATTATCAATCTTATACGGATCAAGTTTATGGTCCTGAAGGTTATTATACTAATTCTCCAAGTAGAATGGATTATAACATAGATGCAAATAAAGCAGCAACAGAATTAATAAGTAATACGCTTCAACAAGGTTTAGGATCATTTGGAACTCCTGCAGCCGCAATGGCAGAACTTGCAGCACCTGCGATTGCTTTTGGTGCAAGTCCATTTCATGATATTGCACAAGCAGCACAAAGAGCAAGAGAAAATTATGACATGCCAACTGGTTATGGTAGAATATATGACTATATGGAAACTCCTGTTGGTCCTACTATGAGTGAATTTGCAAAAGCAGTTGCTGCAGAACAAATACCTTCAACAATGATTCAAAGAGCAATGGGAGCTGCAGTTCCTTTAAGTAATAGAATACAAACAGGTTTAGATTTAATAGGTAATTTTGGTTATAGTCCAACGAAAACAAATAACTTTGGTGTGACTTCAGATTTTGGATACCCTTCAGTTAGTGAAACAATGGTTGATGAAGACGAAGAAGATCAATTACCATATTCAGGTGTTGGAGATATGAGATATCAAACTCCTAGAACCATAGCAGATCAAAATAGAGTTTTAGGTCAAACATTTACGCCACAAAAAACAGGAGGTATTTTAGATCTTTTGGGAAAATATACTTCGTTAGGTAATTTAATTAGGGGCCCAGGTAAAATAATTTTTGACCATGTACGAGCTATAAATCAAAGACTTAGAAACACAAATTTTGGTAGATCAAAAACTTTAGCAGAATATTTTGATAGAAGAGCAAGAGCTAAGAATGCAGCTAGAATGGCAGAAAAATATCAAGAATTTAGTCAAAGAGATTCGGGAGATAGAGGAAAAGGAATGGAATCTTCTTCTGCAGTGGGAGGAGTATATGGAGGGGGTCCTGGTGGATTACACAGCGGTGAATAATGGCTAAAATAACTTCATACATACCAGAACCAAAACAAGAATATGATGTCGAAAATCAAAGACAGATTTTAGAATCTTTATCTACATTAAAAGACCAACTTAATTTTTCATTTCAAGATGATTTAAGAAAAGAATTAGAAAGATTTACTTGGTATAACGCGAGGTACTAATGTCTGCATGTAATAATGTAAACGTTGAACCAACTGTAATTGGTGGTGGCGATGGATCCACGGCCTATGATGCATTTGGAAGATTAAGAGTATCTAATCCATTTACTATTTTTGATAGTTCAAATGTAATGTCAAAGAACAATCTCTTTGATGAAGACTTAACGGGATCAGGAACAGTTACTTATACCGCAAATAAATCTACAGTTAATTTAAATGTAACTACAGCTAGTGGTGATAAAGTTATTAGACAATCAAAAAGAGTGATGAGTTATCAACCAGGTAAATCATTATTTATATTTAATACATTTGTAATGAATGCACAAGAATCTGGGTTAGAACAACGTGTTGGAAGTTTTGATGCAAACAATGGAATCTTTTTTGAAGACACTGGAACAGGTTATCAAATTGTAAGAAGAAGTTATACATCAGGTTCAAGTGTTGATGATCCAATTGCACAG
>Ga0208542_1000877_pt1 | contig 13396 bp, 16 predicted proteins | sample DEB08_DNA_3_FD_185495 | JGI IMG/M metagenome (GOLD analysis project Ga0208542, IMG submission 185495) | Aqueous microbial communities from the Delaware River and Bay under freshwater to marine salinity gradient to study organic matter... | ecosystem: Environmental > Aquatic > Marine > Coastal ... | reverse complement strand
GCCCTTTGACCGCAGAACGCCCAAACTCCCCTACCATTGACCCTCATGGATTACAACGCCAGTAGAAGCGACCTTGCCTTGACCATGGGACTATGGCGAGTGTTTGTGCCTTCGCAACGTGCCTGGGACCGTACAGTGCGGGAACTGCCTGCCATGCTTGAGCCAGAACAGACAAGCTTCTACCGTCCTCGCGTGGCCAACAAGACGGGTCATCAAATTGATCTCATGCAATGGAGCTTGACAATGGGCGAAAACGAGCTACCCTTCTCCTATCCTGATTGGTGACAACCATCAGGCTCCCCTCCCGACTGGTGACTACCATCGGGCATTCCTCCTGACTGGTGACTTTTCCATGTCTTTCGACGAAGAGCTTTTTGGCCTTGCCATAGACTTTGCTAATTCTCCTGAACTGCCTGTGTTGAAGCAGCGCTTTAAGGGTTTTGAAGCTTGCAAAGATATGGCCACTGCCGCTGCGTTTGGTTATCTTGCTGCGATGAAAGATGCAGAAAAGAAAGAAGAGGGGCCTTGCATCTTTGATCAGCTTTGTGCAGTGTTTGATCAGCATTCGGAGAATGACTTGCCTTCCGAAGAAAGCGTAGAGATTACTATGGGCTTAGTTTACAATTGGCTAAATAAAGAATTTATTGAAGAAGGATTTGCTGGCACAGTTATTGATGCTTTAGCGGAAAGGTTTGCTTCTTATGTGAAGCCTGGTGTGATTAAGCCTTAGTTTTGTAACATTCACTACTACCTTTCCCCATTGATTCGCCCTAGTCTTGTTAAAAGATTGGGGCCTTTTTATGTTCGACGATTTACCATCGCCCTTTATGGTAGAAGGCATCAAGATATGGCCTTGCCATGGCAGGGCAGAGTTTTCCCACTTCATTGCTTACGAAGGTAAGCCTTATTATTTTCGCAGCAAGAATGCTGCCATCCTCTTTGCTAAAGACAAACTAGCCATTGACGATCCCGAAGGACTGTGTGATTGATGACGCCTGAAGACATCACAAAAGCCATTGACGATGCCATCAGGCACCATGAACTGCGCGTAGCTTTATGGAGTGGTTTGATGGGCGCAGTGCTCCTAGCAGGCACTTGGCACGCCATTCTCTTGTGTAAATAATGCAAAGGAAAGCTTGAAAGGCATCATGCTGCGCTAGGCTTGCCATTGTTGATCGCAGGGGCTGAGGCCCCTTTTTTGTCCATGGCATTTAAGGAGCAGGCAAGGTGTGAAAAGATTGCACGCACTGGCAGGGTGGAAAGTTGGATGGAAGATCCAGAGGGGCGTTTGCCCGTTAGCTGCGCAGTGATTGTTGTCGAAGATTCAATGGAAGGGAAAGATGGCATTGAAGCATCTTGGCGCTTTACTTCCCATGGTCTTCGCAATGGAGCAGGCGTGGCAGTGCATCTTTCTAAACTACGTCCTCGCGGCGAGCAAAATGGCAAAGGGCTCACTGCTTCTGGACCGTGCTCATTTGGCAAGATTTATTCCACTTTGAACGAAATCCTACGTCGTGGCGGAAAATTTAAGAATGGAGCTGTAGTGTTGCATCTTGATTATGACCATCCCGATGCCATGGAATTCATTTCTATGGAACGCAAAGAGCTTCAATGGGCGAAACGTGCCATCAATGTAGATGAGCATTTCTTTGAACGCACTTCCCCTGAATTCAGGGCCAAACTAATTCAAGGCATTTCCAATGGGGATGTATGGCTAGTTAAGAAAAAATACAATGCCAAAGGAGAGCGCGTTTATTTTCAAGTGTGTTTGGAGGTGGCTATGCCTTCACGAGGCACTTGCCTGCTAGAGCATGTTAACGCAGGCGCGTGTGGCATAGATGAGCTTAAGGGAGCATTTGGCGCTGGAATGGAAGAATTGTGTGACCTTCATGCACGTACTGGTGTCGGACGCACAGGCGAATACCTTTCGCCAGAAGAAGACAAGCAAGTTGGTCTGGGCATCCTTGGTTTCGCCAACTTCCTTTCCATCCATGGTATTTCCTACGCCAACTTTGGCAAGGCCTTAGATGCCTATTTAATGGACGACCCGCATCCTTGGGCTCATCACTGGAAGGACACGGTAGCTGGTAAGGCTGTTTATGCACTAGATGAAGGTATCCGCCATGCCGCTGAAATTGCCAGAGAGCACAAAATGGAACGTGCCTTTGCCATTGCTCCTACGGCTTCTTGTTCCTATCGTTACCTCGACTCTCGTGGTTTTACGACTGCCCCTGAAATCGCTCCCCCCATCGCTCGTCTTGTTGATCGTGATAGCGAAACCATGGGCGTAGAACGGTTTGATTACGGGCCTGTAGAAATTGCTGAGGAAGTGGGCTGGGAAGCATTTCGTAAAGTGGCAGATGGCATCATGCGCCTCTTGGACAACACTGGCCTCCTCCATGGCTATTCCATGAATTGGTGGTCTGACCTAGTGGTTTGTGATGAAGACTTCCTTAAAGAATGGCTGGATAGTCCGCAAACTTCCCTTTATTACGCCCTGCAAGTACAAAGTGGCACTCAAGCTAAGGACGATGTTGGGGTAGAATTAGGAGAGAGTTTGACCAGCTTCTTTGGTCTTGAAGAAACGAACGAGCCTGAGTCTTGTTCTATTGATGCGGGATTTTGCGCAGCATGTTCTGAGTGACTTTAATCCTGTCCATTGCTTCCCATGGGGCTGAATTATCAGCCCTTTGTTTTCTGTCTTTTATTATCATCGCATTAACTAAAAATGGCCGTTCTTGATTATTTCTCTGCAGTAGCTCGTAAGCGTCCATGGCAAGCAGTGCCCGTCACCAAAGGGACGCTTGTGCCTGGTTCTGAAGAAACCATCTTTCGTGCCCTTGCTATTCGCCATCTTGAACTGCCCGTGAAGGACATGCTCCTCGAAGGGCTCAAGGGCGATCTGCCTAGGTCGCCTGGGCTTCTAGAAAGCATTGAAAGCAACTGGCAAGACGAAGAGCGTCATGACCTAGCCTTGGGCTATGTGGCGGCTGCGCATGGCCTTGATGAGAAAGCAGAAGCAGAAGCAATGAAGATTCGCCAAGCATGGATTGACCATCCCGCTTTCCCCATCGCCAAAGTGGCCATTCTGGAGCGTAGTATTTTCTTCACCATTCTTCCTTTCTTCCGTTTCAATGGTGACAAAGGACTACGCACTGTTGCGTCGGATGTCAGTAGGGATGAAATTTGTCACGCTTTTTGTAATACAAAAATTTGCGAAGAAGCAGGAGAAAAGTATGGCGAAAGCTTGAATAAGCTTCGCAAGATGACAGCGCTATGGATTTATGACCAGCTTGGTAAATCGTCCAACAAATATTTGGACAAAGACTTTTGGCTGCGTCAAAGCGACAGTCTGTTCCTAAGTGGGAAAGCTCCTGAGCTTAGTGCCACAACGGCAAGTGTCATGCCCAGTTTCTTTGAAACGAATGCGCTAAATCTTCCTGCCTATGGCAGGTAAGCTCCCCTTTTGCTACATTGAATTCCCCGCTTTTCCCGCATTGAGCGCCTTCGTCACGGCAGACCTTCATCTGGATCACGCCAAGATCCTTTCCTTTGACGCGCCTGATGGCTCTTCAATGCGTCCATATTCCTGCTTAGAGGAAATGCAGCAAGATTTGGAGGAGCGATGGAATGCAATAGTGCATCAGCGCGATACTGTCTATGTGCTAGGCGATGTGGCATTCTCCAAGACTGGCCTGCGTCTAATGGAGCGGTTCAAAGGAAGGAAAGTGCTAATTGCTGGCAATCATGATCGTCTTCCTGCAAAGCTTTATCTTCAATACTTTGATGACATTCGTGGAGCTTATTTTCACCATGGTGATAGCACAATGCTGGGCGGCCTCATCTTCACTCACATTCCTATACATCCTGCAGGATTAGTAGGACATTATCGCGGCAATGTACATGGTCATCTCCATTGTCATCTCGTAATGGACAATGGACAAGTAGATAAGCGATTCTTTAATGCTTGTGTAGAGAGGAATGATTTTGCGCCAGTTCCTCTAGAGTTAATTAAAGACTTCTTCAAAAGCCGTGAACGACAGGCGGACGTTCAATACGCCAGTCAGGGCACGATGGAACGCGCCCATTCATAATTGTCTTAAAGCAATAGACGCTCACACTGAATTATTTCTTTCCCATGGTGACCATTGGCACGAAGAAAAAGCTGCACTGCTTCGTGACTATGTGCATGAATTAAAAGCTTGGATTCTCTTACAAGAAGAACTGTCGCAAGAAAATTATGAAAAGGAATGAGGCAGAGTTTTCCCGCTTTAGGGAATCAACTGGTGCGGCCAGTGCTCTGCCTTCTTCATCGTGGGGCCTTCAATCCCACTTAGAACGAGATGCCAGAAACGGAATCCCAAGCGCCAAGCAATGCTTAAGCGCGGTATGTAACCGTTGGCCAACGGGCTCCTGCAGGAAGCTCACAAAGCTTAGCAGGACAGAGGCTCATCATTTCCATTTTCTTCTGCGCACAATTGCTCATCTTCTTCCTTGTACCACAAATATCGTTCCATAAAGTGCTCGTAAGCCTTATGAGCCAATGCGCGATCCTCCATTGTCACACCAGGAGCCTGCATCACTTCTGCAGCCTCTAGAACCTGTTCTAGGGCTTCTTGAGCTTCTCTAGAAAGGGCCATGGTGCCAAGGCAATTGCTGCTAGTCTACTGCTTCGCTTTTCATTGATTGATTGGTTTTCAACAGTTGCTGAAATTTCTTTAGACGCGGCAATAGCGAAGGTTCATAAAAATGATCAGCCGCTAAAAGCTGTAATGCAGTTTGTCTATCAGCTTCTAAAAGTGCAATGAGATATGATGCCTCCTTTAGCGAGAGATCAAAAAAAGTCTTTTTCACGAAAAGAGACAATGGTAAATTCTTGAAAATTCTAATGGTTCACCGCACCAGAGAATTTAGCCAATCTATGTCTGAATCCTTGGAAGCTTCCAAGATGGCTCCAGCGAGCGCGAACGCATAGTCGTCAATGCCACTCTCTTTGCCACCAGTTACTGACCATTGACCGCTACTTCTGTAGATGACGCTAAGGTTTTTCAATTGTTTGACGGCTTTTTCATGCGGATATAGCTCAATTAAGCCCGCATTAAATAACTCTTTCATTTTTGAAAACGCCTTCATTTTTGTACTTACCGACCAAGCAAGTTCTGCAATGGGAAAATCCTTGGACATGGACTGAATGGTGCCAGAGCTATTAAATTGGTCAAGGACAATACTTTGAAAATCGTAAATACGATGATGTTCTTTTATCCACTCTTCCACCTTTGCAATGTTCACTTCTTTCTTGCCACCAATATCAAAGTCTGGTTCAAAGGCATGGAATTTATCAATCACTAAACGCTCACCTTCGTAATGCACAATGCAAGCAGTATAGTCATCTCGTCCCACGCCACCACGCGCAGGGTCAAGAGCTAGTACATACGTGCCCATTAGCTCTCTTTGCGGAAACAATATGCCTCTGTCTTTATTAATGGCTACTTCCACAATTTCAGAAGCCAGAAGAGCAGAATGATTTTTTGCAAACTGAGCACCATACTCCACCCAGAATTTCTCTGGGTCGCGCTTTAGCTCTGCTTGTAGGAATGCACAATCAAAAGGCAAATTGGGATTGACAATCCACGTAGGCAGGTTTTCTGCCTGCATGAAAGGATAGTCACCGGACGTGGCCTCGCAGTAATGCTGATAGAACAAGCCGTCAGTCAACCATGGCGAGGATAGTTCAAGAATGCGACCATGTTTGCCAAATTGTGCAATAGATGGCGACAGTGCTTGATAGATGGCAGACGCACCTCTGTTTGCGTCACCTTCTAGAGCAAAGCTAAGTTCGTCCATGATGAGCATGACAACTGCTTTGCCACGAGAGGCCCTAGCAGAGGCAGGAATGGCTTGAAATACGCAATTATTGCTCACTTCAATCTCCGTGGCAGTCTCTCTTGTTATTTCATCCCCAAGTGGGCTATCAATTAGCAATTGTCTAATGTTGTTAAGCGCAAGCTTGGCTTGGCTTTGATCGTTAGCGATGGTAAGGATGTAGAACTTTTCAGACTTTCTCACGCGCCTTCTGTATTTCTCCTCCAAGACAAAGCAGGCATACAAAGCCGCAATCGATGCCATAAGCGTTTTACCACACCGTCGTCCTAGCGCCCACACTGCATGAGTTTTGTCGCCGCCAAAATACGAATCAAGAATGCGCCTTTGTTCAGGCCATAGCTCTAGCTGCAAAACTAACTTTGCGAATTCGCTGCATTTAAGAGTCATTGCAAGCTTTCCATGCTCCGCAATACTGTTTTTGGTACGAAAAAGGCAGGGCGACCGCGTGCAGGATCGGCCCAGTATTTTTCCTCCATTGCTTCGTGTCCATAGCACCATCCATGGAGAAATGTCTTTTGATTTTCTATGGTCACTAAAACGAATTTCTTCCGAGGATCTTCTTTATTTTGGACAATCAAATCGTATTTGTGCCTGCTGCGAGTTTTGATGTCCATGCCTGGCAAATCGTCTGAGCCACGACGAGCCTCCTTTTCTTGATACAAATGTTCTTTCATGCCAAGATACGAGGCCACGGCCATTTCTCCTGCAGCGCCAAGCAAATGAATGTCTAGTGCTTTGCTCCCTTTCCAGGCACCACCATTGCGCCCTCTCAAGCCTTTGCTTTCATTAAAGCCTTGCCTGCGCAGCCCTTCCTCCATTGCTTGCTGACGCTCTTCTGGCGTGAAGACAAATTCTATGGGAGTGGGCATAAAGAAAAGAACGACATGGCTACTGTAGCCACTTGTTAGCATAGATGCAATACACGACAAATGACAGAGTGGAAGACACTGTAAATCTTGGACACAATGGTGATGAAAGCCTACGAGTGGACGGGCTTGTGAATGCTTTGACGGGCATGAACACAAGCCGTGACAAGAGTCGCTATACCACTACCACTCCATTGGTTTTTCTGGGACAAGAGGAGCTGGAGAATTTGTATTCAGAGTGGATCCCCAAGCGTATCGTAGACATCGTGGCGGAACAAGCCACTCGCAAGGGCTTCAAAGTGTTGTTTGGCGGGGAAGGCGCTGCAGCGGAAGTCGTAACTGGCATTGAGCAAGTGATTGAGGATTTGTACATCCTTGAAAATCTTGGCCTTGCTTGTAAGAATGCTCGTCTGTTTGGTGGCTCCGTCATCCTTCTCTACATTGATGATGGCCGTGCTGCTGATCAGCCCGTAGACAAACGCAGCATTCGCAAGATTGAAGGCATGGAAGTACTTGATCGTTGGCAAATCGCACCAGTGATCAACGAAGAGGCACTATACGATTATTCAAAGGCAACGTACTATCAAATTATTTCTGGCGACCTCATTCGTCAACCACAACTCACTTACATTCATAAGGATAGAATTCTCAGGTTTGACGGAGAATGGCTCCCCTATCGCATTAGACAACGGAACTATGGATGGGGAATGAGCACGCTGCAAAGTGTTTACGATAGCTTCCGTTTCTATTCCACTGGCATCAGTTCTGCTGCAACACTTCTCACGGAATTTGACATTTTTGTGCATAAACTTCGCGGCTTATCTACTATGCTTGCTGCTGGCAAAGAAAAGGACGTGCGTGATCGTTTAGTGCTAAATGATATGAGCAAAAGTGTGTATCGTGGTTATGCCATCGATGCTGAGAAAGAGGAGCTTGAGTTCATTAGTCGTAATTTTGGGGGTATAGGTGAAATCCTTGAAAAGCTCCGCATTGATATTATTGGAGCCTCACAAATTCCTCATACTATTCTGTTTGGAGAAAGCCCTGGCGGCCTTGGTTCTACTGGCAGGAGCGAAGAAAGGGACTTTGCAAAGATGCTTGGTGACTATCAAAGCGCCCACTTTAAGCGCCCCATGCAGCAACTGGTCGAAATGATCATGCTGAGCAAAGATGGTCCCACCAATGGAACAGTGCCTGATTCTTGGAGGATTTCCTTCAATGACCTCTTCGAGCTAAACGAAAGGGAAAAAGCAGACGTAAGGGCTCGCGTGGCAGCCGTAGACGGGCGTTACATTCAGCTTGGCGTACTGAGTCCGAAGGAAGTGGCAGATGCTCGCTATGGGGGCACAGAATGGTCAATGGAACTCACTCTTGATCCATCGGTGGTCCGTGAACTTCCTCAAAAGCAAGGCGAAATGAAAGTGCCTCCTGGCGGGCGCGATCCAATGAACGAAGAGAATGGCACTTTGCCAATGGATGGAAGCAGGGAAGTGGAAGATTCTGCTGGTCTGTTCTTAGAAGGCGACTTGGAGAAGGTGAAAGAGGATGCCGAGTTCAAAGACAAAGAGCTTCATCAACAAGCAATTGCGGCAGCAAAAGCTAAGTTCAAAGTGTGGCCTAGTGCAGTGGCTGGGGCCTATGTCACGCGCAAGTACAAAGAGCTGTACAAGCGCAAGCATGGTTCAATGGAAAAAGCATTCAGCGGCAAGAAAGAACAAGCCTCCTATTTCAAGGGCGACGCTATTGATCCAATGAAAGTGGAAGGGCGAATCCTGGGAGGCGTTGACGAAGCTGCGTTTATTTCCGAAGAGGACATTGACAAAGCTTTAGCCGAATGGAAGGAAGAAGCCCCTGCTCGTTTTAAGGAACTTCTGGAAGCTGACAATGCTGAATGACATTAGCCAATTCTCTTCCATTGTTATGTCCACAAGGATGGACGCTGCATGGTCTTACGACCGCAACACTGGACGTTATCGCGACGAGAAAGGCAGGTTCCTCAGTCAAGCTTCCGTAGAAAAGCTTGTTGATGGGCGCATTGATAAGTTAGAAAGTTCGCTCAAGCGCATCACGCGCATGTTGAGTAGCGGCAATATCACGCTAGAGCAATGGGAGGGAAGCGTTAGGGAAGCCATTAAAGGCGCTCATATACAGGCAGCCATCGTTGGCTATGGAGGCAAAGACAATATGGGCAGTGGGGAGTTTGGCCGCATTGGCCAGAGACTACGCAGCGAATATGCCTATCTAGAAGGCTTTGCTCGTGATCTTCTGGAGCAGCGCATTTCAGCTCCGATGGCTCTTGCACGCATTGGCTTGTATGCACAAAGCGTTCGAGGGAGCTTTTGGCAAGGCACTGAACTGCGCAAACAGCAACAAGGCTATGGCCTCATGCGTCGCATCCTGGATGACCAAGCCGTGCATTGCGCCGATTGTCCAGGGTATGCAGCGAAGGGAATTGTCCCCATTGGAAGCCTGCCCATGCCAGGGCAGCGTTGCGAATGCGGAGCACGATGCAAGTGCCGCGTTGAGTATTTTAGGCAGCAAGCGCCAAACGTACCAGTGTGAAAAAGTGATGTAGCATCTAGCGAGCTTCTTGATTTTGCGTGGCCAAGATTTTATTCGCAGGGGATTGTGGAGTACAAACGGGGTTTGGACGAGTAGCTGAATATTTGATTTCAGCCCTAGCAAAAGAGCATGAAGTACACGCATTAGCGGTAAACTGGCACGGGGACCCTTCTCCCATGCAGAAGCATTGCAAAATGTATCCAGCCATGGCGCATGGCGCCGACCCCTTCGGCTCTCATCGCATTGGCGAGCTAGTGCAAATCATTAAGCCTGACGTGGTTTTCATTGTCAATGACATTTGGGTGGCAATTAGCCTGACGGACGCCATTGAACCATTCAGGGAAAAGATTGGCTTCAAAACCTGCGTTTACACTCCCATTGATTCCTATGGCTTGTTTGCTGAATTGTTGCCTGCAATCAACAAATGGGACTGCCTAGTCACTTACACTCAATTCGCCAAAGAGGAAATTCAGAAGATTGGCTACGAGAAGCCCATCCACATTGTTGGCCATGGCACAGACTTCACTAAGTTCTTCCCCATGGACAAGGCTGAATGCCGCAAGGCTTTAGGCGTGCCAGAGGATGTGTTCATTGTCTTCAATGGCAACAGGAATCAGCCTCGTAAGCGTATTGACTTAACCATCAAAGGCTTCGTCAAATTTGCTAAAGACAAACCAGACGCTCGTCTGTGGCTCAACATGGGCAAGAAGGACATGGGGTGGGATTTAATTCCTTTAATGAAGCGCGTGTCAAGAGATGAAGGCTACGATCCCGCGGGCAAGCTGATTCTCACCAGTCCTAATTTTTCCACGCACAATTGCTTGTCCATTGAGCAGCTCAATCAAACGTACAATGCAGTGGACGTTGGCGTAAACACTTGCATTGGCGAAGGATGGGGCTTGGTCAACACTGAACATGCTGCTACGGGCGTGGCACAATTAGTGCCAGACCATACAAGCTTGAAAGAGATTTTCAATGGCGTGCCTCGCATTGCTTGCCATGGCTCTGAAACTGATAGGAACTATGGGCTAGAGCGTCCATTGCCAGAGCCTGAAAGCATGGCTGAACTGTTGACCAACTATTACAAAAATCGCATGTCATTAAAAGTGGCAGGCGATTGGTGCTACAAGCGGATGCACGAAAAGCCTTTTTCTTGGCCTTTTGTACAAAAGCAAATGCTAGACATTGTGCAATCCCTGCTTAAGCCTGTCGTAGAGTTCAAGGGCTTTGGTGCTCCCACCAAGATTGGTTGATGACCATGCAAGTTTCCCAAATCTTCTTAAGCGATGGAGGCGACGAACTGTCTCCTTTCCTTCGTCATGCTACTTCCACGGTGAAGCAGGCATTCCCTGGAACTGACCATATCATTTACAACAAAGAGAGTCTGCGTCAGTTCATCGCTGATAATTTCTCCAAGAGAGTGCTCGCCGCTTATGACTGTTTGCAGCCCTATGCCTACAAAGCTGACCTTGGTCGCTATTGCCTCTTGAGCAGGCTTGGTGGCTGGTATGTGGACATTGGCGTGAGAGTGGCTAATCCCGTGGAAATAGGAGAGCGCGTGGAGATGCTGGCCTTCCGTGATATTCAACGGTTTAGCTTTACTAGTTGGGCGTGCTCCATGGGAATTCTTTTCTCCAAGCCAAACAATTTAGTGTTTCAATCAGCCATCGAAATGATTGAAGACAATTGCTATGAGAAATACTATGGCATCACTCCATTGTGTCCGACTGGTCCCACGCTTTTAGGCATGGCTTTGGCAATGAATGGTGGACAAGCTAATTTCCTTTATGGCGACTATTTAGAACTGACGCCCACGCATCAGCAAAAGAATCGTGCGTTCGTGCTGCCCGATGGCACGATCATGGGATGGGGCAAACCTTCTGGAGGTGGCGATTTGTTGGGCCTAGGAGCCAAAGGCACTAATAATTACAACGAGCTATGGGCAGCAAGGCAAGTCTATGGGAGTGAATCATGAACAAAAGAATGATTCCCATTGGCATTCCTACTCTCCATTGTTACAACAGACTTACGCGCCTCATTCAATCGTTGGATGAACAAACTCACGATTGCATTGAAATAAGCTTTTTAATCATTGACAATGGTGGCAATTTGCAAACGTCGCCATTTGCGAAAGAACTTGCTCAAGTGAAGAGGCCGATTAACTTGGCAGTGCCTCCTAAAAACTTGGGAGTGTCGGCGTCCTTTAATGCAATCATTCGTCACTTTGGACAGTGCATTATTACTGGCGATGACGTGACATTTACTTTAGAGGATATTAATCTTTTGCTTCAAGAGGCAGAAGCTAGTCCTGATAATGTTTTTGTTGGTGAACAGGAAGGCGGGTGGACGTTGTTCTGGATGAATCGCCCTGATACGTGGCTCTCCATGGGAGGATTTGACGAAGGCTTCTATCCAGCATATTATGAGGACAATGACGCGGATCGTCGTTTGACTTTGGCAGGGCTTGCTCGTAGTAAAGTGGTTCTGCCCGGATGGAGCCATGCCAACAGCAGTACTTTGTACGATGGCACGCCTGAATACCAAGCGCAGCATTGGCAGAATTTCCATCGCAATGGCATGTATTATCTGCGGAAGTGGGGAGGCGCTCCTGGGCAGGAACGTTTTCTCACGCCTTTCAATGGAGAAGCACAATGACAAAAACTCTGCTGGACCTTGGCGGTCAGCCCCTTGTTAACAATTTGCTCGGTTCTGCTCAGGAAGCATTGTCTGCCATGAGATGGCCACTTCGAGCCGTGTACGACGAAAACTATACCATTCATTTGGACACAGAAGTGCCGCCTGAAAAGCTATATCAAAACTACCTCTATCGTAGTGGCATTAGTGCTCCATACATTGAACATTGCAAGCAATTGCACCAATCATTGTCCCATCTAAAGCAAGATGTGGTGATGGACATTGGAGGCAACGATGGCACACTGCTAAAAACATTTAAGCAACAAAACAATGGCGAAGGACGCTATATCAATGTGGATGCAAGTGCTAGTTTTCAAGCAGACAATGAACAGGCCGGCATTGAATACAACAATGCTTTCTTCAATGCAAAACTAGACTTGCCAAAAGCCAACATTATTACTTCCACCAATGTCTTTCAGCATACGAAAGACGTTCGTTCTTTCATTGAAGGTATTGTTCAGTTTCTTGATGGCGTGTGGGTGTTGGAATTTCCTTACACTTTGACCACGCTTCTCACTTTACAGTTTGATCAGTTTTACCACGAGCATTATTACTACTGGCTGATCACGCCATTGGCAAAATTATTTGATGAATATGGACTGAAGATCATCCATGCGAAGGAAATGCCCATTCATGGCGGCAGCATGAGACTATGGATGACGAATAAGGAACCAAGTGCGCCAGCCATTACAAGCGTGATAGACGACTACAAGGCTAAAGAACAATTGATTTCTTTTGAAGATTTTAGCAATAGCACAAAAATGCACATTGAGAAAAGCAAGAGCTTTATTTCCTCCCTAGAAGGACGCACTGTATTCTTTGGTGCTGCTGCTAAAGGCTGCGTTTTTCTTAATGCACTTGGCCTCTCCATTGAAAACATGCCCAATGCCTATGTAGTAGATGACACGCCAAGCAAACAAGGCATGTTTATTCCTGGCGCTGGTTTTGAAGTGTGTTCGAGGGAACGACTGGCGGAAGACAAGCCTGATAATGTCATTATTTTGGCTCATAACTTTGGCCGTTACATTGCAAGGTCTTTGCAGCAGGACGGTTTCAAGGGTAAGATTTACACTTGCTTGCCTTACGCCACTAAATTTTGATCATGAACCTATCTACCATCATTGAAGCGCCTAAAGTTGATGCCATTTTGAACCATCGCCAAATCAATGGCTTTGAGCATGGAGGCGGCACAGACAAGCAAACCATTCATTCTTATGGCCCCGTCTATGAAACACTGCTTGCCCCTTTCGAGAATACAAAAAGTACATTCCTAGAAGTGGGCGTGAATGTTGGTGGTTCAATGATGCTTTGGCATGATTTGTGCCCCAAGTCATTTGTGATTGGCGTGGATTGCATCAATGTTGTCCACCCCAGCATCTTTGAGCGCATGG
>Ga0208542_1000874_pt1 | contig 13423 bp, 10 predicted proteins | sample DEB08_DNA_3_FD_185495 | JGI IMG/M metagenome (GOLD analysis project Ga0208542, IMG submission 185495) | Aqueous microbial communities from the Delaware River and Bay under freshwater to marine salinity gradient to study organic matter... | ecosystem: Environmental > Aquatic > Marine > Coastal ... | reverse complement strand
TCTTGGTCGATCACTTACTGTCGCGGGTCTCAACTATCTAGCAAACGCAGGCGCAACAACCGGCATGCTGTTCGTCGACAAAGACAACACAGCCGCAATCGCAACATACGAAAAACTCGGCTTCACAGTCCACCATCAAGAACAGGCATTTATCGGCGAGATCGCTTCTACTGCGAAACAAACCTGACAGATACCCCAACCCATACACTTAACCCCATGACAGACACACTTTTACCGCGCTGGTCGGTTGCCGACGTTCACGAGTCATTTACAGCTCGATCATTCACTGACGCCATGGAGCGCACTGGCGCCAATGTGGCCCGACTCGAGGCTCAATTTGAAGAGCACAACATCCGTGCCGGCACACCACACAAGCCTTCATCACAAGAAGGCGAAATCGCCAACCAAATAATCAATTCGATGAACGAGACGATCAAAGAATCCGAAATTCTTGGCTCTTATGTTTACGCAACTGTCAGCACGAACACACGCGAAGAGACCGCTCAAGGCTTGCTCAGCGAACTCGAAGTCATTGACTCTCGCCTTTCGCCACTGCTCGCTCGCCTCGCCGACTGGGTCGCCACACTTGGCGCCGATGACCTTGCCAAAGTGAGCGAAGTTGCCCGCGAACATCTTGGGCCACTTCAACGATTGCAAGCACGAGCAGAACACCAAATGAGCGAAGTTGAAGAAGGTTTCTACGCTGAGCTTTCAACCACTGGCTCTTCGGCGTGGTCTCGCTTGCAGGGTGACATCACATCACAATTGTCTGTCGAAGTAGATCTTCCCGATGGCAAAAAGACTTTGCCGATCACCGCTGTTCGTGGCATGTCAACCCACTCTGACTTGCGCGTGCGCAAAGCCGCATACGACGCCGAGATGCGTGCATGGCCAACAGTTGCCACTCCATGTGCTGCTGCGATGAACTCAATCAAAGGCGAAGCAAATGCGATCAATCGCCGCCGACATTGGGCATCGCCACTCGACGCGTCGCTTTACGCCAACAGTGTCAGCCGCAAAACATTCGACGCAATGCAAAGTGCAGTCTCAGCATCGCTACCTGACTTTCGCCGCTGGATGAACGTTCGCGCAAAACTTCACGGCGATAAAAATGGACTGTCTTGGTGGAATCTATTCGCGCCACTCAACGTTGCCCCAAGTCAAATCTCGTGGGACCAAGGCGTTCAACTTGTGCGTGGCGCATTTGCCGCATACAGCGACAACTTGGCCGGGCTCGTCGACCGATCACTGGCTGAAAAATGGATCGACGCCGAGCCGCGTGAAGGCAAAGTCGGCGGTGCATTTTGCATGTCATTCGTCGATGACAGATCACTCGTGCTACTTAACTGGGCTGGCAGCGTCGACTCGGCACAAACAACTGCCCACGAACTCGGTCACGCCTATCACAACACTCAGCTCGCAGATCGCACACCATTGCAAAAGCGTTTGCCGATGGCGCTCGCCGAAACCGCAAGCATCTTCTGCGAAACTCTTGTTGTCGAAGAAGGTCTATCGCGACTTTCGGGTGACGAACGTCTTGCTTTGCTCGACACCGATCTCGGTGGCGCCAACCAAGTCGTTGTTGACATTCACAGTCGTTTCTTGTTCGAGACCGAAGTTTTCGCTCGTCGTCAGCGTCGCACACTTGGCGTCAGCGAACTCAACGAAATGATGCTCAGCGCTCAAGCTTCGGCATATGGCAATGGCATCGATCAATCAACAGCACACCCGCACATGTGGGTGCTCAAGCCTCACTATTACGGCAGCCATTTCTACAACTGGCCTTATACATACGGCTTGTTATTCGGGCTTGGTCTCTATGCCCAATACAGTCGCGACCCAGAACGCTTTCGAAGTGGCTACGACACGGTTCTTTCGCGTGCAGGCATGGACACCGCCGAAGAACTTGGCCAAGCGTTCAACATCGACGTCAGTGACGAAGCATTCTGGACAGCAAGCCTTGATGTTCTTCGTGCTCGCATGGTCGACTACGAGGCACTTGCTCAAAAGCACCTCAAATAAAGTGAGCGCACAGACACAGTTAGTGAAGTCGCGATACGACGCCAGTCGCGAAGATATCGCATCGATTCTCGGCGACGCTCCGAAGTATCGACTCGACCAAATTTGGCAAGGTCTATATACAGAATTTCAAGCACCACTTGAAATTACAACGATCTCGAAAGACCTACGATCAAAACTTGACGCGGCACTTCCGAGCAGTCTCGAACTTGTCACTGCACGCGACAGCGATCGCGGAGGCACGACCAAGTTTCTCTGGCAACTAAAAAATGGCGGTTACAAAATCGAGTCTGTTTTAATGCACTACCAAGATCGCGCCACAGTCTGCGTCAGCACTCAAGCAGGTTGCGCCATGGCCTGTGGTTTTTGCGCAACGGGTCAAGCCGGCTTCAATCGTCAGCTAACTGCGGGCGAAATCGTCGAACAAGTCGTGCACGCCGCACGAACGAGTGCCGCACGAAATCAGCGTCTTGCAAATGTCGTCTTCATGGGCATGGGCGAACCATTGGCAAACGAAGAAGCAGTGTGGCAAGCAGTAACACGAATTCATGAAGCCATCGGCATCTCAGCAAGACACTTAACTATTTCAACTGTCGGCATCATTCCTGGCATTAACACTCTCGCTGATCGACCATTGCCTGTGAACTTGGCGGTTTCACTTCACGCTGCGCGCAACGACTTGCGCAACTCACTCGTGCCGATCAACAAGCGATACCCGATCGAAGATCTGATGCAAGCGTGCAGAAAATATCTGCAGAAGAAAAACCGTCGTGTTACTTTTGAATGGGCTCTAATTAAGGATGTTAACGACACGCCGCGAGACGCCCGCGAACTGGCAAAACTTTGCAAAAGTTTGAAACCGAGCGCACACGTCAACTTGATTCCACTTAATCCGACACCTGGTTATCTAACAAAAGGCAGTGCGCCCGACGAAGTGCGTGAATTCGCAGATCAATTAATTGACCTTGGTGTGAATGCGACTGTGCGACGCAACCGTGGCACCGACATCGACGCCGCCTGCGGTCAACTTGCCGCGGGTCAGCCTGTAGCGATTACTTCGCGCTCAATTGTTGGATAAGTTTTTCGCGACCAGTTGCTATCTGATCGCTGAGTGCACGTTCTAACATGCCGCCAGTAAACAAATTGCCCGAGTAGTGCAAGTTTGTTTCGAGTTTCGCCCCAGTCGCAGTCTGGCTGACAGTCGCACGCAAAATCCATTCTGAATGTCGTCGCGAATCTTGTTCGCGACGCTCAAATACAACCAGTTTTGGATGCTCACATAGAGTTCGAGTCATTCGCAGTCGCTTAGATCTTGCAAGAACACCAAGTTTTGCCCGCAATTCAACAAGCCAAGTTGCATCCGTTTCAGTGCTCTCGCCTACCAACTCAACTTTGTGCACGAACTCAAGCCACGACGAATAATTCGCCAAGTCGGCGACATAATCAAAAAGTTTCTCAACAGAAACTGGCACCTCAACCGAGGCAATTAAATCCATCTAAGTGTTAATACTCTGGGTGTTGCTGATCGTGATCATGATCGTCGTCACGACCCTCGTCAGATGCGTCAAAAGCGCCAAAGGCTCGCGACAACAGTCGGCCACGCGCCCGCAGTCGGCCATCTAGGTCACCTGTTCGATCAAACTGCGGCGTCCACGGCATTGCTTGGGTTTCTTGCGGATCAATAGTCTCGTTTTCGGTCACGTCCTCGATTTCGCCGACCGAAACTTCTGAAACTTCGTCAGGGCGCGCCGACGCAGTTTCACGAACGGGCTCTGGCTCACGAATGGGTTCTGGCTCGCGGGCGGGTGCAGCGACCACACGTGTTGCAAACTCAAACAAATCTTGAATAACCGTGCCAGCCTTACCTTTTTCGCGCTTTTGTTTTTTAACAGAAGACGATCGCGATGAAGTTCGCACAGACTGACTCGCTGGGGCACTAAACAACCGCTGCTTTTTAGTTCGATTGTCAATAATCTGCCAGTCACGTGGCACAACCAGCGAGTCGGCGTGCCGGCGACACAAAATATTTACCCGCGATGAATCTCTAGGTATCGGTGCATCAATATTGACGAGCAAGTTGGCTGTGTCAATTACATATGCGACTTCGCCCCGTTCGCGACATGATGGTCGCTCACACTTCCTACTCATACTTCATGAGCCTGTGAATGTCGCCGCAATCTTGCTCGCTGAGTCACCTCCGCGACGCAAGAGAACCGCGAGAAACCACAACGCACCAAGCGTGACCATGAATAGCAACACTGCTCCAACACCCCAGAACGGCTTAATTGTGCTTCGCGTCGCGCCTAACAAGGCGACTGGAAATGTTGTCGAGCCGGCTTCGCTTAGCAATGTAGAAATCACCGCGTTATCGAGACAAAGAGCGAACGACAGCAAACCACCAGCGACCATCGCCGACGCAATCAACGGCAGAGTGATCTGACGAAATGCTCGGGCAGGAGGCGCACCAAGATCGCCTGCTGCTTCTTCAAGCGATTCGTCGAGACCAGCAAGTCGCGCCCGCACAATCAACGTGACGACTGCACTCGCGTAAAGCGATTGACCAACCCAAAGTTTGTTGATGCCACCGTTGAACGGGCCCCAACCCGAAGAAAATATCGTTCCGATCAATGGCACATCTTTGATTCGCGGAAACCAAGTCACGAGCGCAATTGCATCCATGATTTCTGGAGTGACCAGAATTAGAAAAACCGTTGCCATAAAAGCCTTCGTCCAGCCGCCAGGTCGGCGCGCCAACGCAACACCTGACATGCCACCAATAATTACGGCGATTATCGTCGCACCAAACGCCGCAATAAAAGAGTTTCGAATTGCATCACCGATGCCCGCGAAATCAAAAATCGTTCTGAACCAGTTCGTGATTACACCATTTATTATCAAAGCCAAAACGAATGCACCAGTTGCAATCCAAGTCTTCACCGAATTTGCTACGTATGTCTTATTTTTGAAATACGTCTTTGCAATGAGTCCGATCGCAATTAAAACAGCGAACCGAACCAAAACAGCAAACGACTCGGCTCCATCGAACAACTCACCCCACCACTTAAGACTTGTGCTACCAGACCAAATTGTGAACGAACTGCCTGCATTAAATGAATGCAAAATAACCAGCAAGATCGGCACAAACAGAAATATCAAAACGAGCACAGTCCAGATGGCTAGCACCTTGCTCAAAACTTGGCGCTTAACACGAGTCTGTATCTTTTCACTTCGTACCTGACTTGCTGCACGCTCGTGAATCTTGCGGCGCACTTTCTGAATCAGTGGTGATGCCAGCCGAGCAAGTCGTGGCAAAATCCAAAAGATCGCTGCCCCAACTATCAGTGTCATCAACACAGCTCCGATCATCAAGATCGCCATCGCAGAACCGAGTGGCCAGTTTTGCGCACCACTAAATTGCGATGCAATCATCGAGCCAATCATGTTGCCCTTTGCGCCGCCAAGAACTGTCGCCGTCACATAGTCGCCACACATCGGAATAAACGTCAGCAACACACCAGCGATGATTCCTGGTCCAGCGAGTGGCAAAGTCACGCCAAAAAATGTTGCGATGCGCCCCGCGCCAAGATCTTTGCTTGCTTCACGCATGCGCACATCAATGCGATCGAGCGCGACGAACAACGGCAAAATCATGAAGCCGAGATAGTTGTAAACGATTGCAATCTGTACAGCAGTGGCAGTTTCAAGAATTTGAATGCCATTGCTTCCGATGTAACCCATGTCAACGAGCCACTTTGAAAGCGTCCCATTCGGTGCAAGCGGAATTCGCCATGCGACTGTACGAATCAGAAAACTTGTAAAACTTGGCACGACAACTGCAGCGAGAATTATCGCCTTCCATTTTTCAGCAACTTTGAATGCCGCAAAATAGGCAACCGGTAAGCCAATCACAACGCACATGATCGTGGCAACAACGCTGATTCGCAGCGTTGCCCTGAAAACTTTGAAGAATGTCTCGTCGAAGACTGACGAGTAACTATTTGACGAAAGGTTGCTTAAGTCAACCGGCAATAACTTCGTCGTGTCTTTGGTGCCAAACGAATAAAGAACGATGAACGCGATCGGCGCCGCAAAAAAAACCAGATACCAAATGATCGCCGGAATGGCGAGCAGATACTTTGGTGCTCTTGTCTTGCTTCTAAATTTTGCGGCGACCGATACGGTCACTAAAGATCAGCCTCCGGCCTTTGCCTTTGACTTGTTGAGGATGTCGATCAAACGATCAAGCGCTGGCGTGATCACTTGGGTTCGCATGGTTGCAACCTGATCATCACCAAAGAAAATCATGTCGCCACGAGTGAGGTCAGGTGCGACCTCTGAAATCAAAGTCGACATGTTCTTCATACCAGTGTGATAACCGTGGTACGACAAGTCTTTGATCGAGATCTCAGGAATCAAGTCCCAGTTGATCCAAGCATTTGCAGCTTCGGCATTCGGTGCCCCCGCTGCGATGCAATAGTTGTCCATCCACAACTCAGTTTCTGGTGAACCCAAAACCCACTTCCAATCGTCTGGATTACCGCCAGCTTCTTCGATTCGAACATAGGCCTGACGAGCATCGCCGTTCCACGCCATTGCGATTGCATAAGCGCCTTCGGCAATTTTCGTTGATGGGTAGCTGTCGAACGCCTTGATGTGCTGAGCAAATTCTTCAACTAAGAACTTTTCGCAAGCATCAAGATCTTCGACCTTTTCGGTGTTCCAGTCAATGCCGTTAGCCCAGAACCAAGCGCCACAGTAGTTCGGTGCCGCATCGATAACCGCGCAGTTACCGCTCGCCTCACCCATGCACACGTCAAGGAAGTCTTGCCAGTTGGTCATCTCTTTGGAAATTTTTGTTGTGTCATACAAGTAACCAACTGTGCCCCAGTTCTTGCAAACTGAATACTCATTCGTTGGGTCCCATGCCTGCGCCAAATAATTCGGATCGACGTTGACCATGTTTGGAATCAACGACTTATCAAGTTTTTGAATCAAACCTTTTTCGATCATCTGCGGAATGTACGGACCAGTCGGCACAACGATGTCAAAACCACTTGCACCGCCGCTAGTAGCAAGCTTCGTGATCAAGTCTTCATTGCTTGCGTAGTAGTCGACTTTCATCGTCACGTTAAGTGTCGATGCGGCAAGTGCGCCCACCAACTCGGGGTCGTTGTAGTCACCCCAGGTGTACATCGCCAATGTTCCACTTGACTGATTAACTACTCGACTCCAGTCGCCTGACGCCAAATTCTCGCCACCGGCTTCGCCGCCTTCGGCCGAATCGCCGTCTGAAGAACCACAAGCCGCAGCAACTAGTGCAAAGCCTGCGAGCGCAGTGCCGCCTTGCAAAAATGCGCGGCGCGAAAGTTTTTCACGAAAACCTTCGGGTGCCAACATCTTCAATTGCTTCTTTTCGTTACTCATTGCTCTCCCCTTTTATTGTTGTGTTAATTGAATAGTAGTCACGTCTTTAAGTATGAGGCGTACCTGCAAGCACTAGATCTGCCTGTCGCGCCGAGAACAGATACACGTCGTCAGCCGACCAGGCGCACCAGACAGAATCTCCGACAGCAAACCGCGACGGGTCTGTGCGACTCACCTGAACCAACAAGTCCCGAGACCCTGCGGTTACAACATATTGTAGCACGTCACCAAAGTGCGAGACACCGGCAACTTTGGCACCCACGAAATTGGCGTCAGAGCTTGGCTTTGTCGCCGAGAGGTTGATCGTTTCAGGTCGCACTGCGGCGAGTGCATCTTGGCCGGCGGGCACAGTTTCTTCTGGCCGCGTTGCGACAAAAACTGTTCCGTCATTGGCCTTTGCGCCATTAGAAGTTGCGACTCCACGCCAAAAGTTGTTTCGCCCAACAAACCCCGCGACAAACGCCGACGCTGGTCGCTCATAAACAGTTTCAGGGTCGCCAAGTTGTTCGACATGGCCGTTAAGCATGATCGCAATTCGGTCTGACATCGACATCGCCTCTTCTTGATCGTGCGTAACAAAAACAAACGTGATACCCAATCGACTCTGCAAGAGTTTCAATTCGATCTGCATCTCTTCGCGCAATTTTCGGTCAAGCGCACCAAGTGGCTCGTCAAGCAACAAAATGCTCGGGCGATTCACCAGAGCACGTGCCACCGCAACACGTTGTTGTTGCCCACCAGACAATTGACGTGGCTTTCGATTGGCCATCTTTGACATCTGCACCATGTCAAGTGCCTCAATTACTTTGCTGCCGATCTCACTTTTCGAAACACCCTTTTGCCGCAAACCATATGCAACGTTTTCGGCAACACTCATATGCGGAAATAATGCATAGTGCTGAAACACCGTATTCACATCGCGCTTGTATGGCGGCACACCTTGCACATACTCACCACTGATTCGCACAAAACCTTCATCAGGCTGCTCAAAACCAGCCAGCATTCGCAACGTTGTTGTTTTGCCACAACCACTTGGCCCAAGCAGCGACAAAAATTCGCCTGACTTAATCTCAAGATTTAATGAATCGACCGCAACGACATCGCCGTAACGTTTCGTGACGTTGACAAGTTCTACCGAACCGCGTTCACTTCCCACTAATTAAGCCCACTAACTTCGTTCACTTGCTCTAACCCCCACGCGCACAATCAACTTGAAATCAAGCATTGCATATTTCTACTAGATTTGAGCACATGACGACCCCACCAATCAAAACACTGGGTGTGCCCAAAGAGACCAAAACTTCTGAGGGACGAGTTGCCCTGACTCCCGATGGCGTCCGCGAACTCGAGCGGCTAGGGGTCGAAGTATTTGTCGAGACTACGGCGGGTCTCGGCGCCTCAATCGAAGACTGCCAATATGAGGCGGCCGGTGCGACGATCGTGCCAACTGCGGCCGACGCATGGTCGCAACAAATGGTTGTCAAAGTCAAAGAGCCAACCGCGAAAGAATTCGATTACCTTCGACCCGATCTAACTCTCTTCACTTATCTGCATCTTGCGGCCTACCCGACAGTCGCCGAGGCGCTACTCAAAAATAAGGCGACATCGATCGCATATGAAACTGTTCAAGAATCAGATGGTTCACTTCCGTTGCTTGCGCCAATGAGCGAAATTGCCGGGCGAATCGCCACCCAAGTCGGCGCGTTCTATTTGCAAAGTCCGAACGGCGGTCGTGGCGTTTTAATGGGTGGTGCACCCGGTGTTCATCCGGCAAAAGTTTTGGTGATTGGTGCAGGCAATGTCGGTTGGAACTCAGCGTGGATCGCCGGCGGAATGGAAGCCGAGGTGGCCTTGCTCGACAAGAATCTTGATCGCTTGCGTTTCATTGACCAAATCATTCGCTCGCGAATCACAACTATCGCCTCGAACCGCGGCGCAATTGAGCGCTACATCGCACAAGCCGATCTAGTCATCGGTGCTGTTCTTGTCGCTGGCGCACGCGCGCCAATTGTCGTTACCGAAGACATGGTCAAGACAATGAAACGTGGCTCAGTGATCGTCGACGTCGCCGTCGACCAAGGCGGCTGCATCGAAACAATTCACGAAACAACTCACAAAGAACCCGTTTACGAAAAACATGGCGTTCTGCACTATGCCGTCGGCAATATGCCAGGCGCGGTGCCTCACACGAGCACCTATGCACTCACCAACGCGACTTTGCCCTATCTAATTGATGTCGCCAAACTTGGCACAAAAATTGCGGCGCAACGCGACGAGCGCCTGAAACTTGGCGTCAACACAGTCAATGGCGAGATCACAAATCTTGCGGCAGCAACTGCACTCAACAAAACTGCTGTTGATTGCTTAAAAGTTCTTTAGAACTAGTCGCAGCAACTATCGCGCCAGCCGCAACCCGAACACTTAAAGTGTGCATGCTCTGCATGCAGAGCCGAACCACAATGTGGGCACTCTGAGAAAACTGCGTGACGTGTGCGACACGAGTCGGCGACAACTTGTTGCGCCACTTGCACTTGTTCGAAACTTATTTTGCTATCGGTTTTTGTTGCGTCCACAACTCAATTATTGCACTAGCGTTAAAGCGATTCGCGCATGACTGACACGACTGACTCTTCAACTCCGGTTAGTCGTCGAAATCGCCAGGTCAAGTCAGGCAGTGCTCGCGCCGCATTTCAGTCGCGTGATTTTCGGAGAATTTGGTTTGGCTCATTTGCCTCAAACATTGGTACCTGGATTCAAAACGTTGTTTTGCCTGTCTATATATATGGACGAACTGGCCGCGCCTCCTTCGTCGCAGTTGTGATCTTTGCTCAACTCGGCCCGATTCTGTTGTTGTCAATTCCGGGGGGTGTCATTGCCGATCGAGTGAATCGCAAGAAGTTTCTCGTTTCAATGCAAATTCTCCAACTCTTGTGCTCGCTTTTGCTCGCATTCTTTGCCGCCAACGACGTTGCAATTTGGCTGATCTTTGCCGCCCAACTCGGCGTCGGCATCGGCAATGCATTGCAGATTCCCGGCTGGTCTTCAATGCTCACAACCCTCGTGCCACCAAAAGATCTTCCTGGAGCGATTTCGCTTAATTCAACTGTGATCAACGGCGCGCGAGTGATCGGCCCAATAATCGTCGCTGTACTCGCGCAGTGGAACGTCTCGACGGCACAGTTCTTTTCAATCAACGCTGCCACTTATCTGTTCGTTATTTTTGCTCTGACCAGCGTGAAAATTCCAGAATTCACTCGTGACACAACTGCCGGCTGGCGTAGATTCACGTTTGCGTTCAAAATCGCCCGCGAACGCATCGTCGTCTCGCGAGTGGTCTTGACTCTCGCTTCGTTTTCGCTTCTCTCTTTGCCATATGTCGGCCTGTTTCCTGCAGTGGCCCAACTCAACTTCGGCATCGAGTCTCAAAGTTCAACATATAACTGGCTTTATGCAACTTGGGGATTTGGCGCTTGCCTCGGCGGTCTTAGTGTTTCAACACTTTTTGTCGACGTCGACAATCGCAAACTCATTCGTGTTGGCTTCGCAAGTTTCAGCGTCAGCATGATGGCGTTTGCACTTGCTCCAAATGTCGGTCTTGCGTTCTTTTCTGTTTTCTTCCTCGGTGCTGCTTACTTTTTTACGACAACTTCAATGCAGACAGTCCTTGTTTCAGGTCTCTCTCCCGAAATTCGAGCACGTGTCATGGCTCTTTGGTTCATGGCATTCGGCGGCACAGTGCCAATTGGCAACTTAGTTTTCGGTCCGCTGATCGACCGTTACGGTTCGCAGTGGCTGTTAATTATGGGTTCGCTGTGGGCTGCAGTTTTGTGGTGGTGGTGCGACATTGAACGCATTGAACGCAACCGAAGTGAAGTAGAAACAGTTTTATAAGCCTTCGCAAAGATGTACGAGACCCGTTACTTTCGAGCCCTTAACTAGCGCGGCATCGTCACGACTCAGTTTTGCTAGTTGATCTCTCGCTTGGTCAAAATTCACCGCATCAACGTCGTAGAGGTCGGTGTTCACTGCTACAAACTCGATGCCCAATTCAGTTGCGTACTGTCGAATTGAACGATGTTCACTCGCAGACTCAGCCAACTCGGCCATCAACCCACAAAAAGCAACTTTTCTTTTGGCGTTGAGACTTGCGAGCGTCTCAAGTGCCGCACGCATTGAGGCCGGGTTCGCGTTATACGAATCATCAATCACGGTCGCACCCGACTGCAACTTTCTCATTTGCATTCTCGAATCAGAAATCTTTGCCGCAGAAACTGCCGCCGCCGCCGAGACCATATCAATGCCAAGTGCGCCGGCCACACATAACGCCGCCAAAGCATTTTGCGCCATGTGACGCCCTGCAACTTGCATTTTCAACTCGACTTCTCCCCAAGGCGAAGCGACATTCGCCTTCGCACAACCTCGATCGTCAATTGTGCATTTCACCATTCGAACATCTGCGAGTTCTGAGACTCCAAAGCTCAACACAGTTGCTTCAGTCGCACTATGCATTGCCCAAACGCGTTCATCATCACGATTCAAAATCGCAATGCCCGTATTTGGCAACGCTTCAATCAACTCGCGTTTCGCTATAACGACACCGTCAATCGACCCAACTCTTTCGGTGTGTGCCTTGGCCACAGCAGTGACGATGCCAATTTGTGGATGAGCCACCGCGCACAACTTGGCTATCTCGCCGAATCCACGCATTCCCATTTCGAGCACAAGTGCTTGCGTCTCGTCGGGTGCATTCAGAATGGTCGTCGGCAAACCAAAATCGTTGTTAAACGAACGCTCATTGGCATGAGTTTTAAAAGCGACACTCAGTGCACTAGCAACTAGATCTTTAGTCGATGTTTTACCGACAGAACCAGTCACGCCAACAACTCGCAAACCTAAATTCTGATCAAGTTTTGCTCTACCCCATGCGCCAAGTGTCAACAACGCAGCAACTGTTTCGGTGACTCGAATCGCTGTGCGACCTTGCGGTTCGCGTGAAGTCAAATAAGCGCCAGCTCCGCGCTTGAGTGCATCGGCGATGAAATCGTGACCATCCCGTTGATCAATAATCGGCACGAATAATTGACCAGGCAAAATTGTTCGCGTATCGAATGAGACGCCGGACAAGTGGGCGTTTGAGCCGACTAATTCTCCGGCAACCGCGCGTGCAACATCTGCTGCCATGAAGCGCATACGGCTTTTATCCTAACTGCGAACTTGCGATGCGACTGTTTGGCACTGCGATGCGAGTACCGTAAAGACGAATGATTAGCGAAAATCGCAAGTCAAAAACACGCGTCGTCGTTTTATTTGGTGGTGAATCTGCCGAGCACGATGTCAGTTGCGTGACTGCAGCCCATGTTCTGCGCGCTCTTGATCCACAGAAGTACGAAGTGTCGACTGTTGGCATCACTCGTGAAGGCAGGTGGGTTCAATCAGAGTTGCCACAGTCACAGAGTGTCAAAGCGCTGAGTGCGACAGGGTCTACAACAAGTTCGAACTTGGCTTTTGAAAAGACTTCTGAAAAAGAATCGCTAGTAGTTATTCCGTTGTTGCACGGCCCGATGGGCGAAGACGGCACAGTGCAAGGTTTGCTCGAACTCGCGCATGTCGCATATGTCGGTTCAGGCGTTTTGGCCAGCGCAGTCGCAATGGATAAATCAGTCGCCAAACAAATCATGTCGGCAAACGGCATCGCCCAACAAAAGTTCTTAACTGTCAGAGACACCGACGATGCAAATTCAGCAATAGATCGTGCCATCAAAGAATTTGGTTTACCAATGTTCGTCAAACCAGCCAACATGGGCTCATCAATTGGTGTGAGCAAAGTCAAAACTCGACAAGAAGCAGACAAAGCATTAGCTAAAGCATTCGAATATGACGAATGGGTTCTCATCGAAGAAGCCATAACGGGTCGCGAAATCGAGGTTGCAGTTCTCGGCAATGAGTCGCCTCGTGCTTCAGTGCCGGGCGAAATTGTTCC
>Ga0208542_1000870_pt1 | contig 13472 bp, 25 predicted proteins | sample DEB08_DNA_3_FD_185495 | JGI IMG/M metagenome (GOLD analysis project Ga0208542, IMG submission 185495) | Aqueous microbial communities from the Delaware River and Bay under freshwater to marine salinity gradient to study organic matter... | ecosystem: Environmental > Aquatic > Marine > Coastal ... | reverse complement strand
TCTTCCTCTTCCAACGCCTTCTCTTGTGCAGACAAGTAACGCTCTAGGTCTACCATTACTGGATCGCTCATTTCATTGTCTCCTTTTTCTTGTTGAGTGCAGATAAAGCCTTGTCGTAATCCTTCAGCAGCAGCCCGCTAACAGACGAAACTTTAAAGATAGAGCAGAACTTAGCTACATCGCTTTTCGTTTCCTCTAAGAGCTTATTGAGCGTCTTAGCCTGATCGTCAGAGATGGTTGAGTTATCTTCTGGCAAGTCCTCCCCTGCGTAGATGTAAGAGCCAAGGCCAAACATTGAAATTGCTTTGACTAAACATCTCATCTTAGTGTCAGAAATTTGACGGCTAGTCGGTTTAGATATGGCGTTGTTGCGGTTATCCATCACTGGCAACCACATCGGACGAGTAATACCGTCTACAGTCAGGGTGCAATGTACCGTCACTGAATCGTCAGGGTGATACTCATTAGGCTCGAACTGATACACAGCATCAGGGTAATGTTCCATCAGCTTCTGCCATGCCCAAGCCCACGAGAGGTAAGTCAGATTGCCTTTCTTCTCGGTGTAGTCGTTTACGTTGATCTTGCTAAGTGTTTCCCAAGTCATGTTATTCCCCTCTTAAAATGGTTTGAATTCTAGGATTTTGGCGTTCTGGATTTCGCCTTCTTCATACTGGCGTTGGAACTTCTTGTAGGCTGCGATTGCAATGTCCGCATTACAATCTAGGACGTATCGAGCGTAACCCCTGAGTGCTTCAATGGCTCTTTCGTGAAACATCGCTATATCAAACAGGCGACCAGATTGCAGTGCTTGTACTAGGTCTGTCGCGAATGTCTCGCAGTAAGCTTGCGTGTGGAGTGCGCTGATTAGGAAGTCAAAACCAGATTCTCTGATAGCCAAAGCCACAAACTCATCAGCTATCTCATCTGGTATATCGAGGTATTCACCATCAAGCCAAGTGAATACATCTTCGCGGTTTAAAAATCTTTCTATCGTTTGTAGTTTCATAGTATCCCCTCCCAAGGAATGACTGTAGATTAAAATAAAAACTTGTCCTCGTCAACAGTGTCATCGAAATAAAATCGCTTAGGTCTATCTTCTTGCTCGGTTAACTGCAAGCTGTTGTTATGAAAGTAGAAATTGTACTTTCCCTCCCATGCGCCATGCCTTTGTTTCGCTACCACGATGTACTGATCGTAACTTTTTTCTAAATATTCCTGCTGTTTCTCATCGAGTTCTACTAGCTTCGCTATCTCTTTCAGGCGATGTCTCTTTTGATTTGAGGCTATGACTAGCACGTTGTCCGCGAGGTCAGAGATGGTTGATGCGCCTCGTATGTCATGCTTGTCCCCGATGTAATCTTCCCCTGCCTGTTGAGGTTTTCTCAGGTGAGCAATCAGCATCACATGAATACCCAAAGTCTTACAGGCGTGTTGAAGTCTGTTGATGAAGTCAGTCTCACCATTGCGGTCATCAAACTTAATGCCGCACTTGGTCAGCGAATCTATCACCATGTACTTAACGCCAAGTTCCTTAGCGCAGTAATGCACTGCCGCCAAGATGCGGGCTGTTTCGACTGTATCTAACTGGTCGTAAATAACTATGTTCTTGTCGGCAAAGTCTGTGAACTCGTTGATAAACTCCTCGGATGGCTCACCTGATCTAGCTCCTGCGGCTTGTAAACACATCCTCCAAAGCGTCTCTGTCGGCTGCATCTCAAGTGACGCAATGCAAACCTTTGAATGCTTGGCTAGGTGTAAACAAATCTGTCCGACTATCATGGATTTCTTCGCGCCATTAGCTCCTGCAACTATGGTTAGTTCACCCTGTCTCAGGCGAAAAGTATCAATAGTTTTCCCCCAAGGAAGGGTAGCTCCCCATATCTTCTGCCCCTTTGATCGCTCGATAACGTCATCACGCCAGTGTCCGGCAGGTTTAATCTGCTGCGCTTCCATCATCGAGGTTAGCTCGATGTATTTATCTAGCTCCAAACCCTCTGGGATTTTCATAGCTCAATCTCCCACGAGGCGGCAGGTTTATCCTTGGCTAACTGTTCCTTGTTGCGTCCTTCCCATGTCCTGACGGTAGCCTTCCACGATTTCATCTTGTGATTACCCACGAGCCATCCCCTTGATTCATACCAATCAACAAACCTCTCAGCATCTATCCCGTTACCCCTCTCTAGGCAGTAGTTTTTCACCTCATCCAGAGTGGGCGGTTTAAATATATTATTATTGTTTATTTGTTTATTGTTAAGTTGTTGTCGACTTGACTGTCGTTTGCTTGTCGTTTGCTTGTCGCTGTCTTGATACTTGCAGTAGTTAGTTATTGATATTATTGAATATTTACTGTAATTCTGCTTGTCGATTTGGTGACAGTTTTCGAGTCGTTTGATTGTCGTTCTTAATCGCCTAACTGATATGCCTAGTCTGGCACTTGCGGCATTCAACCCGAACACTATCTGTCCCCTCTTTAAATTCAATGGCTTACCGTTAAATGAGACGGTCTTGTCCTCTGTCGCAGCCCCAAGTAATAGGTACAGCCATAGCTTCAACGCTTCAGGATCATCCCATACAAAACTGTCCTGTATCTTGCGGTCTACTCTGATCCATCCATTCATATCTTCACCCCTGCCGCATCAAGTATGGCTTGCGCCTTGTAGATCGCTTGCCGATCAGAGGGTGTAGGTTTTAGATTGCCATCCTTCGCCCAGATATAAACTAATTCCATCAGGCATTTGGCAGATTCAATCTCCTCTCGAGTAGCCTTGTTAAACTCTGGCTTGTAGCCATCCTCGGGGTAAATATCTGACCATGACAGCCCTGCCGCAGACAGAATCTCCTCTCCAGTACATCCTGCGAAACAGTGGATGAGCACCTTACCGTTGTCTAAGTGTTTGATACTTAAAGAACTTGACCCGTCATCATGGGCAGGGCATTTCGCCATTGCCTTATTGCCAGATTGCCTGACCTGCTCGAGTCTTGATAATACTTTGTTGTAGTCCGACATGATTTTCCCTTTGTGTTTTCAAAGGGATAAGGTATTCTACGCATAGCCGCGCAGTTTCCCCTCCCCTTGTGTCTGCGTGGTTAGCCCCCGAAAGGGGGCGTTTCACTTGGAGGCATACCCCAATCACCGTTGGCTTTTTTCTGTAGTCCTACCATCTCAGGCGGCACACAGAACCTATGCTCAGAATGCTTACCCTTTCGGTGACGGTCAAAGTTTCCCTCAGTTGAGAATATTTCCCAACAACTAGGGCATTGACTGCGATTTCCCATCCCTAGATTGACGTAAGGGCGAACGCCTTCACGTTTTGGTACTTCAAATTGCTCCCAAGACAGCTCAGATTTCAGCTTCATTATACTTACCCCTTGTGTTGGTATTACTTTTCAATTTAAACGCCTCACAGCGCTACCGTTTAGCCTTTAACGATGGATATATCTGCTTGCATGAATGCCGCAGCAATATCCTCGCACTCAGATTGTAATAATTTCATGCCACTCTCGCGATACTGTCTCTCAACTAAGAAGGATTTATCCTTCGTATGCTCTCGAATGTAATGCTGTTTTGCTTCCTCGGCTTGCTCGAGTGTTGAATATCTCAAACCGAATACACCGTTTTTACTTTTTAATCTGTACATTTTATCCCTAATCCCTTGTAGTCAGGATGACCGAATTGCCCTTCGGTTCTATCTGAACCGCCTGTAGCGTACCACAAGCAAACAGATTCTTGATAGTATTTCTCGGCGTTTATTTCATCCTCATAATCCCACTGCCCTACCATTAACAATAAACCCGCTAGTGTTATCATTCCTATAAATTGTTTAATCATTATCACTCTCCAATTTTGGGTATACATTGAGCGCGTAATCTTGCGCCTCCGATATTTCCTTCGGTGTGCATAGCATTGCGAGTTCATCGACTAGGTTTAGCGCATCCTGTAGCCTGTGTTTAGGTGCTGTTAACGCTAGCATTAGCGCGTTAGTTAATGCCTGTTGGTGATTCATTCTCTACCCTCCGCTATATCCAAAAGTCTACTTACATCCTCAGCCATGCCCATGCTTTCAGCTTCGATTAAATCTGGCAATAGGATGTCTCTGATGTACTCTAAAAAGTCTGCTTTATTTTGCTCGTTCATAATTACTCCCCTATCTCGTCATATATCGCATAAGCCTCGCCGAATGTTTCGGCTATCTTGGTAAACTTTTCGGCATAAGTGTCGCCGTATACTTCCGGTTTATCCCAAAACCCTACACCATGACCGTTGCGCGTAAACCAAAAGTCATGCCCCGCCTGTTTTATATTGTCAGGCGAAAGGTAGCACTCAATTCGGCTATAGAATGCGAGACAATCGATTGTAGATTCGCGGAAAAAATCCTCGTCTATTTCTGCACCGATTGGCGGCTGACCGTCATCGCCTAATTCCGTAAAGTCTACCGCCTCGAGATATGCGTTAACGAATTTTAATTCTTTCGCGTTTAAAGTAATGTTATTCATAATTCACCCCTTATAGTATTGGCTGTCGGTTTAGTCGCACGATTACATCGTCAGGATCTAGCGACCGTTGCTTAGCTAGTTGCATTTTAACGCTTGCTAGTTCGGGCGTTGATGGTTGATAAGCTTTAGTGCCTGCAAATTCGCAAAGCTTTGCCCATGTTATGAACTTAGACTCGCCATTCTCTACTATTTCAAAATCTATCATGATATTCCCCTTAAGTGTGTGATTATGTTAGAATTGTCTCGCGTCTATGATTCGTTCGGCTGTGCTCTCTAAGTTGTAAGATTGGGCAACAAAGCCTCCGCCGAAATCCTTGCCGCGATAGACTCGAAAGCCGATAGAATTCGCAATCTTCTTTGCCGTGTCGTAATCCTTACCGAACGCAAGCCAGTGGATAACGTAGCGCGGATTGCCGTTAACATCATTCCTGACTCGGTACATATCGTAGCCTAGCGCGTCTTCTGTTTTGTAATCTAAGTGTGCCTTGTAGTTCATAGTTATTCCCCTTGCGTAAAGTAATAAGGTGATTGATAAGCTTTATGACTTTCCATTTCTAATTCTCGAGGCACTCTTAACCCATTAGCCTCGTATGCCCGTATCCTTTTTTGTATGTCGTTATAGCGATTGACTTGCGAGTCAGTCCAACGAATTCCATATATGTCTACGAAATCGTATTTTACTAGCATGATTTATCCCCCTTGATTGTGCGCCCCGTAGGGCGCGTGATTGTTAAACCTTGGCAAGTATTTTGTCGATTACTGAATCGGCGTAGTTGCCATATTCTTCGTTAAAGCCGTTATGCAGATTGCGCGCGTCTATAGCGCATGAACCGATTACTTTTAGGATGTCCTTATCTTTTGTTGTCGCCAGTATTAATTTCGCGCAATGGCTAGGCAATATTCCCGCCTCGTAAAAGTTAATCAATAGGTGTGTCGTAGTGATCATAGTCTTACTTAGTTGCATGGTTTATCCCCTTAGGTAGTGCGCTGCACCGTTGCTGCGCTGTCGTAAAGTACAATGCACTAGGCGTGCCAACTCATGCCAACAATCGAAATTAATTTTAAATCTTCAACGATTACAATGCGTTACGGATGAAAATAAATTCACCGGATTGTTTTACTGTATGGATGAACAGTGTGTAGAAGTGTTACTGTGTTACCGCAATGTGTTACTGTGTTACCGATGAAGTGTTACCGGTAACAGTGTGGGATAGTGTGAGATATGTGTGTGCTATAGGCTGCTTATTAGCCATTCACACCTACTATTGGCCAATCTCGCCAACAGTTAGCGAATCTCGCCACCTATTATCCGCGCGTGTGTGTGCGTGTGCGCGAATATAGAAGCGGGGTTTGCGGAGGGGGCGGGGAGGGGGCTGTGCGCGCGCAAATTATTATAGTTGCCCCCCAAATTTGCAGCAGGTAATTTTAAAAAAAAGCCAAAACCAACTTTCCTCAACTCCCCGTAACATCTAGCGTTGTACAAAAATTAGACAATAATTAAAAGTCGTGTTTCAATGCCAACAATAATTCTTCATGTATAGATACGAACCTGTTATGAAAGACAATGATGACAAACCAAAACGTAAAGTAGGCAGACCAAAGAAGTCAGAGCTAATTCCTCCCAAACGAGGAAGAGGCAGACCCAAGGGTGACCACTCCGCTATGCAGGAGATGAAGCAAAGGTTCTTGGCTAGGAGAGATACGCCTGCCGTAATCAACTCTATATACAAGGCCGCTATGGATGACGACCATAAGAACCAAGCTGCTGCATGGAAGCTGATTATAGATAGGGTCTTGCCTGTCAGTGCGTTTGACAAGGATAAGATGGGCGGTAGACCAACGGTTAACATTACTATCTCTGGCGTAACAGATATGCCGAGCATAGAGGGCGAGGTCATTGACCATGAAGAACTTGATTGATTTACTGGTTAAACATGAAGGGATAAGGAGTAAGCCCTACGAAGACTCTGTTGGCGTTCTAACCATAGGTGTAGGACGTAATTTAGATGACGTAGGTCTATCCCATGACGAAATCTACTATTTGTTGAAGAATGACATCCGTAGATGCGAGGAAGAACTAGATAACTCCTTTAGGTGGTATAAAGACCTCGATCAAGTAAGAAAGGATGCTATGATAAACCTGTGCTTCAATCTTGGCATATCAAGGTTGAGGAAGTTCAAACTGGCTTTACGAGCTATGGAAGTACGGGATTACGAGGACGCAGCGGATGAATTTTTAGATTCGCTATGGGCTACCCAAGTAGGTCAACGAGCTATGGAAGTCACCTATATGATTCGATTTGGAGAATACTATGCCAATGGTTAATGGAAAGAAGTACGCATACACAGAGAAAGGCAAAGCAGCAGCAAAGAAAGCCGCTGCTAAAAAAAAGAAAGCTAAGAAAAAGTAATGAATCTAAACATAAGTCTCCTTGATTGGCAGAAGGAAGTCTGGAACGACCCAACCCGTTTCAAGGTAGTTGCTGCGGGTCGCAGGACGGGCAAGTCTCGTCTTGCGGCCTATCTTTTAATAGTCAACGCCCTGAAGTCCGATAAGGGTCAGGTGTTCTATGTCGCACCAACCCAAGGCCAAGCACGAGACATTATGTGGAACTTGCTCCTAGAGATAGGACGACCAGTAATAGAAAACTCCCACGTTAACAATATGCAAGTCCGTCTAATCAATGGAACAACTATTAGCTTGAAAGGCGCAGACAGACCTGAGACTATGCGTGGTGTAAGCCTCAAGTTTCTGGTCATGGACGAATACGCAGACATGAAAGCAGACGTTTGGGAACTTATACTCCGACCTGCGTTGACAGACCTGAAAGGAGAGGCTTTGTTTATAGGCACACCCATGGGTAGAAATCATTTCTATGAACTCTACAAACTAGCCAGTTTAGGCGAAGACAAGACCTATAAAGCATGGCACTTCACCAGTTACGACAACAACCTCCTAGAGAAGTCGGAGATTGATGCAGCGAAGAAATCTATGTCCTCCTACGCATTCCGTCAGGAGTTCCTAGCCTCGTTTGAAGCTAGAGGCTCTGAGATGTTCAAGGAGGATTGGATAAAGTTTGACGAGGAAGAGCCGACTACTGGTGATTACTATGTCGCCATTGACCTCGCGGGATTTGAAGAGGTAGGTAAAAAGACCAAAAATAAGAAACTTGACAACACTGCAATCGCTGTGGTAAAAGTCGGCGAATATGGATGGTGGGTTTGTGATATAATAGCCGGACGTTGGGAGTTGAATGAGACTGCCCAGAAGATATTTCAGGTTGTTAGAGATTACGAACCAGTATCAGTAGGGATAGAGAAGGGTATTGCTAGGCAAGCCGTCATGTCCCCGCTGACCGATCTCATGAGGAAATATCAGCGTTTCTTCCGTGTAGAAGAATTAACTCACGGTAACAAGAAGAAGACAGACCGTGTGATGTGGGCATTACAGGGTAGGTTCGAGAATGGCGTTTGTACTCTCAACAAAGGAGAGTGGAACGTACAATTCATGGACGAGATATTTCAATTCCCTGATGCTCTCACACACGATGACATGGTGGACGCACTAGCCTACATAGATCAGTTGGCTACTGTGTCCTACGCTTATGACTTTGAGATTGATGAATACGAAGTCATAGATTCTGTTTCGGGATATTAATATGCTAGAAAGCAACGAAGATAAATTCGGCATAGAAGAGACGCTTGAGTCTTGGGTAATGGAGAAATGCCGCGAGTGGCGCGACCATTACGAGTCAAACTACGAAAACAAGTTTGACGAATACTACCGTCTCTGGCGCGGGATATTCTCTTCGGAAGACCGTAACAGAGATTCTGAGCGGTCACAGATTATCTCCCCTGCCCTACAGCAAGCCGTAGAATCTTCTGTTGCAGAGATTGAAGAAGCAACCTTTGGTCGTGGCAAGTTCTTTGATATTAAAGATGATGACCAACAACCCCAAGACGTAGCGTACCTTCGCGAACAGTTAACAAAAGATTTCAAAAAGAACAAAGTCCGCAAAGCAGTGGGTGAGTGTTTGATTAACGCCGCTGTATACGGAACTGGTATTGCCGAGTTAGTCCTTGAAGAAAGAAAAGAAATGCGCCCTGCTTCGCGTCCTACTATGGACGGTCAATTGCAAGAAGTAGGCGTTGAGATGTTTGACAGGACTGTGTGTAAGCTACGCAGCATCCAACCACAGAACTTCTTGATTGACCCAGTTGCTACCAGTGTAGATGAATCTATCGGTGTAGCCATTGATGAGTTTGTTCCAGTTCATCAAGTAGAACTCTTGCAAGAGAAAGGCGTGTATAAGGACGTACCATTTAACTATGCGTACCCTGACATAGACCTAGATGCAGACCACGAACTTACCACGCAACCTACAGATAAGGTTCGTCTTACCAAGTACTATGGTCTAGTCCCCCGCCACTTACTTGAGAATGACGACCTGTATGAAGAGGTTGAAGAGCTAGCACCAAGTGACGAGGATAAGACCTACTACGTTGAGGCAATCGTGGTAATAGCGAACGGTGGTACTCTGCTGAAAGCCGAGAAGAACCCGTACATGATGCAAGATCGCCCAGTGATTGCGTTCCCGTGGGACGTAGTACCTAATAGATTTTGGGGAAGAGGTGTATGTGAGAAGGGTTATAACTCACAGAAAGCCTTGGACGCAGAACTCCGTGCTAGAATTGATGCACTAGCTTTGACCGTCCATCCTATGATGGCTATGGACGCAACTAGACTTCCTCGCGGAGCACGACCTGAGATTAAAGCAGGTAAGATTATTCTTACCAATGGCAATCCTTCTGAGGTTCTACAACCGTTTAACTTCGGTCAGGTCAATCAGATTACATTCGCACAGGCAGGTGAGCTACAGAAGATGGTTCAGACTGCTACTGGTGCTATAGATTCTGCGGGAATTCCTGGATCTATCAATGGTGAGGCAACAGCGGCAGGTATATCTATGTCTCTTGGTGCAATCATTAAGCGCCATAAGAGAACGTTGATTAACTTCCAAGAGTCATTCTTAATCCCCTTTGTCTCCAAAGCTGCGTACAGATATATGCAGTTCGAGCCAGAGATTTACCCTGTTGCGGACTATCAGTTTGAAGTCTCTTCTTCTCTTGGCATTATCGCCAGAGAATACGAAGTCACACAACTGGTACAGCTATTACAGACTATGGGTCAAGACTCACCTCTGTATCCTACTTTGATTCAATCTATCATTGATAACATGAATCTGAGTAACAGAGAAGAACTTATTGCTAGACTTGAACAAGCTGCTCAACCTTCTCCTGAGCAACAGCAAGCAGCACAAGCTGCACAGCAAGTACAGATGGAGTTCCAACAGTCTCAAACTAATGCGCTTAACGGACAGGCTGCTGAGTCTCAAGCACGAGCACAGAAGATTGCAGCAGAGACTAAGGCTATTCCTGTTGAGTTGGAGACAGATCAAATCAAAGCCATCACTGCTAACCTCAAGGTTGGCACAGCAGATGACAAAGAGTTTGAACGCCGACTCAAGGTGGCTGACACAGCACTGAAGGAGAAGAGATTAAACCTTGACGCAGCAAAGGCTATATCCTGATGGTAAGTCAACGCGAGTTACAGGAAGTCGTTACGCAGATCAACGTCATCCTAGAACGCCTAGACAAAAGACTACATCTTGTAGAATCAACGCAGAACTCGCTTCTACACGAATTGAAGAACGACATAAAGAAAGAAGCGAAGAAGCGGGGCAAGAATGGATAAAGCAATAGAACAGTATTACGACAACCTGCAAGATATGTTTATGACCGCAGGTTGGAAAGGATTGATTGAAGAGCTGAGTGCCAATGCTCTTCACATAAATTCAGTTGAGGCAACAAAAGATAACGAGGATTTGTACTTCCGTAAAGGACAGTTGAACATCCTCTCTTTTATTCTTAACTTAGAATCTACCATTGACCACTTACAAAAAGAGGGTAGCGATGAAGGTATTTGATTTCCAGTGTAGTGAAGGCCACATCAATGAGGCATTCATTCGTAGTGGAGATGAAGACTTGAGTCGTCCTTGTCCTGAATGTGGCAATGACAGTAGTAGGATTATCTCTGCGGCTACAGTAGTCCTTGATCCTATATCGGGTGCTTTTCCGGGAGCAACGATGAAGTGGGCAAGAGATAGACAGCAGAAGATAAAAAAGGAACGCAAGGTAGCCAATCAATAAGTCCCACTTTCGGGGTAGCTTAGTTGGTCTTGTTAGGAGTTTAATAGTGGCACAATTAATTGATGATCGTAAGCAAGAGGTAGATGAGTTTGAAACAGAGGAAGCAGTCTCGCAAGAGGTAGCTGCTGAACCAGATACAGAGGAATTACCACAGCACTATCGCGGTAAAACTCCTGCTGAGTTAATCAAGATGCACCAAGAGGCTGAGTCTCGGCTTGGTCAACAGGGTGAAGAAGTAGGTAAACTCAGAAGTATTGTTGACGACTTCATTCTTAAGCAAACTAAATCAAATGAACCGGACGAGGCTGAAGAGATAGACTTCTTCGCTGATCCTGATAAAGCTGTAGAACACAAGATTGCAAATCATCCAACACTAAAGCAGTTGGAGCAACTCGGTGTTCAGATGCAACAAAGTCAGACGTTATCTGCGTTACAGCAGAAGCATCCTGACCTGAAGGAAATTGCTATTAGTCCAGAGTTCCAGAAATGGGTTATGGGCAGCAAGGTTCGTCAGCAGTTATACGAGCAAGCGAACAACCAGTACAACTACGATGCGGCAGATGAACTCTTCTCTACATGGAAAGAGATTCGCAATGTCACAAAGCAGACTGTAGAAGTTGAACGCAAAGAACGTAAACACGCATTGAACGCAGCCTCAACAGGTGGAGCTTCAGGTAGTACAGAAGCGCCAAGCAAGAAGATATATCGAAGAGCCGACATTATTGAACTAATGCGGACTGACCCGAAACGCTACCAAGCCATGTCTAATGAGATCATGCAAGCCTATCGGGAAAACCGTGTAAGAAACTAACTTAGACTTACAGGTATATTGAAATGGCAACATCTACTTTCCCCGCTACTGGCGGTTTTGTTGATAACACTTCTGCGGCAACTTTTGTCCCAGAAATTTGGAGTGACGAGATCCGTGCTGCGTATGAGAAGAACCTCATCCTCGCGAACCTTGTTAAGAAAATGTCTATGTCAGGTAAGAAAGGGGACACTATCCACGTTCCTGCTCCTATCCGTGGCGCAGCATACGCTAAAGCAGAAAACACTGCGGTCACTGTACAGAACGACACAGAGTCAGAAGTACAGATCGTCATTGACAAGCACTACGAATACTCACGCATCATCGAAGATATTACTGAAGTGCAAGCTCTTGCTTCACTCCGTAACTTCTACACTGGTGACGCAGGTTATGCGCTTGCTCGTCAAATTGACAACGACCTCTTTGCTCTTGGTAAGTCACTAGGTGACGGCGATGGTTCTGATTGGACTAACTCTGCTGTCTTCTACAATGACGCATCAACTGGTCTGACTGCTTACGCTGTTGACACTGTTGCGGCTGCTGACGTTTTCACTGACGCTGCTTTCCGTGCATTGATCCAGAAGCAAGACGATGCGGACGTTCCTATGGACAACCGTGCGTTTGTTATTCCTCCTTCACTGCGTAACGCAATCATGGGTATTGATCGTTATGTATCATCTGACTTCGTTGGTGGTCAGGTTGTACAGAACGGCAAGATCGGTAACCTCTACGGTATTGACGTATACGTTAGCTCTAACTGCCCTGTCATTGAAACTGCTGCTGATAACACAGCCGGTGGTGACATCAAGGCAGCTATGCTCATCCATCAGGACACACTGATCCTCGCGGAGCAGGTTGGTGTTCGTTCGCAGACTCAGTACAAGCAAGAGTTCCTCGGCACTCTGTACACTGCGGACACTCTCTACGGTGTTAAGGCATACCGCCCTGACAGTGGCTTTGTTCTGGCTGTAAACGGCTAAGACAACTAAGCGGAGATGGGGGTAGGGTAACCTGCCCCCTTATCTTATGAGTAAAAAAGACCCAAGAATATCCAAGTTAGGCGTTAGTGGGTATAACAAGCCCAAACGTACCCCTAACCATCCCACGAAAAGCCATGTTGTATTGGCTAAAGTAGGGGATGAAGTTAAGACCGTTAGATTCGGTCAACAGGGTGTAACAGGCGCAGGTAAAAATCCTACCACTGCCAAAGATAAAGCCCGGAAAAAATCATACTATGCGCGACACAACGCGCAGGATGCTAACCCATCAAAGCTGTCAGCTCGCTACTGGTCGCACAAAGTTAAGTGGACAATAATTCTAAGTGGTGGTATTCTTTTAATGAACGCAAACAATTCATTGGAGAATACTTATGCCGAACGGGAACTTAAAAGTAGAGACTACTTGTCCTCAATGCAATACAACGCGATTAGCTAGAGGAGACATAGTAAGAAAAGCGGAACAAGAAGGCAGAGAGTTATGGTGCAAATCCTGCCGAAATCAAAAAAGATTTGATAACAAGCCGCATCCAAGAAAGGGTACTGGCGTTGTTAATAACCCAGAATTAAAAAGAACAAGAAGTAGTTTTTACAAAGCTAGATATAGATGCAAGCAAGGTGCAAAACATCATCCTGCATATGAGAATGTAGAATTTCGTTTTAAATGCTTGCAAGATTTAATAAATGACATAGGAACAAGGCCTGAAGGCACAACCCTAGATAGAATTAATGGACTAGGGCATTATGAAAAAGGCAATGTTAGATGGGCAAATGCTGTTGAGCAAGCTCAAAACAGAATGCCACGAAACTATTGGAAAATCCAAAGTTAATAGGAATTCAAAATGGCAACAATTGTAACCAAGAATAGCTCAACCGCCTCAGCCGTCCCCACTACGAGTGACTTGGTACAGGGCGAACTTGCTGTCAACGTAACTGACAAAAGAATCTTCACAGAGAATGCCTCT
>Ga0208542_1000864_pt1 | contig 13511 bp, 21 predicted proteins | sample DEB08_DNA_3_FD_185495 | JGI IMG/M metagenome (GOLD analysis project Ga0208542, IMG submission 185495) | Aqueous microbial communities from the Delaware River and Bay under freshwater to marine salinity gradient to study organic matter... | ecosystem: Environmental > Aquatic > Marine > Coastal ... | reverse complement strand
TGGAAGAACGCAGGCGGGACGGATGACGCGTTGACGGCAACAGCATCGGCGGTTGATCAGATCAACTACTACGTCAAGTCTTCGACTGAGATCCATTACAACATGATCAAGGCAATCAGCTAATGGCTCTGCACGGCAACATGATGCTTGCGCCTGCGGGCGGCTACTCTGGTTATCAAATCGATCAGTCTATGGTGCTTGATGGCTCTACTGATTACTTGAGTAGGACACCAGCGGGAGCTGGAAACCGTAAAACGTGGTCATTTTCGTGTTGGGTGAAGCGCTCGGGGCTTGGTGCTGCGCAAACAATATTTAGCGGCGGAACAAGCACGACAGTTCAATATTTCGGCTTTAATGCTAGTGACAAGTTTGAAGTTTTTATAAGCAACAGCACTGCGATGTTAGTATCGACGAAAGTTTTCCGCGATGTTGGCAGCAATTATCATGTGTTTGTAGTCCAAGACACAACAGAAAGTGGAAGTGCTAGTGACAGGTTTAGAGTGTGGATCAACGGTTTAGAAATCACCGTTTGGGATACAGACTCTCGATCGACATATATGGGATTGAATGACGACGAATATATAAACCAAGCTCAATTGCACATGATTGGCCGATATAGTCCAGTTGGCGTCAATTATTTTAATGGCTACTTGTCGGAAATGCATTTTATTGACGGCACCGCTCACGCTCCCACAGACTTCGGCGAATTCTACAACGGCACCACAGCCTGGCGTCCTATACAGCCTAGCGGGCTGACCTACGGTACGAATGGATTTTACCTTCCGTTCACACAAGATACTCCAAACCTTGGTGTAGATTATTCTGGTAATGGTAACGACTGGAGCGAAAACGGAAGTCCAGTGCAGTCAGGTGATAGCCCTACAAAGAATTTTGCAACGTGGAGCCCACTTCGCACCCAAGCATCAGGCCTTACATTCACCAAAGGCAATCGTCACGTCCAACGTACAAGCACGTCAACTTACCACTCAACGACAGCAACCTTCCCAGCCCCTGCTACGGGCAAATGGTATTGGGAGGTTAACAGTTATGATTTAACAGCAGCGGGCAACAGATTTCCGGATGGCAATGGAGCAGGAGTCGCTTTTGCCAATGATGATCAAGAGGCGGACTCTACAACGAGCGAGACTTATTGGCGCAATGAGGCAAATAGCTATCAATTTCATGTCGCGGGAAGCGTTTACAGGATCAGAGGGGAGGCTGGCTCATTTGATGTTACGACTGCGGAAGTGCCGGATCTAGCTGCCAGCGGTGCAGATCGTTTTTGTTTTGCGTGGGATGCGGACAACGGTGATCTGTATATGGGCTATTATGATCAGAGCGCAGGATCAACAGTATGGATTGCAAATGATGCGGGGTTGGATGGTGATCCAGCAGCAGGGACAAACGAAACAAAATCGGGGCTTAGCGGTGAATGCTGGCCCGTTTGCACAAGTTGGCACGGAGCAGTGAATGAGATTTTCTGTGATCCTGATAGCTTTGTTGGAACTATACCAGCTGGATATAGTGAGCTGAGTGCAGCCAACCTCCCCGAAGCCACAATAACAGACCCAGGCGAGTACTTTAATGCTGTTACTTATACTGGTGATGGAACTGCTATAGGTAGTGGTGGCAACTCAATAACTGGTGTCGGTTTCCAGAGCGATTTCACGTGGATTAAAAACCGTGACGCAACTGACAGCCACATGCTGTTTGATGTTATCCGAGGCGCAACAAAAGTTTTGCACTCGAATGAGACAGCAGCAGAAACAACTGAAAGCGAAACTCTCACAAGCTTTGATAGCGACGGTTTCACGCTTGGTAGCGATGTTGAGGTCAACACCAACACAGAGGATTACATCAGCTGGAACTGGAAAGCTGGTGGAGCTGGTGTGCCTAATACAGATGGCACCACAACAGCGACCGTAAGCGCAAATGATGATGCTGGTTTTAGTATAGCAACATGGACGTCACCATTATCAGCCACCACAATCGGTCACGGACTAAGTGCTGCGCCGGAGCTTATCATTGCTCGTGAATATGATGGCGTTATGTCTTGGCGTGTTTACCACAAAGATGTCGGCAACGGTCATTATTTATTGCTAGATACATCAGGTGCAAAATCTGCTACATCAGATTGGAACTCAACAGACCCAACGAGTTCAGTTTTCTCCGTGTCGAACCGATTTAATACGGCTGGCAATTATCTAGCCTATTGTTTCCGCTCTATACCAGGTTACAGCAAGGTGTTTTCATATCCTGGCAATGGATCACCAGATGGGCCTTTTGTGTGGCTTGGGTTTAAACCTCGGTTTATTTTATTAAAACTATCGTCGGCGGCTCAAGATTGGTTGATTTACGATACGGCCCGCGACGTATACAACGAAAGCGGATTAGTTCTTAGAGCAGACAGTAGTGCAGCCGAGTATGACGGACGCGGCGGCGGCGGTCGTGAAATAGATATTCTAAGTAACGGCTTTAAAATACGTACCAGCAACGGCACGTTTAACGCCAGCTCTGCCACTGGAATTGGCATCGCATTCGCAGAAAACCCATTTGGCGGCTCAAACTTACCCCTAGCATTGGCGAGGTAGCACTATGCCCATTTACAATCTACCCGATGGCCAGAAGGTCAGCGGGCGCGCTCGCGTGACATGCTGGTTTGACGCGCATCAAGATACGCTAACAATACCCAAAAACACGCTGCCTCGCATGTCGGCAGAACGGCTTGCACAGCTTGAAATCACGGTCACGCCGGACCCGCCTAAACCGCCACCAAAACCGCCGACGCGCGAGCAAATGCAACAGCGGGTGCATGGCGAGCGTGATCGGCGTTTGCAGCTGTTTACATATTCCGGGGTTGAGTACGATTTTGATAGTGACAGCCGCCAGAACATTGCCGGCGCGTATTCGTTGGCGCTTGCCGCGGTGATCAACGGCGCACAGCCTGGGGATTTGCGTTGGGCCGATCCGGACGAAGACTTCACGTGGATAGCGCACGATAATTCAATTTTGACAATGGATGCGCAAACCTGTTTAGCATTCGGCCAGGCGGCCGCGAGTTGGAAGGCGGACCATATCCGTACAGCACGGGCGATTAAGGATCTTGATCCAGTGCCCGATGATTATGCGGATGACAGCCGATGGCCGACAGTCTAAGAGATCAAAAAGCGCGCGCTCTAGCGGAGCACGTCACAGAGGCCGTTAGGAAGCGCAGAGACGGCAAAGACGGCAAAGACGGGCAAATCATCGTCCAGGCCGATGATGCCGCTGTGCGGGCCCTAAAAGAGGAATTGGCGACCCTCAAAGCTCAAGCTCTCCAGCCGGACAATGACAGCAAAGCTATACCTATTGCAATCGGGCGTCTTGGCGAAGAATACCAACGTCAATCGAAAGAGATGCAGGCGGCGGTTGACCGACTCAAACTCCTAGAGAAGCGTTTGGCGTCTTTTCAAGATAATCAGCAATTCGTGCTGCCGCGCGCCTTTGCAGAGCTGATTGAGCGGGTTGCAAAGCTAGAGCAAGTTGATATCACGCCAGCGGAACCGGCGGAACTACAGCAGGAAATTAATGATATGGGTCGCGCGCTGGCGGACATGAGCGCGGCTGTCATCAATCACATTGCAACGCTGCAGAAACGGCTTGATGCTTGCGAAAGCCGGTTCACCGATCTCCCGCATGTGCTGCATGACTTACAGACACAGCGTCGAGCAACCCGATGATTAATCACCATACGCTACTCGCCGGCTTAACGTGGACGCTGGCGGGGCTTTCAGCGGTCCTGACCGGCATTTTTGGGAGCACATTCGGAGGGAACTCATTTGTGCTCACCATTATTTTTTTTGTAATCTTCGCGCTGATCTCAACGCTGTGTCCTTTACTTATTCATCATTTCTTTGCGACGCTTTTAAGATGTGATTATGTCAAAGCTGGGATTTTAGTATTTTTCTGCGCCTTCTTTGTTCTAACCGATTTGATTACGAACGCTGGCACGGCCGCATTATTTCGGGCGAGCGATCTAAACCGCACAGAAAATCAAAACTTGAAGGCGAAGAACGCGCGCAATGAAGTCACGCGGATTGAGAAGCGAATCCGCGAAATTCGCGCGCAAACCGCTTGGCAATCCAAATATCTCGCACCAAAAGCATATGACGATCAAATTGAAGCCGCGCGGTTGATCCGAGATAACGAAGCAAAACGCGGCGGTTGCGGTCGCATTTGCGAAGAGAAAACCAAGGCGATGGCTGAGCTGACTGCGGCAAAGGCCAACGCGCTTTACCGACAATCACTAAAGGCTGAGATGATGACGCTAGAATCCGAATTGCGCGATGCAAAGCTCGCATCAGCAGAGACGCCAACCCAAGCAAGCGCCGCGCTCACGCATGCCAGTAACGTTGCGGCCGGCATCACAGGTCAAGTCGATCCGTCGGCAGGCGCGAAGTTTTGGGCCAACTACGGGCTGTCGATCTGGTCCGGTATCGCCGTCACGTTTGCTTCAATGGCAGCCGCTATTCTGCTTGCATTCAGTGGGGCGTCAATGCCGGCTCGACGCGAGCCAGAGCCGCCCGCTTGGGAACGTAACCCCTTGCCGGATTTGCGCCCGACAGCCAAGCAAGAGGCAGAAGAGGCCCGCATTGTCCTGCAGCAGTACGATCATACAGATGACAGCCTGGCCCTCTTAATGCAGGCCGTGGAGCGCATTAACGCGAGGTATGCATAATGCTAGACAATAATGATCGGCCGTCTTTTTTAGATCGCAAAAGTGAAGTGGCGTCGATCCGCAGCAATAATCCGGGGGCCATTTGGGACAGTAAATTCACGCGAAATCGTGGAGCAATTGGCGGTCAAAAGCTGAATGATAGTCTTGGGCAAAACAATTCTATTGCGTATTTCGACGACGCAATCGATGGCGCGCGCTGTTTATTTCAGCTTCTCAAGAGCGGGTATTGCAATCGCACGGTAAAGGCAGCAATTCGCAAATGGTCCGGCGGCAATCACGTGCAGAGCTATTTGTCTGTGCTGAAGCAAAAAGCGAATATAAGTCCTGATGACACGATCACCCAGGCAAAATTGCAAGACATTGATTGGGCCGTCTCGTTTGCCCGCGCCATGGCTTATCACGAAGCGGGAAAAGTGTATCCGCTCTCAGATTTGGAATGGCGGTTAGCTCACTTTGAAGCTTTTGGGCTGAGCAAAGCGCCGGGAGATGACCCAATCACGGCTGTTGCAAAAAAAGCGGCAAAAGCTCCGGTTTCGCTGCCGACTGCAGCCGGGGGCGGCGCAATTTTGCTCAGCGGATGGGCGGAAAACATTGCCGCGTGGCTGCAAGCGATGGCAGCAGCGGTCGCAGAATTATCGCCGGTTAAAGTCATGTTTGAGCAAGCGGGCGCAAACGCGCAGGCGTTAACTTGGGGCGCAATCGTTCTGGCAAGCTTTGTCGCAATTAAGAAACTGATCGGGGTTGACGAATGATTGTCCGGATGATCTGGCAAATAATCAGCGAGCGGCTGATTGCAATAGGTGTTGTGGCCGCATGTTTTGCGGTCTTTTTAAATTGGAGAGCGGCGTTGATTGAAAAGGGTGCGCGTAAGGCCGTGTTGAAAATCGAAAAAGTGGAGCAGAAACGTGCACAAATTATTCGGAGCGCTGCTAGCCGTAGCCGTCGGGGGCTGCAGCTCCCTGCCGACCCCTATTCAATTGACTAGTTCGGTTGCGCTTTCGGAGTTCGATAATATTCCAAATTCGCGGCAAGCTCCTTGTGTGATGCAAAGGGCTGTGGCGGTTCATAATAGCAAACTTGATACGTTGAGGACGGGCGTCGAAAAAAGCTATTCAGCTCCGTCAAAACATTGTGTTCGCGGCTCCAAATCAGATAAAACCCAAAAAACTAAGCGGGCGGGCGCATGACATACACCAATGGACAGCTTCGAGATTGGCAGGCAGATCGGGGGTATGTCGATGAAATTGCGGCAGCACTCCGCCCAACTGAGCGAAACGGAAAAACGCCTAACGGCGCTGGAAGCGGCGACGCAAAGGTTGAAGACGGGATTGGCAATAGCAGCCGTTTGGGGCACCGTAGGAGCCCTAAATCTGACGGGCTCGGATCTAACGTCCGGAATAGCGAAAGCGATTATAACACATCTCACGCGTTAATTTATGCCGGTTGGATGGCGCTTGCATTTTCAGTCGGCGCGTGGTCCTGCGTAACAGCTTTAAAAGTGATGGCAGCATTATAGCGGAGAAGTACGATGCCCATGGTTGGTAAAAAGAAATATAGTTACACAAAAAGCGGCATGGCTGCTGCAAAGAAAGCGGCGACAAAGACTGGAAAGCCTATGCGCAAAGCTCCAGCAAAAAAGTACGCAAAGAAATAAACAGAAAACAAAATGTAGTTGTCCGGAAAAGTAGGAAGGGCATGAAGTTTGGCGCGTATATCCGAAGCGTTCGGGAAGAACGAAAAGTCGGTCTGCGCGAAATGGCGAGGAAGATTGGGGTCAGCCCAACTTACGTTTCCAAGGTTGAGCGAGACGAGTTTGCGCCGCCGGCAGAGGATAAGGTCCGCAAGATCGCTGAGATATTAGAGATGGACCCGGACGAGCTTCTGTCCCGGGCAGGCAAGGTTTCATCCGACTTGACGGAGATCATCCGAGCACGTCCGCGGGTATTAGCAGCGCTGTTGCGTACGACCAAAGGCATGACAGCGGATGATGTAGGGCGTCTTGCCCGGAGCGTGGAAAAATCAAAGGGTAAATGGTGAGCAAATGGTAAAGCGGGGCTTATATGCGAACATTCATGCAAAACGAAAACGAATAGCAGCAGGATCTGGCGAGAGGATGCGTAAGGCTGGCGCGAAAGAAGCGCCAACAGCAAAAGCCTTTAAACAATCGGCGAAAACAGCAAAGAAAAAATAATTCTCTATACTGCTTCGCTCAATCGCTCATCTTGTGACGTCTCAATTTGTGCAATGATGGTGCGGCAACTGCCGAGAAATCCTCGGTAGTTGGATTTAACACTGAGGTGAGCATAGTGGACAGGTTAGGCGTATCAAGCATTTAGTGAGCGGTGACATGCAGCGGCCTACCTTTCCATTCTTTCAAGTCGCTTGATTTTCCCGCGCAAATTAATCATTTCCTCTCGTGCTGTTTCAAGCAGGATGATTAAATCATTGAGTTCGTCTTCTGTTATTTTCTCAGGATCGATCGGCACACCTCGAAACTCTCTAGCGGCGGGGCGTTTCTCACAATACGACGCCATAAGTTCAAGGCCGTCAATTATATCGATTGTTGAATCTATGTCTTCAGCTGCCTCGCGGATGCGTTCGGCTATGATTTTGCGGGCGTCTTCTGTTTCAATTTCATGTCCTTCCTGAACCAATTGAGCCAGCGGCTCAAAGTCTCCAATCCGGGCGGCCTTAACGGCATGTTGTTCGCGAGTTGATGGCATCTGACCGGGGAACCTTTCTAGTCTAAAATGATGGTGACGATCCGATCGGAAGAGGTTGGCGGGCCATTGCCCGCTTGTATCCCTTCTCAAATTCCAGATCATCGCTTGTCATTTTTCTTCTTGGCTTTAGCAACGCCTTTCGGGTCACGCTAGCGTCTTATAGGAACAGTGATAGAACAATTTGTGCCTCGTTTTGTGCCACACGCATATCGCGCATAAGACGAATAGCGCGAATGCAGAACTAAATTTCCTTGAAAAATAACCGTTTTTCTGGAGGCCACGCCCGGAATCGAACCGGGGTACACGGATTTGCAACCCTTGTACTTCAATAAAGAAAAAGTATTTAAATCAATCGTTTGCTGCTTTTTTAATGTCAAATTGTGCCTCACTTTGTGCCCTTACCCGCTTATTTAGGCGATCGTCCTCAAGGAACGCGTAAGTCTTCTCGGTGACCTTAATCGAGCTGTGTCCGAGCCAAGCTGAGACTTCGTGCATCTGCAATCCGTACTGGTTCAACAATCGACAACCGCAAGTTCGCCGCAGGTCATGCCAGGACAGCTTTTCAAGGCCGGCACGTTTCGCGGCGCGCTGCAGAGCCGTGTACATCGTGTGTGACGTCTCTGAGTAACGTTTGCCGGCTGGTGTGGTGAACAGAAACGGACTGCGAACACGATCGGCTAAAAGCTCTTTGGCAATCTCAAGCGCACGAGGCAGCAAAGGAACTGTGCGCGGGCGTGTTGACTTGGTCACCTCTTTGCGGACACGGACAACCTTTGCTGCCAGGTCGATGTCAGATTTCAGAAGTGAAAATTGCTCTTCTTTGCGCAAGCCAGTGTCGATCGCAAACGCAATGCATCGGAAAACGCGCTCAGAGCACACGTCAAGGAGTTCTGGTTCCTCCATAGGGGCAAGGTGCCGTGTCCGTGGCTGTGCTTCTGTGAGGCCGCGCTTGGATCGCCGTCGCATGTACTGCAGCACTGGATTGCTGTCGATCCACTCCCAATCTTCCGCGCTTGAAAGCAAGGAAGACAGGCAGGCCAGATCGCGCCGGATCGTTGCCGGTGTCACGCCCTGTTTTCGCCGCCGCGTCTCAAAATCTGAGAGCTTCGAGCTTGTGACGTCTTTGAGGGGGGTATTGTCGAACTCATCAAGGAGATGAACGAGACTCACACGATAGCGCTCGCGTGACTTTGGCTTCAAGTTCGGAATGTGGTCGTCAACCCACTTGGAAACGGCTTCGTTGAAGGTTTTGTTTCGTTTCTCGCCCCACCGGCCGGCGTTGAGTTCGGCTAGGAGGCGGTCGCGACGCTCTTGAGCTTGTTTAAGAGAGCGCGTTTCGAGTGACTCTCGAATCGGCTTTTGGCCCTTGCGACGCTTCTTGAACCACCAGATTTCACCCCTTTTATAGAGGTTATGCTTTCCTGACATGGCTTCACTTCCTCAAGTTGACCGGCCCACCATGCATCGAATCCGTCAGCCTGGACAAAGTATTTACAACCTTTTCCACTTGCAGACCTGAGCCGCTTCAAATTGGGGATAGCACCTGATTTCGCCTTGCCTTGCCAGTAACGCAGGCTCATGCCGGTTCTTTCGGCGATTTGAGACAGTGTGTAGGTGTCCATCTACTCAGCCTCTTGTTACGGATTTATCCATCAGCCCGCTCCTTATGAACAAGAAGCACCGTAAGTAACTTGCCCTTAGTGACGCTTGCGCCGAGCATCTTTGCGGCCTCGGAGGGCGTATACAACCTAAGATCGTCAATCATCATTTTGACTTGCCTCATCTAACTCAATGCAACGCTTAAGCGCCCATACCGTCACGAATCTTGCGGCATCCTCTGGAACGGTAGGCATGCGATTAAAGACAGCATCAAAATCAGTGGTTTCGTGGCTACATCCTAATACGATATGAACGACGTCTAAAATGGCGAACAATTCATCGCGCGTTAGACGGATACTTGGTTGATCGTCAATCATTCCAAACTTTCTCACCGTGCTGCCTAAGATCATCAATCATTGGCTAATTCCCCCAAGCATTGGGAAATGGAATCGTTTGCCTGCTTTGCTTCCATGCCTGTCTGTGCTTTTGTATTTCTCGCCGTTTGCGCTCAATTACAGCGTGATCTTCAGGCGTGCGAGCAAAAGCCTTCAAAAGCTCCAGGTGCTGTTGCATCCAGATAACGTGACTGCAGCAGGCTTGTGCAGGCGCTGTTAATGCGATCATGCAAACGCAGCACAATACTTTAACGCTTAAATTCATGACGATGCCTTCATACCTCTCTATCTACTCGGCCTCTCTGTTCGCGAGCAAAACAGCAAGCATTTGGTTCCTATTCCCTGTTGAAGCCCATAGCCCGCGAGCTAGTTCATGGGGGTCAATTCCAAACTTTGAAAACCAGCTGATTTCATTCTTCGCTCCGATGCGCTCCACTTCGCCATGACAGTCTTGTGCCTCAGGTCCGCATAAAGGCACTGCCCATCTATCGGAGGAGCGCATCCCTGCCCCTCTTTCTCCCGTACCTTCTTTGAGGTGATGAGCCTGCACCCCGACTTGGCTCATGCACTTGATGCACGGAAGGGCGCGAATAAATTCAAGATGTTTCTTTGACATGCCCGCTCGGGGCTTCCATTCAGCGCGCTTTTTTTGGGGCTGAATAGCTGAACGGTTTTTGAAATTTCCATAGACGTGTTCTCTTCTAATCCCGCCCATGTCTCACCCTCGCAATGCGGACATTCCTCAAACCAATCAGTATCGAATTCACGACTGCAGCCGTGGCAAAATTCAACGCTCATATTTCATTTCCTGTTTAAATCGTTGCAGATAGAGTTTCCTGAAAGCTTCAACATCTTTCGGCTTGAAGGTAATCAAGCAATCTTCCCACCCGTAACCTTGTCTAATTAGCTCGTACATTATGCAGCCCGTTCTGTTTCTTTGAGAAGCTGGTCACAGCTTTCAATCCCAAGAATGTTACAAACCAAGTGCTCGACGTTTTCAAAAACACCAACAAGCTCTTTGTGTTTGCTCTTGTTCTTGGCGATCGACTTCGGTGTTACAATATACAGCTGCCCATTATAGAAGGCTGGAAAGCTTTTCTTGTCTGAAGCCCGAATGACTGCCGTTGCAATGGCGCTCACCACTTCAGGTTCAATTCCCTTGTGGGGAATAGGCTTAGCTGTTCGATAGCCAACTTTTGCGAGCAACCAATATCGGAGTTGCTCCGGATCATCGGCTTGATACTCGGCAGAGTGTGGCCACTGCAGCCAAGCAGCCTTGACGATACCGAAAAACCGACGACGCATTGGATCACTATGATTGCCGGCGCAGTGGGGACACGTCATGAAAGATCACCTTCTATTTGCGCTATCGTGTCGGCAAAATATTCGCGCGTGACTTCAGGCACAGACTTGTTGCGCATCATGTGAGCGTTTTCAGCGCGAACTTGTTTAAGATCATCCTGCGTTTTGCAACTCTTGAGGGCGCGCGCGAAGTTATCAGCCCAGCTTTTGAGCGCTGCATCCGTGAGAGCTTCAGCATCTTTCACGCGGCTATTATCGTCATTTGATCGCGTCTCAACCGGGGCGTCTTCGTCGCCTTCCGTTGTCATCTGTAGAATTGATTTGAGAATTATCTTTTCGGCGTTGGTGGTCGCTTTTTGATAGCCGTGGGCAGCGTTGTCATTGCCCTCGCCCCATGTGCCGCGGTCAATGTAATCATCGGGACGATCCACACATGAGAAGCGTCCAACAATCCAAATCTCTGTTTTATTGCCGCTGCGCTTGATGTCGTCCTTGGTTGTTATTGGCGTAAACTTGACGCCATTTTCGATGAGAACTTTCTTAGCTACTGCTACAACTTGGCCGGCGGAAATGCCCTTGTATTTCGTGTCCTTGAATTTGACGTCCACGTCTTTCTGAAGCTTCTCAACATCGGCCATTGCCCAGAACAGGCGCATATCAATGTCGTCGTCTACGTTCCAAGTAACTGGACGGCGAGGCGGGCTTTTATCCAATTCCACTCGTTCAAGTCGATCGGCGTCAGCTTTAGCCACCGTTCCCATATTTCGTACTGATCCCTTATCGTCTGTGTCCGGTTTGGAAAGTAGATTTGCAGCTTGAACGTCTCCGGTGCCGTTAGCTCTCCGCTTAGCCAGTCGATTTCCTGATCCAGCGTTATCTGTGCGGGAACCCAAACCTTGCTCTGCCATTTTAAACGCCTCTTGTAATAACCGCATTGGGGATCATCGAAGCCGCCAATGTCTTGTGGCAGCTTCGGGCCAATCAGAAGAGATTGCCGCCACCACCGGAGTTGATCGTCAACGGATGTTGGTTGCCTGATCATTCCTCATCCGAACACTTTCTCTCGATATTCACGTCGCCGCCTCGTAGCGTCCATCAGAGCGGCAGCACGTTGACTTTCAAAAGCATCATCGTGAGCAACAATCTCCGCCATTCGTTCGGCGGTCCAATACCTGCTTGCAGCGGCTTCAATAAAGTTGTCGAATGGAAAAGATCGGCCAAATGAAAATCGATCGTCGTTCAGCTTGTAATGGGTGATCGTAAAGTAAGGGGCCGTATCTTCGTCGGCTTCGATGCGCACATAGATCTTGATTGATCCAAGTTCATCGTGTGTCTCTTCTTCGATCTGAGGGATATTGATCCAGTCGAGTTTCATGACTCAGACCTCCCATCCGCATCGCTCGATTTCACGAATAATCCGTATCGCTTCGCGCGCTGATGCACCGTCAATGATCAATTCTTCAATGGCTTCTCTTCGTGTAATTTCGCCGTGCACCCAGGCGTTAAGCACGCGGTGGGCGAAGTCGGCGTCGATAGCGCGGTGCTCAAGAGCACTAAATACCCAATTGTTTAGCTGCTTATCACGCGACATCTGACTAATCTCGCCGCGTTGTAATTGTGTGGTCGGGGTAAGCATCATGTCTCCAGTGTAAAAGGGAGGGGCCACCTGTGTTGGAGAGAAGAAGGCAGCCCCTCAGTTGCACCGCAGCACCCCGCATAGCTGACGGCGCAAACGGCGATCACATCTGGCCAAGGGAGGAAAGTGGAGCGGGAGGAAGGCCGCTCCGTGATGTGATGTGTGAATAATATTCAGCCAAATTGAATTTAGCAAGCAAAAAAATTCAGCGCAACTGTATTTCTCCACAGCTTCGCAGCGCAACTGCTGGATTGTCGCGAAATGTCAGAGGCTTAACGGCTAAATTGAGTATCAATTAATTTATTGATTGCGCATCTCTTGATAGCGAGGTCGAAGCTTAGCAGCCTGATATAAAGAGTGTGCCAGGTCATATTTAAGGCTCCCGTGATCCCCCGCAAGCACCCAATTGGGATCAAGCTGGTAAGTATCGCAGATAGACCACAAAGCAGTCATCGACGGGTAGTTCTTGCCTTTTTCAATCATGTTGTAAGTGTTCGCGGCGATAGACGCGCGAGTTGCAAATTCTTTTTGATTAAACCCTAAAACTTCACGCGTTAGCCGCAGTCGGTCTCCGACCGCTTTAGCGCTGCGCCCTCCAAAAATCTCATCATTGTCGCCAACAGCTGACATTGCAACACCCAAGCACAAAGGTTGTGTGTATGACGAAAGTGGAGGCTTGTCTGTTCAATGATACTGAATTATGTTGCACGAATGATGAACTTTAATAAGCTGAAAACCCTTAACGAGGTCGTTAATGCCTTGGGTGGCAACCGCGAGGCTGCCGTCTTTTGGGGCATCAGCGAGCAGCAAGTGTGCAACATGAAAAAAGACGGAAAGCTTCTTAGGCATCATCAATTTGAGACGGATATGTATCTGAGGTCAAAGGGATACTCGATTGATCATGAGGCAGTGTTTGGAAGCTCTCTGAGACTGTTAAAAGAGAAGCTGAGGGAACGGCAGTATGCAGGGATTGCGTGCAGCTCAGGTCGATCCAAAACTAGTGAAATGACGACTGCGGCATAGGACAAAGCCTGCCTGGCTTCCCTAAGCCGGTCGGGTGCTAAGTGAGGTTACGACGCCCGTTTGCGGGCTTTGTCCTGTATCGCAAGCGTAACCAGTGCCCTTGGTATTGCGAGTCC
>Ga0208542_1000862_pt1 | contig 13522 bp, 16 predicted proteins | sample DEB08_DNA_3_FD_185495 | JGI IMG/M metagenome (GOLD analysis project Ga0208542, IMG submission 185495) | Aqueous microbial communities from the Delaware River and Bay under freshwater to marine salinity gradient to study organic matter... | ecosystem: Environmental > Aquatic > Marine > Coastal ... | reverse complement strand
GGCTCAACGCCGCCACGCTCCGCCCGATCCTCGCCGCGGCGTGGGCGACCCACGAGATCGCCAACATCCTGTCGGCGACGGTCAACAAGTTCCTCCTGGCCGGCTTCGACTCCGTCGAGAACGCCTGGCGGAGCATCTCGGCGGTGCGCTCGGTCAACGACTTTAAGACCGTGACCAGCTACCGTCTCAACGGTGCGTTCTCGTTCGAGAAGGTCGCCAATGGCGGCACGCTCAAGAACGCGAAGGCCACCGACGAGAATCGGACGATCAGCGCCGAGACCTACGGGATCATGACGAGCGTCACCCGTACGGACCTCATCAACGATGACCTGGGTGCCCTGACCGCGGTCCCGCAGCGGATCGGTCGCGGTGGCGCGCTCAAGCTCAACGATGTGTTCTGGGCCGCGTTCCTCGACGATTCGTCGTTCTTCACGACGGCGAAGGGCAACAAGAAGACCTCGGCCACGGCCCTCGGCCTGGCCGGTCTCAAGGAAGCCCTGGCGCTCTATCGGAAGCTCAAGGACACCGACGGCAAGCCCATGGCTGTGCAGCCGCGTGTTCTGCTCGTGCCGGTCGATCTCGAGGTCACCGCAGCCGAGCTGATGAACAGCGTCCAGATCGCCAGCGGCAACACGAACGGACAGCCGTCCACCAACGTGTTCGCGGGTCGGTACGAGGTCGTGTCGTCGACGTATCTGACCGATACGGCCGACTACTACCTCCTCGCCAGCCCCGCCGACATGCCGGTGATGGAGGTCGCCTTCCTCAACGGCGTGCAGTCGCCCGTCGTCGAGACCGCCGAGGCCGACTTCCACACGCTCGGCGTGCAGATGCGCGGTTACTTTGATTTCGGCTGTGCGAAGGCCGAGGACAAGGCCGGCGTGAAGATGGACGTCTGACACGTGTCGTGATCATCGCCCGGCCGGCCGGACCGTCCGCGCCGGCCGGGCACCCGATCGATCCTCCAGTTTCCAGAAAGGTTTCCTGCTATGTCGACTTCCGATTACGTCGGTGATGACGGCCTTCTCGACTACACGCCCGGTTCCGCGGTCGCGGCCGGGGACGTGGTCGTCATCGGATCGCTCGTCGCCGTCGCCCCGCGTCCGATCGCCGCCAACGCGCTCGGCACGCTCTCGATCGAGGGCGTCTACTCGCTGCCGTGTGCGTCCGGTGCAACCGGCGCCCAGGGTTCGGCGATCAACTGGTACGCCACCTCCGGTGTCGCGCATGCGTCGACCGGTGTGGCCGCCGGCAAGCTCGCGAAGGCGCGCGCCGCCGCCGACACGACGGTGGACGTGATCCTGAACAAGTAGGCCGTCGAGACCCACGCAACCCGCCGCCGGCGCGTGCCGTCACGCGCCGCGGCGGCGTCGTGGACAGGAGTGACCGATGGCCGACCTGCTCGCATCCGGTGCTGCGTGGCTCGCCGACCGGCTGGCTGCGTCCGCCGGGCGGACGGTGCGGTACGTGCGCGGTCAGACGACGGCCAACGTCACGGCGACGGTCGGGCAAAGCCTCTTCGAGGCCGCCGGACAGAACGGCGTGATGGAGCGGTGGGAGTCACGTGATTTCGTGATCAAGACGGGGTCGTTTCCGCTCGGCGTGCCAGAGCGGCACGATCGCGTCATCGACACGCAGGGCGGCGCGGACGTCACCTACGAAGTGTCTGCCCCGCGCGGCGTTCCTGTCTGGCGATACGGCGACGGGTTCCGGGCGACCATGCGAATCCACACGAAGGCCGTGGCTGACGACACCGCTACCTCCCCTGCCCTGCTGGTGCGGTGGTACGGCTCGAGCACGTCCGCGGCGATCACCGACGAGCAGATCGTTGCCCAGCTGTCGAGCGACATGGCAGACGCTCGAGCACAGACGCGGTCGATCGTGGCGTCGGCCGCCTACCTCTACGTGGTGCTGCCGACCTCGTTCGGATCGCCGACGTTCACGATCGGCGGCCTGGTCAACTCCGCCTGGCAGACCACCACCAGGTCGATCACGTTCGACGGGCAGGCCGCGCGCAGCTACACGGTGTACCGTTCGACCTACCCGATCACCGGCACCGTCGTCCTCGTGGTGACCTGATGGCGCAGATACAGGGCACCAACGTCGCCGCACCGGTCGTGCCGTTCGACACGACCGACGTGCATCCCAGCCACGAGGCGCTTTACGGAAAGGGCGGCTACCGCACGGTCGCTGACAACGCGGCACGCGACGCGATCCCGTCAGCACGCCGCGAAGCCGGGATGCTGGTGCACGTCGCTGACACCGGGCTGCTCTGGCAGCTCGGTGCCGACCTCACGACCTGGTCGGCGTTCGCGACGAGCGGCGCGACCGGGCCAACCGGCCCGCATGGATCTACAGGCGGCGTCGGCGCCACAGGCAGCACTGGCAGCACTGGGCCGACTGGTGCGGCCGGCCAGTCGATCACCGGACCCGCTGGTGCCGTTGGCAGTGCAGGTGCGACGGGGCCGACCGGTAGCCAAGGCGTAACCGGGTCGGCAGGGCCGACCGGACCTGCAGGCGTCGCCGGCCAGTCAGGACCGCAAGGAGTCACAGGTGCGACAGGGCCGACAGGTTCGTCCGGGGCAGCGGGTGCGGCCGGCAGCACGGGAGCGACGGGGCCGACCGGCAGCCAAGGTGCAGTTGGTGACGTCGGAGCAACCGGCCCCACCGGCGCCCAGGGCGTGCAAGGCAGCCAAGGCGTGACCGGCCCGACGGGTGCGTCCGGTGCCGTAGGAGACGTCGGCGCGACTGGGGCAACTGGCAGCCAAGGCGACGTTGGCGCAACTGGTGCGACAGGGCCGACCGGTTCGCAGGGTGACACGGGCAGCACTGGGCCAACGGGCGCCCAAGGCGTACAGGGCATCGAAGGCGTCACCGGACCGACTGGTGTCGCCGGCGCGCAAGGCGACGTTGGCAGTACTGGTCCCACAGGCGATCAAGGCGACGTTGGCGCGACCGGCCCCACCGGCAGCACCGGACCACAGGGCAGCGTCGGTGATGCCGGTGCAACCGGGCCAACGGGTAGCACGGGCGCCGTAGGCGGCGTCGGCCCAACAGGCCCGACAGGCGCACAAGGCGACCAAGGAAGCACCGGCCCGACGGGCGCTGCCGGCACGCAAGGTGATGTCGGCGCGACAGGGCCAACTGGTGCGACTGGTGAGCAGGGCGTGACCGGCCCGACAGGAAGCGCTGGCAACGCTGGCGACGTCGGCGCGACAGGACCGACAGGCAGCACGGGACCGCAAGGTGCCGTGGGTGATGTCGGAGCGACGGGAAGCACCGGCCCAACAGGGCCAACCGGGTCCGTCGGTGCGGCTGGCGACGTTGGCAGCACAGGCCCAACCGGGCCTACCGGCGCCGTAGGCCAGCAAGGCGAGCAGGGCGTCACCGGACCGACGGGCGCGACAGGCTCACAGGGCGATGTCGGAGCAACAGGCCCGACCGGCGAGCAAGGCGAAGTCGGATCGACAGGCCCGACCGGCATCGAAGGCGTGACCGGCCCGACTGGTGCCGTTGGTGGCGAAGGCGTGACAGGCCCGACCGGCGATACAGGCCCGCAAGGGTGGTTAGGCGAGGTCGGGGCAACTGGCAGCACAGGGCCAACGGGAGCGGGCGGCGTCACGGGCGATGCCGGTAGCACAGGCCCAACCGGACCAACGGGCGCGACTGGCGCCGCTGGCGATCAAGGGCAAGAAGGTGTGACCGGGCCGACCGGCGCCACCGGCCCTGCCGCCGTCGGTTTCACCGACGGCGACAAGGGGGACATCACGATCTCGAGCACCGGCACGGTGCTGACGATCGACAACGACGCCGTCACCTACGCCAAGCTGCAAAACGTCTCCGCCACCGACCGCCTGCTCGGACGCTCATCAGCGGGCTCGGGCGACGTGGAGGAGATCACCTGCACTGCATTCGGTCGCAGCCTCATCGACGACGCCGACGCAGCCAGCGCACGCACCACGCTCTCCGTCCAGCCTACGGCGTCGCCCGCGTTCACGGGTGCGGCGACCTTCGACAACACCGGCAACGTCGTCCCGCTCACCATCACCAACACGGGCACGGCGAACTCGTTTGTCGTCAACGACGCGAGCGGTGATGCGTCGCCGTTTGTGATTGATGCAAGTGGGCGAGTAGGCATCGGCACTTCATCGCCCGGAGCGGAACTTGAGGTCGCAGACAGTTCGTCAGACAACGACGTGCGCATCAACCTGAGGGCTAACTCCACAGCACTTAGTCAGGTTGGTGCATCATCAACACAGATGTTTGTGGACAGCGGAGGGGCTCGCCCATTTGCTGTATACACAAGCAGCACGCTTCGGTTCACCGTAGGAAGCGACGGCGTCTCCACATTCTCCGGCCAACTCCTCGTCACCGCAGGCAGCGCGTCGGCGTGCGGCGTGGCGTTCAGCGGCGACGGGAACACCGGGCTGGCGCAGATCGGCGGGGCGGATACGGCAAGTCTGGTGACGGCTGGGGTGGAGCGGGTGCGGGTTGGCAGCGGTGGCGGCGTAGGCATTGGGACGACAACCACCACCGATGCGCTCAATGTCGTCGGCATCACATCGCACTACCAATCAGCCAATGGAACGCCAGCGCTTGGGAGTAAGACTTACTACTCAGCGTGCTTTGAAAACTTTTCCGCTGGATACGGGCTTGCGTTGGGTGGCGTGCAGGGCGGAAACGGTGCCGCGTACCTACAGGTCCAAAGTTTCTCGTCAGCCGTCGCCTATCCGATGTATTTGCAAGCGCTCGGCGGCGAAGTGCTGATCGGCACCACCACCGACAACGGTGCCTACCTGCTCCAAGTCAACTCCCAGATTTACGCAACCAACGCAACAATCGCCACATCCGACGCACGTTTCAAAACCAACGTCGAATCACTGACCGATGCCACCGCAGTGATCGAAGCACTGCGTCCCGTTGCCTTTGATTTCCTGCCGCACGCTGAGCGGAACTTCGCCACCGAGCGACAGGTCGGACTGATCGCACAGGAGGCGCAGGCGGCGCTCGCTGGTTGCGACTACGCCGACAGTGTGGTGGCACAGTGTGGCGACCATCTCGGACTCGCCTACGAGAAGTTGGTTCCGGTGTTGATCCGAGCATTGCAAGAGAGCAACGCACGCATCGCAGCACTAGAGGAGAGGATCAATGCCTGACATCCACGTCCTTTACACCTCGCCGGATGCGACCGTCAGCATCAACGCCGTCTACGACCGCGTCTGGCTGCGAGAGGTAGTGATCAGCGCACCGCAGATCGGCGGCGAAGCGGAAGCCCGCGTGATGTTGACGCGCTACCGTCTCACCGACACGGGCGTGGAGGAGGCACCCGCCGAGCCGCTGCGGTTGCACCTCACGGACCTGCTCGCGGGGGCGGACGCGGACCCGGACCTCGCAAATGCGATTGGGGCGATCATGGCGTATGTCGCTAAGGCGGGCATCGAGCAGGGCGTGATTGCGCCTCCGCAACCCTAACCGCACCCCCTCCGCTGCCGGCGCCGGCCGGCGGATAGTGTCACCATGCCGTTCTACAGCCTCCCGTCCGGTGGATCGCCCGTCCTCGCCGGCGTCACTGCGCCAACTGGCGGCGTCGGCAACGTCGGTGACCTGTTCATCGACAAGGCCGCCCAGCTGCTCTACGGACCGAAGGAGGCCGGCGGATGGCCGACAGGGCCGATCGACCTGTCGAACGGTCCGACAGGCCCAACTGGGGCCGCGTCGAACGTGACTGGCCCGACGGGTGCCGCCTCGACGGTGACTGGTCCGACGGGCGTGACAGGCCCAACCGGCCCGACAGGCGCCGCGTCCACGGTCACAGGTCCAACTGGCAGCACAGGCCCGACCGGCGTGACAGGCCCGACCGGCGCAACCGGGTCAACGGGTGCCGCTTCGACGGTTACAGGCCCAACAGGCAACACGGGTCCGGCTGGGTCGGTCGGAGCAACAGGCAGCACTGGCGCCACGGGTCCTGAAGTGACCGGCCCGACAGGGCCAACCGGTGTGGACGGCCCGACAGGGCCATCGGGCGGCCCAACAGGACCAACGGGCGAAGCTTCGACAGTGACCGGCCCAACGGGCAGCGCGGGGGCAACCGGAAGCACCGGCCCAACCGGTGCCGCATCGACCGGGCCGACAGGTCCGTCCGGCGGTCCGACCGGCGCAACAGGCCCGACCGGTCCGTCTGCCATTGGATTGATACTTGCCCTGTCATAGGTGACACATGGCCGCGCCCAACATCGTCGGACCGTCAAGCATCCTTGGAAAAACCGCCGTTCTGTCGTCCGTCACGGGCGCCACTGGGACGGTCCTTCTCAACAACGCCGCCAGTAGCGGCAAGGTGCTGCAGGTCACCGCGCTCTACGTCAGCAACGTCGACGGCACCAACAACTGTGACGTCACGGTCAAGGTGCACGACCAAGACGACGGCGGCGGCACCGGGCGTGCCCTGTGCTCGACGGTCACGGTGCCCGCGGACGCCACGCTGATGGTCGTGACCAAGGACAGCACGCTGTGGCTGGAGGAGGATCGGTCGATCGTGGTGACGCCGTCGGCATCGAACGACCTCGAGTTCGTGTGCAGCTACCTGGAGATTTCGTGACGCTATGGGGCGACTTCCAGGCGGCTACATCGGGATCGGTCCTGCGTCTCCGACGACGAGCAGTGCCGTGGGCATATGGCCGCTGCACCTGCAGTATTACTACAAGCGCAACGGAATGTGGCCGTTTGCGGGCGACCAGAACTTTGCCGACGTGTCGCTGCTGATGCACATGAACGGCACGAATGCCAGTACGACATTCACCGATTCATCGAGCAACGCATTCACGGCCACGGCCTACGGCAACGCGCAGATCAGCACCGCCGAGAGCAAGTTTGGCAACGCCAGCGGCAAGTTTGACGGCAACGGCGACTACGTGCAGATCACGTCGGCCACCGCGCTAGAGCTAGGTGCTGGTGACTTCACCATCGAGCTTTTCTATTACCACGACGGTGGCAATCAGCAGTACGCGGGCCTGGTAGGAAAAGGCGCCGTCAGTAGCACCGCAAGCGATACGTGGACGCTGGAATTTGGCGGGTCTGGTCTTATCTTTGTCGCGTGGGCGAACAACTACGAAAGCGTCACGTGTGCTGCTCCTGGCAATAACGCATGGCATCATGTCGCGGTGACGCGCAGCGGATCAGACCTGCGAATCTTCACAAACGGGACGCTACAGCAAACCGCTAGTTGCTCGTTCACGATTGGAACCAACAACAGCGGCCCGGTCGTGATCGGTGGCGGTGCGTACGCACCCACCACCAGGTCGTTCAGCGGCTACATCGACGAGCTGCGGATCACGAAGGGCGTCGCACGGTACACGGCCAACTTCACGGCACCCACCGCACCATTCCCCGACGCATGATCCTCGTCACCGGCGGCGCCGGGTTCATCGGCAGCCACATCGTCGAGCAGCTGCTCGAGGCCGGCCACCGGGTCGCGGTGCTCGACGACCTGTCCACCGGCCAGGCCGCAAACCTGCCGCACGGCGTGCCGGTGCACGTGGTGGACGTGCGTGACGCGGCGGCCGTGCTGCGGGTATTCGGTGAGCTGCGGCCGACGGCCGTCTGCCACCAGGCGGCACAGATATCCGTCAGCCGCTCCGTGCGGGACGTGGCGATCGATACGCAGGTCAACGTCCTGGGCACGATCAACGTGCTGGACGCCGCGGTGCGGCACGACTGCCGGCGGGTCGTCTTGGCGTCGAGCGGTGGTGTGGTCTACGGCAACGTGACACAACCGGCGGTCGAGGCGGCCATCCGCGAGCCGGTCAGCCCGTACGGCATCGCCAAGCTCACCGGAGAGCGCTACCTGCAGTGGTACACCAACCACTACCACCTACAGGCCGTCGCGCTCCGCTACGCCAACGTCTACGGCCCGCGGCAAAGCCCGCACGGCGAGGCCGGCGTCGTCGCGATCTTTTGTGGCCGGCTGCTCGCCGGCGAGCCAGCGCTCATCCACGGCACAGGCTGCCAGGTTCGCGACTACGTGCACGTCCGCGACGTGGCCCGCGCCAACGTGCTGGCGCTGACGGCAGACCTGCCTTACGGCACCGCATACCAGGTCAACGTCGGCACCGGCGTCGGCACCAGCGTGGCCCAGCTCGAGCAGCTCGTCCGAGGCCACCTGGAGGCCGTCACGGGCCGGCCGCTGCCGCCACCCGCCATGGGCAAGGCCCGGCCGGGAGACCTCGCCAGCAGCCTTGTGGACGCGTCCTACGCCTACGACCTCCTCGGATGGCGGCCGACCGTCGACCTGCCGGCCGGGATACGCGAAACCGCCAGGTATTTCGCCCAAACCTGACCCCCTCCGCGGCCTCGGCCCGGGTGGTCACGATTGCGGCATGGTCGACCACCTCGCGGGCCTTGTGCACCACGCGTACTACTGCGGCGAGATCGCCGCCGGCCGGCGTGCGGCCGAGCGCCTCTTGGCCGTGCCCGGCCTGCCAGTGGACGTCGAGCAGCTCGCCCGTGCCAACCGCGCGTGGTACACGCCGCTGGTGTCCGAGTTGGTGCCGGCGGCACGGCAGGTGCGGATCGACGTCACGCCGGCGAACGAGGGCTGGTCCACGTTCAACCCAACGCTCGCGGTCGTGGCCGGCGACCTGATCGGCATCGTGCGGTCGAGCAACTACGCGATCACCAACCACCAGTACGTGATGCCGGAAGCGGACGGCGGCGTGATTCGCACCGACAACATCTTGGTCAGGTTCGCCCCAGACCTGTCGGTTGTCAGCCAGCGGCTGTTGGTCGCACCGGACTATCCGAAGTCGGGCTACCCGGTCGACGGCCTCGAGGACTGCCGGCTGCGGTACACCGCCGACGGCCTGGGCGTGTCGGCCACCGTTCGTAATGCGGCACCCTGGACGGACGGACGCTGCCGGATCGCCACGGCGGACCTCGACCTGCGGTCCGCCACGCTCACGAACCTCCGCGTACTCGACAGCATCTCGACGCAGGAGCATGAAAAAAACTGGATGCCACTCATGGGATCGCCGGGCGGCTGGCTGTACGCGTGCCACCACGACGGCCACCTGGTCACCGTGGACTCTAACCCTGACGTGCCCGGCGGCTACCTGCTGTCGCGTCGCGCCGCCACCACGCCGCTCGGCCGGCGTTTCCGCGGCGGGTCGCAGCTCGTGCCGTTCGACGGCGGCTGGCTCGGCGTGGTGCACGAGGTGTGCTACGTCGGATCGCAGCGGGTCTACGAACACCGGCTGATATTCCTGGACGAGTCGCTGCGTCTGGCCAAGGTCTCGCCGTGGTTCTCGTTCCACACGCCGCGCGTGATCGAGTTCGCGGCGGGGATCGCGTTGACTGGTGACACCTGCGTCATTTCGTACGGCCTGCACGACGCCGAGGCGTGGCTGTGCGAGCTGCCGGTGGCCGCCTGTCGGGAGCTGCTCGATGCCACCCTCTAGAGAGCAGGTGCTGGCGGCGCTCGTGGACGTTTGGCGCCACGACGATTGGTTTCGGCTGACCGACGACGTGGCCGGCCACTACCTGAACAAGGCCGCCTTGTGCGCCGAGGTAATGCCGCAGACGGTGCTCGAGATCGGCACGCGGTGCGGGTACTCGCTCGCGGCGTTTGCCGTGGCGGCGCCCATGGCGCGGTACCTGTGCATCGACGGTGGCCTCGACGACGACTCGCCGGCCTGCCTGAAGCACTGGCACACCGTGCGAGCACGCCGCGGCATCGACGCACAGCTCGTGGTCGTGGACACACAGCACGTAAGCGAGCTTCCGCCGGCGGATTTCGCGCACGTTGACGGCGATCACTCGTACGCCGGCGCGCTACGGGATCTGCGGCTGGTGGCGGGCTGCCCGACCATTCTGGCCGACGACGTCTGCAATCCGCACGTCCGGCGGGCTGTGCTGGAGTTTTGCGCGCAGCACAACCGACCCGCCAGGTGGATCGACGACGGACTCCGGCAGTGCGCGGTGATCACATGAAGATCGGCATCTACGCGCTCGCGAAAAACGAAGAGTCGCACGCGCTCGACTGGGCGGATTCGACCGACGGCGCCGATGTGGTCGTCGTCACCGATACCGGGTCGACCGACACGACGCCGCAGCGGCTGCGGTCGGCCGGCGTCACGGTGATGACTGGCAACGTCATCCCATGGCGGTGGGACGACGCGCACAACCTGTCGCTCTACCACCTGCCTGATGAAGTGGACGTGTGCGTCCGCCTGGACCTCGACGAACGCCTACAGCCCGGGTGGCGGGAGGCGATCGAGCGGGCCTGGACGGGCAACGTCAACAACCTGCGCTACCGCTACGTGTGGTCGTGGCGTTCGCCCGGAGTGCCCGGGCTGGTCTTTCTGTCCGACCGCGTGCACGCCCGCCGTGGGTTCCGCTGGTCGGCACCCACGCACGAGGGCCTCGTGTGCTGGTCGGGCGAGAAGGTGCAGGCCGTGGCCGACGGCCTGGAGATCCACCACCACCGCACGCCCGGAAAGCGGCACAAGACGGACCTCCAGCTGCTCGAGGTCGCCGTGCGGGAGGCGCCGCACGATGCCCGCGCCCACTGGTACCTGGCCCGCGAGCAGGAGTGGGTGCAGCACCCGGCGGCGGCCGCCACGTTCGTGCACTACTTGACGCTGCCAGGGACATCGACGGAGCGATCGTACGCCTATCGGGCGCTGTACCGCCTGACGCACGACGAGCAGCATCTGCACAAGGCCGCGCATGAGGCCAAGGGCGAGCCGGACGCGTGGCAACAGCTCGCCTACCTGCACTACCAGCGGCAGGAGTGGCGCGAATGTCTGACATTTGCCGAGGCCGCGATCAATGCGACCGGCGAGCCGACACACGCCACGGATCCTGACGCAGTTACCCGCGCGTACGACCTGGCGGCGGTAGCTGCGTGGAACCTGGGCGAGCGGCCACAGGCCCTGCAGTACGCACGCGAGGCCGTGCGACGATGCCCGGACGATCCGCGGCTGGTCAAGAACGTCGAGCAGATGGAGGCGGCATGAGCACGCTACGCGAGATCGCCGACGCGCTGGCCGACGGCCTCGACGCCGAGACGTTCACCGCGGTGACCACGCAGCCGGCCGTCGAACGCGTCAACTGGCCCACCTACACCATCGAGGACATGGCCGATCCGGTCATCGCCGTGATGCCGGGCACGGTGGCGATCGAGCGGGTGGATCGCACCCACCACCAGTACGACTACCAAGCCACCGTATTCGTCGGCCGGCACACACCGAGCGACGAGCTGGCCGACGAGATGCTGGACCTGGCGGAGGAGGTCGCGGACGTGATCCGCGCCCACGCGTGGGATCAAGGTGTCACGTTCCCGGCCGGCGTGACATCGCCGGTCGAGGTGGCGATCGAGATCAACCCGGACGACGCACTGTCGGAGCGGAACGTGTGGCGGGCGGTCGTCACCGCCACCTACAGGGTGTTCCGCTGATGGCCAAGGTCGGCGGCAACAGGCGTCCAGTCTCGGCCACGACGGCCGCCCAGCGGGCGATGACCGCCAAGGTCAAGGGGCAGTTTTTCGACCGCGCGAAGGTGCGGCGACTGCTCGAGCGAGCGAATTACGAGGCGCTGAAGAAGGCCGGCATGGACATCCGGCAGGCGTCGAAAAAGGGCATCGGACAGAACGCGCCCAAGAAGACGAAGGCCGGGCAGCGCGAGGTCAAGGCCGGCGCCGTCGTCGAGTTTATGAATGGCCTGTACCGGGACCTGACGATGCTCGGCAGCGGCAAGCCGCGGCCGGCAGGCAAGCCGCCTAAGTCGTGGGCACCCAAACGGTGGCTGTACTACGACATCATGTACTTCTGGGACAACTCGTCCCGCAGCGTGGTCATCGGCCCGCTCAAGTCGGACTGGCTGGCCAGGCTGCACGAGTTTGGCGGCACGCTGACGCTCACGGCCTGGCGGATCGGCGTGGGTGCCGCCAGGCGTGCCAAGGACGCACGCGACGCCGGCAAGCCGATTCCGAGACGTGCTGGCGGCGAATACGACTACGGCGCCATTTTGTGGACGCACAAAGGATTCCGCGGATCGCGTAACTGGGACAAGACGACGATCACGCGTTCGGCACGCTACCCAAAGCGGCCATTCATGGCGGGAGCCGCCGGCGTGCAGAAGGTCGTGGCGCGTATTTTCACGCGTTTCCGCGACACCATACGCGCTGCCTGACGGCCACACCCCCTGCGGCGGATCCTGCCTGCACCCGTACCCTGCCAGTGACACCTGCAGGAGTCACGCATGGCCATCACGCTCGGCAAGGACGTCACCATTACGGGCATTACCAATGCCCGTTCGGTGACCGTCAACAACACCGCGAACGAGGTGGACGTCACCAAGTTCGGCGACACGGCCCGCAAGTTCATCAAGGCGCTCGTCGAGCAGACCGTCGAGGTCGAATGCGTCGACGATCCTGGCGTCGAAGTCGACGACACATTTACGCTCGGAGGAACGGACACAGGGAACGTCGTATACGTCGTCACCAACGTCGCTAGGGCCGAGCCGATCGACGGCATCATCACCTACACCGTCAGCGGCCAGCGCTACAAGACACAGTCCTGACCAGGAGACACATTCGCCATGGCCATCACCCTCGGCAAAGCCGCAAGCGCCCCACCGTTCGGCACCGACGTCATCTCCGCGACGTACACGGAGGAGGCGGAGGTCATCGACGTGTCGAACCGAGGCAACGTCGGCACGGGCACCATCGGTCACAGGGCCTTCGACACCGGGTTCAAGTCGAAGCTATGGGAAATCGAGTGCCACGACGCCACTGGCGTCTTGGCACAGCTGACCAGCAACACCGCGACATCCAATTTCGTCGTCATGGGCGTGACGGAGAACATCGGCATCGATGGCGCCGTTACGTTCACGATCACGGCACGCGAGGGAGGCATCTAGGCCGTGGCGATCACGCTCGGCAAAGATGCGACCCTAAGCGTAGGCGGCACGATCGCCAGTGTGCGGAACGTGCAGTTTCGCGCGTCATCTCGCACGATCGAGATCGAGGAATACGGCACGCGGGAGGCGGCCGTGTACTCGACCGGCTGGAACGCCTCGGTGTCGTTCGAGATCAACGACGATGCCGACATGGACCTCGACCTGCTGCTCGACGGCACGCTGGTGGCCGTGAGCGGCGGAGAAGCCGGCTGGTCGTTCAACGCGATCGTGACGGACATCACGGAGGCCGCATCGCTCGACGGCGTCGTGACGTGGCAGGTCGAGTGCGCGTTGACCCGATCGGGCTTGAGGACGTGACCTATGCGTGAGTTCAAGGACGACGAGGGCCGGCCATGGCGGCTGGTGATGACCGTCGGCGCTGCGGCCCGTGTCCGCGACCTGGTGCAGATCGACATCGTCGACGAGGAACCACAAGCCGACGGGTCGACCCGCAAGGTTGATCGCCGGATCCCGTTCGACTTAATCGACGTGTCGAACATCGGCCGCGCCCTCGAGGTGATCCGCTCGCGGTACACGACCGTTGGCGAGGTTCTCTACGCGATGATGTGCC
>Ga0208542_1000847_pt1 | contig 13660 bp, 16 predicted proteins | sample DEB08_DNA_3_FD_185495 | JGI IMG/M metagenome (GOLD analysis project Ga0208542, IMG submission 185495) | Aqueous microbial communities from the Delaware River and Bay under freshwater to marine salinity gradient to study organic matter... | ecosystem: Environmental > Aquatic > Marine > Coastal ... | reverse complement strand
CAAAAACAATTCTGAAGCTCTACGGATAGTCCCCTTAGAGAAATACACATAAAACTCTTCCCCATCTTGGTGGCGGTAAATCGTTTTGTTTGGGATAAGAGCTGGCCCGATAAGCAAACGCTTGTCTTCGTTCTGCGTAGCAAACTCTACTTTCTGCTGGTTTTTGAGGGCAATAAAATTTTCCTCAATAGCTGGACTTTCTACAATGCTGATAGCATCAATGCCGTTAAGCATTGCAGTTTCATCTAAGACTAGTTCAATGATTTTCATAACTAATTAACCAAAAGTTGCGGTTCTGATTCTTTTTCGTTCCATTTCTTGTGCGCTGGTAACATCTCCACCCACCACATAAGCTCTAAGGGGCTGGCTAAATTGCCCAGCTATACCCTGAAGCAGTTGGTTTGTCCCACTAGCTCCCACGATATTAAACTGAGGGGCTACTTGGGGAGGGGCTGGAGCTTTTGGAGCAGCTGCACCACCCCCACCTTTTCCACCATTAAACTCTTGAGCAGAAATAGTGGCAATTTGTGTAGCTCCAGTGGTAGCAATCAAAGCTGCCTTTATCCAGTTAGCACCAGTTAGCTGGTCTTGTGGGACATTTAACTGACCCATAATACCTCCAGCCGTGTTAATGATAGCCTGAACTATCTGCAAAGACTTGTTTCGCTCAAACGCTCGCTTTGCTGCTGCCTCATCATTCTTGTCATAGATGTCATTTAAGTCCATCAAATTTTTAATGGTCGTGCTTGCAGCATCTAAAACGATGTCTTTGATTTGATTTTGGAAGTCCTTGCGCTTCTTAACCGCCTCAGCATCGTACTTATCCCTTATGTCAGCTTGGTCTTTTTGGTTTCTTTCCTCAAGAGCCTTCAGGAGGTCGTGCTGCCCCTGAGCAGCTTCTACCTCTCTTTGGTATTTAAGCTTTAGCTGTTCAAGTTCTCTAGTTTGGGCATCCTCAATAAGTGAGGCATTTATGTCATCTACCTTTTCTGCAATAGCCCGAAGCTTATTAGCTCCATCCTCTGCAATCTTAGCAAGAGCATCCGTATGCTTGACCTGTTCTTGCTCAAAAATGGCTTGGTATTTTTTTTTAATAGCCTTAATCAGCTCTTCATTGCCCTCAGCTGCTGCAAGCTCTTGCTGACGCTGAAGACCCAGCTGCTTAATACGGTTGTTATTCCGCCTAGTTTCTTTTACCGCCTCATCTTTGGCAGCATTAACAAAAATATCTCCACGAATAGCTGCCGTTTCCTCTTCTAGCTTTTGCAGTTGCTCAGCAAGCTTCTTAGCATCCTCTAGCCTTTGTTTAGCTGCTGCATCTCGGTCTTTTTTCTCATCCAGTAAATAGCCATCTCGCTGACTCTTGAGCTTTGCCAGTTGCTTTTCGGTTTCCTCTATGGTAGCATCCCCTTCTTTGGCTACTTCCTCAGGGTCAAATACCAGCTTAGCAATGCCCCCCGAAAACTTTTCCTCTAAACCAAAATCTTGACCAAGAGCCTTCCCCACCAAATCCACCGTTGCCAGCAAAGCAGTAAGTGGGAGGCTCAAGAAACGGATTATACCTTGTAGGATATCCTTATTTCTCTTGGCTGCATCTACTTGGCTTTGCTTGACTTGCTTTTGCGTTTCAAGCTGAGCCTCTAGTGCAGTTATTGTTTCGTTAGTCTGCTGAATTTTTAGGTCACGAATCTCTTTCTCGCTCTTGCCTTGTAGCTTCAAAGAGTTTTCTTGTAGGCTTAGGGCTTCACTAGCTGCAATCTGAGCCTTTACATTTTCCTCAGCTAGAGCAAGCTGCTTTTGTTGGGCAGTGCTTACCCCATTAACTGCTCCCTTAATGTCATCCCAATAAGCGACAATAGCTCCAAGAGCTACCACTAAAGCACCTATGCCACTAGAAATAAGAGCAGTCCGCAAAGACTTAGCCCCAAGCGTGCCAGCTTTAAATGATGCTTGCAGTGCCTGACCAAATCCCTTGACTTTTGCAATGAGTCCAGTAAATGAAAATGAGGCAATCCACTCCTTGCCTAAGGCTATACCCCTGACAACCTCAGCACTTATGACCTTATAAGCTTTGAGGGCTTTCTTACCCATCTCCACATAGCCACCAGTGGCTCGGTCAATGGTACGGATTACTTCCTCCTTAGCTCTCTTGCTTTCGCGATCTTCAGCAGCTGCCTCTTTAGAGCCTTTGCTAGCGGTCTTGTTTGCTTTGTCTAGGGCATCCTCTAACTCACCAACTTTTTTCTCGGTAAGGTCTAACTCTTCCCTAAGTTTCTCAACCGAATCTACGGCCCCATCCGTATTGGCTTTGACTTCAAACTCCTTAATTATTGGCATAACTTCTTAATCTTTACAAGGGCATCCCTAAAATTATCAGGCAAGTGGTATTTACCTAGTGCGATTTGTATTTCCTCAGAGCTGCCACGATAGCTAGTCTTTTGAAGCATCTCTATTATGTAACTGAATAAATTGCTTTTCATTACACGACATTTAAAAGCTCTAGGCTTGTTTTACCAGTGGTCATGTTGACACTAGCACTATTGACAATCCATTTTTGGTTATTCCAAATAATCTTGTTCTTGAGGTCAAAGCCGATAATCTTACCTAAGGGCAGCTGCGCTTGTACTTTGACAATTCTGCGCTTGCTATCATACAAGTCCTCAATGTAGTCTGCCCAGTATTCATTGTAAAGCGACTGAGTGCCAGCTTGTAAATAATATGGGTCTATGTCACTTCCCCAAGTCAATGACTTAGCCAATCCGATTCCAGCAAAGGTGCTTGACACATTGGCGTACCAAACTTCATCTATCTGAGGTTGTAGCACATCGTTTTCATCTCTAAAGCCAATGGGATTTGCTGAAATGTCTAAACCAAATTCACCATAAATAATAACGGCCTTGCCCAAGTATGGATTAAACTGTCCCTCTTGGTCTGCCTCCATAGTGATGGACTTATAGACCAGCACATTTGTTAAGGTAGGCGTTCCTCCAGCATGGCCTTTGTAGTCAGTCAGCCTTTCAAACAATGGGCATTCAAAAGGAAGCTTCACCTCAAACTCTCCACCATCAAATGTAAAATCAGCTTTTAGGTCACCAAATGGTGTTGGATTAGTAAGAGCATACTGCTTGCCTAAAATTTGATTTGTTTCTTGGTAGTTGAATTTTATTTGGCGGTACAAAGAGGGTCGGTTTATCTCTACCTCTTCAATGTCTATGTATTGAGTTAGATCTTGGTCTACGCCATCAGCATACCAGTCTTCAAGAGGTTGAAGGTTGAAGGTCGTGGCGTTTGTGGGTGTTATGACCATATTGTGCATCCTTACAATACCCGACATAAAGTCTTTTACCTTCATCTCGGGCATCAGGTTGCTCATTTGCACACTATCTCCAAAATAAGTTGCGTACAATGTTTGTGCTACCTCAAAGTATTTTATTAGTGTTCCTTGCCTATATCCAATAAGCTGGTAGACACGATAGTTGACATTTGTGTTTGTTGAAGGTCTAAACTTTATGTAATAAATTTCACCCTCCTTGACCTTTATTTGAGAAAAAGAGCCAGCCGTCACATTGCCAGTATGCTGGTTTGTAGAAATTAAAACATCGTCTTTGTATAGGTCAATGTAAAAAGGCTCGGGATAGGTGATATTATCTATGTTGTATAGAAATTGGATGGTTTCTACCTCTGCTGGGAATAAGTTGGGAACTACCCACCAGTCATTAGTAAGGTCAAATGTCCCTGATACAAGAGAGTTGAAATTTATGTGCTGACCCTCCATTGCAGCGGGTTGCCCGAAGTATGTGTAGCCTTCTTTTCGGTGCGCCCACAAATACAATCTTTCAAAATCCGTATCAGTTAGGATGTCCCCAGTAAAGGTTATGCCATACTTAGTGCCAATAGCCTCTAGTATTTTTGTAATCTTTAACGCTGGCTTTAGCTCATAGTAATTGATTCCGTGACTATGTGCAACATCATAGTGAATGTCATTATCGTGGTTTATATCACCAGCAGCCACATTATACACCCAATTCTTAACGGGGGACATTAGGGGGTAAAAAACATCCCCACTAAGCAAAGCCTCTTGGTTGAATCCTTGAAGGATTGTAGCCCCATCATAGGTATGGTCATAGGCACTAAGGTCTAAGTCATAGAGGTAGTCCTCACCAAATAAATCAACAAGGCTAACAAGGTCACCGTAGAAGCCAATGGAATAGGCATAAGGCTCAGTGCCTTTCATTGACACATTTTCCAGCTCTATGACTCCCGTGCGAAATGGTATAGAGTTGATTTCAATTCGTGCTGCTACCCTTAGGCGGTAGTCATAGGTATTAGCTACGGAAGTTGAAGAAGTAGAGCCTTCCCAAGCCTTATCGGCTGCAGTCCAAAGAATGTCCCAACTATTCCAAATTGGATAGCCGTCTTGAGTTGGTGTAGTAATGCGAGAGGCATCTACATCCGTTCGGTAGTAATGCTTAAATATCTCACTATTGATTCCACTTGAGGGAACAGTAAATGACTGCGTAAAATCCGTAAACACCTTTGAGATGTCTTGGATATTCTGCACCGAAAGGTTAATGCCAATTTCCTCATCTCGGAATAGATCAAGGCGGTAATCGCCAATGTAGATGTCTACTTGGTTCATCGGATAAGGCTTCTCTCGTTAAAGGCTACATCAAAGGTCAATGTGTAATTAATCATTTTTTGATTCACCTCCTTTTGATAGTCCACGCTTCCTCGTTGTGGTGATGCTGCTACCCAAGAGCCATTCATCAATACGGCTACATTCTCGCTCATCAAAATATCCTCAATGACATCATCATAGTCCTCGTCTACCCAACCCGTGTTCATCGTGATGGAGTTGCGTGAGTTGACATTGAAATCTTGGTATTGACCTACTTGCAATGATGGCGTTGTGAAGCCGTCTTGGTAAATGCTACGCTTGTATTGGTCATTGGTGAATGTTCCTTGCTCGGTGCTTACCTTAAAGAATGTAATAAAGTCAGCCACGCCATAGCGGTTCACAAATGACACTTGGTAGGGTGTGTACTTTGGTTCACAAACAAGAGTATATCTAACTTGCGCAAGTTCAACATCTGAAGAATTGTAAAGAACTATATCGTAAAAATCTCCATCCGAATGACTGCTTGGTTTTACTGATGGATGTAATCCGCTATTGTTTTCAAGGTTTGCGGGGCCGACTCCCGCGTAAATAACAAGGTCTTGCGTATTTCCGCTTGATGGATTCGGTGGGGCAATGGTTACACCATCCGTGTCAGTTAAGTTTCTTCGGGCACCATTATTCCAAGAAATAAGAATATAACCCAAATTATTTGCAACGCTATTGTAAATAGCGAGGCTTTCGTAGTTGGAAGATAGTACTTGGCGGTTACGGCTAACGGCAAGAACGGGCGAGGTTACTGAAGGGTTTGTTGGGTTTAGTTTGTCTGCCCACCCTTGAGTAGTTAGGCAAGAGGATAAGGATGGAATAAGCGCAATTTCAGGTACTGCGCCATTGTCCGAATAAGTCCAATCCCCTTGCGGGTCTACCCAAAGAACTTCATTCAATGGGCTTTGCTCATAGAAGGAAGCATCGTATACACTAAAGTCGTGAGAAAACTCCGAACGGATTAAATCCGACACCTCAAAGTTTATCACTTCATTGATTGAATATGACTTGCTCAATACATAGTTGTAGGTTGCGGGGGCTGAAGTTCCACTATAAATCTTCAACCTCAAAGTCATTGCATCCAATGAGTCATTGGTCAGGGTATTATTTTTACCAGTATAGAAGATAGGGCTTCGGGCCATCTTCAAAGAGGTGGGATATGCAATGCTTGGTGTACTCATTATTTCACTTGGTTAAGCGAGGCTAAATAGTTTTCTATGTCTAGGGATAAAGCATTTTGCAGAACTTCGGGAAGCTGCTTATCCATCAAATTAAAAGGGTTAGTGATAAAGTGCGTTTGGTTTATACCCTTTCTCTTTACGCTTCTAGCTATCACATAGGCTAAACTCTCGTAGCTCTTTTGGGTGATTCTACCTTTTTTGAATTGACCCCCCACATCTCTTAGGCGTATGCGTTTTGTACGCATCCACTGAAATATGGAGTATTGCATCTCAGGGCTTACCCCCTCATTCTTGAAAGAGTATGGGCTTTCTTGTGGTGTTTGGTATTGTGTACCACTTACCCCCTTATCTACAAACTTGCCGTAGTAGTCCATAAGGATGCCAATAGTAAGCTCTCCGTTTACGCTCTCTATTTCACTAACTCTAAGGCTATTCCTAAGGTTACCACTAGCATCAATGCGCTTACGCTTTGCCTTGCCATCATTTTGGATAATAGTCTGAGTAGCCCCTAAGTTTAGTTTAGCTTGTCGCACAACCTCCTTAGCAGCTTTCTCTAAAGCCATCTTTATGTTATCCAGCTTTAGCATACTGAAATCTCCGTGTTTGCAGTCTGAATGTTTACGCTCATATTCCACCCAGCCAACTTATTTTCAAATCGGTCTAAGAATGGTGAGCAAGTAATTGAGCTGGCATCTTGCACTTGGTATAGGTCAGTATTAAGCTGCCCCTTTACCAGCTCTTGAGCTAGGCCATTGAGAACCACTAGGGTGCTATTCAGCACATCTTGGGTATTATCAATTCCGTAGAATGGATCTACCTCATCTCTAATATCTCCCTTTGACTCATCCACAATATCCATAACCAAAATGTCTAGATTGAATGAAACCGTGTTAAGACTTGACCCCTCAAAAGTGGCATCGTTCACAATGACATGGGCAAGGGGGAAGATGCTCTGCTTTTTAAGGTCTACATCAAAGATGTCCCCAAAAGTTACTGAGCTAATCAGGGGGTGACTGCTCAAATACTCATTGACTTTTTCTAGGACTAGGTATAGGTTTCTCATTTTTGACGAGTGGCTTTTTCTAATTGGATTCGCTCAATATCAGCTTTCTCTTTTTCATAGGTGGCGTGAGTGAAAGCGAAAGTGAGGTTAAGTTTGCTAACCTCTTCAAACCTTGTAACATCTCCGTTGGCAAGTGCGTAGAAGAGGTGATACCACCCCCACCGTTTAGAAAATCCCCCCATTGCTGAGAGGTCGCTGCCTTCATCTCCATCTCCATAGATACTAGGGTAGCCTTGCACAATTCCGTTCCTAAACGGTAAATAAAATTTACTGCACCAAATACAACGCTCAGAGGCAAGCTCTTCATTGTGTCAGAATACTTAGCCGTGCCTTCGTAGTCTTCAATGTTATAGAGCTGCCCAAACTTATTTACTACGGGTCGGTACATTACCGCCATGACCTTGTGCATATTAGCCCAGTCCCCCATATTGTCCTCAATGTCCGTGTATTCCCCTAAGCTTATATCGTCTAGGCTAGGGATAAATCCGTAGTCCTTGCCATTGAGCTTGACTCGGTTTTTAAAGCTAGGCGTGTCATTGATTATGGCAGCTAGATGCTGGGCTATCTCACCAATAGCAGTAACCTTGAGCATAGAAACCTCTTTGAGCGTGATACCGCACATAATCTCAATGAGCTTCAGGGTACGAAATTCCTCATCCCCCTCAATGCTCAGCCATTTTTGGTACTGGCCTAAGGTGATTTCCTCCAGCGACTCAGGTATGTTTACTCTGACTTTCACAATTAAATAACTCTAGTTTTGTGGTTCGTATTCCAGCCATACTTTTTTAAGCTCATCAATCATTTGCTGCCAGCGTTTAGGGGAGCAAGTACAAGGCTTCCAAAGCTTGTGGTTAAAGATGCGAGCATGAATGGTAGCTATTTTGTCTTGGGCTTCAGGGGTGAGGCTTTTGGTAGCGGTGGCGTAGTAAGTGGTAAGCCAGTCATATTCGCTTTTCTCTAAGCACTCTACACGGCTATACTGGAGCAGCTTGTTTAGCTTTTCCTTTCTTGCCTCACATCCGCAGTCAATACCCGTAGCTTCAGCAAACCAATCTACCGCAGCTTTGATTCCCGTAGCAGTAGTGATTTGCTCAATGGTATCACCAAGCCCTTTCGCCCGCTTCCTTGTACGAGTCGTAGGCTTCTTTGCAGTTTGTTTGGATTCTTTCTTTTCCATTTTTGATAGTGTTAAAAATTGAACGGAGGGATATTTTGGTTTCCTTAGATAAGTCCCTCATACTCATCTCGCTTTGTATGTAAATGGTAAAAAGTTTTTCATCATACCAGTGCCACGACTTGACCTCTTGCCAAATATCCTCTACCAGCTCTTGCATCTCTTCCTCTTGGCTGGGGTAGTATTCTCCGTAGGTGTCTTTGGGGGCTTGGTTAAAAAACTCTATTCTCTTTTTGGCTTTGGTATAGTCTACCCATAGGTTTCTAAGAGTCACATAAACAAAGAAGGTATTTACCTCATCCTTGTACATTATTTTCTCAGGATCTATTGAATACCTATCTAGCCGTAGGTACATCTCTTGTACAAAGTCTTCGGCTATGGCTTCAGGGCAGCCAAAGCTCTTGACCATTTTAACCCAGTCCTTATGTTTGGTGGCAAGTAGTTCTAGCAGTTTCATTGTTATAAATGTACCGATTTCCAGCAAAAAAAGAGCCACCCCTAAAAAGAGATGGCTCAGCCGTGCGGATGTTCAACCAAAACTCACTAATAGCGCAGCACGGCTTATCGTATGGCATAACGCCCGTAGTTAGGTCTAGAAAGTCGGTTAAAGGTAGCGTATCTCATTGCATCTACCAAGTGGTTAAAGGCATCTATTGGACGGTTCAATAGGTTTCCGTTCTTGTCCTCTTGCCACTTATAATTTTGCAGCTCCTTTGTTAGGTTATGGCTACCCTTGACAATGTGCAGCTTGTGCCTTTTTAGTATATCTATGCCAGCCATAACTGAGTCAGCACCTTTGGCAGTGGGTTTGACATTCCAGCCCATGCGGTGCAGTTCCTCAATGCTCTTTGGCTCTGCTGAGTCTGCCCAAATTTCATCGTACCTAGTCATGCCCAGCTCTGTGAGCTTTTGGCTTATGTCTTGGTTGGTGAGGTTGGTGTGGTATAGCTTTTCTTCTAGGTATAGATTGTCCCCATCCTTGTAGACTTTTATCAGTGCGGTGGGGTCATTGGTAAAACCAAAGTCAAGCCCATAAGCTACCACCTGACCTTTTGCCTCTTCAGCTATTTGGAATTGGAAAATGGTAGCTCTTGACATACCGCGCTCTCCAAGTCCATAAATACGCCAGTAGTCTTCATCCGTACCCCGTAGGCGTTCAATCTCATCCACGATGGTTTGGTCAAGGAAAGGATTATCCTTGTAGGTGGACTGAATGTAGGTTACATCGTCACGGGTAAGAAGGCGGTCATAAATCCAGTGGAAGGAATCGGAGGGGTTATAGTCTAGCCATATCTTGCCAGTGGTACGAACTAGGAGCTGAAAAAAGTCCTCCCAAGTAAGTTCGTTTGCCTCATTGCAAAAAAGGTAATCGCGCCTAGCTCCCCTTTTCTTTTGTGGCTGGTCAAGGCTGATAAACTCAAATAGGTTTCCGTTGAGGCTATATGTGTAGTCGCTTTTGTTGTGGTCGCTTTCTGAATAAAGACCTAAGTTGTTTAGTATCTCAAAGAAATCCCGATAGGCGGTCATTTTAAGCGAGGGGAGCGACTTTCTCACTATGGTGTATACCTTTCCCTTAGTTTGAAAAGATAAGACAATAAGAAGCTGCAAAAGGGAATAGGTCTTTCCTGACCGCGTTCCCCCCTGATTAACTATTATTTTCGTGTCGGCTTCCCAGTTTCTTTCAAAGACTGGCCCGTAGTTAATCTCTAGGCTTGACAAAGTTCAGTTTGATTTCGGTGATGCCCTCTTCAGTTTCTAGCTTGTTCTCCACACGCGCTAGCTTTGGTGTGGTATACTCTCCAAGCTTAGCCATAATGTCAAGGGCTGCCTTTGGGTCATCGGCTGCTACATCAGAAAGCCAAACGGTCATGTTCTCTAGATTGTCCTCTATGAGTTTTTGAAAAGCCTCCCTGATTTTGTTGGTGGTCTTGTTGGTCGCACCCTTAGGTTTGCCAGCTGGGTTGCCACTTACTCCTTTTTCAAATGCCATTGTAAATCCTTGTATTTTTCAACTAAATAACTCAAAAGAGCGTAAGTTGTGCAATGTGGTCTTTTATTCGTTTGCTTGTTGCTTCAAAGTAGTCCTTGTCTATCTCGTAGCCATCAAGTTGGAAACCTCTATTGTGACAAGCAATAGCAATGCTTCCAGAACCAAGATGTGTGTCAAGGATTCGGTCACCTTCTTTGGCGTAGTTGTCCAGAAGCCATTCGTAGAGCTTGACAGGTTTTTGGGTGGGGTGGATTTTATTTGTTTGATTGTGTTGCATAATTGAATATGTAAACACCTTTGCGGGTTTTTTTAATCCCATACTTACCCAAGCATATTCTGCCCCCGCAAAATTCGGAACGGGCTGTTTTTTGTTCCACACACAAAAGTATTCTGATGGCGGCATCTCAAAGTTATTTGCACCCCAAACAATTTGATTTTTAGAAACTCTAAACAATTCGTTCCAATAATCCCTTGAAGGTTTATTGTCCCATTCAAAGCCATGCTCGTAGTTTCCCTTTATCCCGCCAAATCTCAAGCTCCCCTTTTTGAATCTTTCTAATCCATAAGGCGGGTCAACAATAGCCAATTCATAGGCGTTGTCGGGCATCGCCTTCATTGCCTCAAGGCAATCCTCATTGTAGATGTTTATCCTCTCCGTGAGTTGCATTTCTTTTCGTGAATTGTTTGTAGCCACTCCTTATGGTGCTTGACATCTCCGTAGGTTATATGGCAATTCCTACAAAGGGCCATTAGGTTTTCTATTGTGTCAGCTTCTTTACTTCCTCCCATTCCTCTAGCTTCTATGTGGTGAATGTCTACGGCTTGGCGGTTGCATACCTCGCAAGGAATCCAGTCCGTTTCATCGTAGCCCATTTTTTTAAGATAGAGTTTGGTGTGTTTTTTCATAGGTGCATCCCAGTCTTGCTAACTAAGCTAACTCCCCACCATAGCCACCCGATAGATACACAACCTTCGCAGATATCAGAGTCATAGGTGATAGAGATGTGTGGGAGCAAATGTACGCTTCCTATGTATTTAAAAGTTTCAATAGTCATTTTTAGGTGGGGGTATTTGTTTTAGGGTCTTGGTGTCAATGGTAATATGCGTGAAGTAGGATTCGGCATTCTTGCCATAAGCATATCTTCTTCTTTCTTCGCTTGGCATATTAGCCAATGCAAATCCTTCAGTTAATCTTCCCATTATAGTTTGTACATTTTAATATTGGTATGTTCCGTGCTTCGGGTTAGTTCCCTTCCGTACTTGGCTGCTTCTATCTCGTGCCTAAATCCTTTTTGTAAGCCCTCAAGCCAAGTATTCTCGGCAACCAACTTATCATATTGTACAATGTAGTTCATTTAAAGTACGGGCTGAATGTTGGCGTTGCGGAATGATACATTCCAATCGTTCTTCTTGATAAAAAGTAAGGCCTCCTCCATCGTCGCAAATTCCTTCTTTCTCTGCTCCCATTTGGCAGCCCTCATTTTACTTTGGTCAAAGTAGGTGTAGTGGACTCGGTATTTCATTTGGTTTTAAATATTTCTTCAAAGTATTCTTCAGCAGTCCATCTTGATTCAACTGCTCCGTGTCGTGCATCACTGAATGCGTTGCAGATGGTTTCCTTCTCTTTCTCAAGCATTGACTCAATCTTTTGCTCAATCATTCTTGGTGTGTCTAAATCCATTGGTAGGGTTGCTCTAACCCATTCCAACATTTCTTGCATTGGTGTTTTCATATTGTCACACTTTTAGTTCATTTTTGTGCCGAGTATTGCACTATTGGTGTAAATTCTTGCGTAATTCTAAATTTTTCCGAATTAAAGTGCAGTATTTTACACTTTGTGGCTCATTTACTTTACACTTTGAGCCGTATTGTCTTTGAACTTAAAGGTTTGGGGGGAACATAGCACCAACCAACTCATCAAGAGCGTTCCCCCCTCCCCTCATTGTGCTATTTGGCGGTCAAGCCATCTGCGATACATATTCGCTGCTATCGCCAGTCGTTGGGGATAGTAGGCATAGTCCTTGCGTAGACGAGCCATTGCGATTCTGATAAATTGCTCTTTCATTCTAAAGTTCCTTGAATGGTGTAAGAATCCAAATCATTGTGTAAGACAAAAAAGTCCTTGTAGTCTTTCAATGCCTCTTTCACCTTCTTATATCCCTTGTTGATGAATGAATCGGCAATGTCAAACACCCCGATGTCCAATGAGCCTTTGTCTATGGCTATGAACTTGAAGTTGTTTGTGGGTATGTCAAATAGTTGTGTGTAGATGAATGCTTGAATATCATATCCGTACTTTTCGGCACTCCATTGGAATGCTCGTATATCTTGAGTTGTCTTTAGGTCGGCAACGAATTTGTACTTGGGGTCGTATATGTCGGCTTTCGCTCTAAAGGCGAACCCTTCTAACATCGCAATTTCAGGTACTTCAAATTCGCATCCCCCTATCATCGTGAGGACATACTCATTGCGAAGGGCTGCATCTACAATTCGCATATTCTCATCGTGTTCCTTTGCCGTTAAGACAATCTTGTTGGATTTGGCTTTGGCTTCTTTGTAGGCTTTTGCTACACGGCTTTGAACATCTACGATATGGAAACGATCATCAAAGAGGTGGGGTTCAAGAACCATCGTATGGATGAACTGACCTACCTGTAAGGCGGTTGAATCTTGCTCTTGTCCATAAGTTGTGATGAACTTGTAGTGCTTGGGGGATTTGGTTAGGAGCTTGATGTTGCTTGAGGACATCGCATTCTTTCCCAAGTATCCATAGTAGAACTCGTCATCGGTCATTTTAGCGATCAGAGCATCTCGCTCCCAAGTATCGCCATTGAGTAGTGTAATCATTTGAATAAGGGTTTGCATTGGTTGGCTACTGCTTGTACCACATCAACAGTTACTGCGTTTCCGCATTGTTTGTAGCGTTGTGTGTTGCTCATTGGTTTAACTTCTCCATCGTAATTGCCAAAGGCAGTATGATTATCGGGGAAGCCTTGTAGGCGTTCACATTCAATAGGGGTGAGTCTGCGGGTGCGGTAATTTTCTTTTAACAATGGTTGACCGCTACCATCTTCCCTTGCGCGAGCTGCAAGCGTTGGGCAATTACCATCCTTTCTTGGCCTCCATCCTTCATCACTACGATAGTCACCTATTTCGTGTTTAATAATCAAATCACTTTTTCCTGCATTTAAAGCGGGTGCTTGACCATCAGCATCATAGACTCGGTCTTGTTGATATGGTTGTTTGCCACCCGAATCAAGACGGACTCCAATTTGTTTTATGCTTGGTTCAAGAGCTTTTCTGCCATTTGTTGCGATAGGAAAAACTCCTCTCCAATCTCCTCCTGTGGTTGTAGAATATCCGACAAGATATATCCGCTCTCTATTTTGGGGTAGAAACCAACTTGTGTTAAGCAGTTGCCATTCAAGTCTATAACCCCCAATGTTGGCAAAGGCTTGGATAATTGCCCAAAAGTCTGCGCCATTGTTTGAGGAGAATGTTCCTTTAACATTTTCCCACACAAATACACGAGGTCTGCACTCTTGAATGAGCCTAATTGCTTGGAGGATAAGAGAACTTCTTTGTCCTT
>Ga0208542_1000846_pt1 | contig 13684 bp, 18 predicted proteins | sample DEB08_DNA_3_FD_185495 | JGI IMG/M metagenome (GOLD analysis project Ga0208542, IMG submission 185495) | Aqueous microbial communities from the Delaware River and Bay under freshwater to marine salinity gradient to study organic matter... | ecosystem: Environmental > Aquatic > Marine > Coastal ... | reverse complement strand
GTCAAAGCGGACATAACACCCGTTGCATCTACGGAAAATCCTGTCATAGTGATAGTTCCCATAGTAAGGTCGCCTGTTCCGTCAATGTTCACAGCAGAAGAGAGGCTACCAGAAGAAAGAGTTGCAGTTCCATCGGTGAATGAACCACCAGTAACTGCTCCAGAAGCACCGATTGTGGTTGCACCAGAGATAGCACCAGCGTTAATGATGGCGACACCATCAGTTAGAGTTCCACCAGTAATTGTTCCAGAAGCATCAACCGTGGTTGCACCTGCGATAGCACCAGCGTTGGTAATTCCACCAGAACTTGCGTCCAATGAATCAACCGTGGTTGCACCAAGGTCAGCAGTTCCTGTGGTTTGAACGGTGCCAGCACCTGCGTCCAAACCAACTGAAGTTACAAGCCCAGAGGCTGTAATCGTGGTTGCACCTGCGATAGAACCAGCGTTGGTGATTCCACCTGAACTTGCGTCCAATGAATCAACCGTGGTTGCACCAAGGTCAGCAGTTCCTGTCGTAATGATAGCCCCTGAGCCAGCATCCAATGAGGCTCCGACAATTGCCCCACTTGTTGAAACAGTAAAGTTTCCATTTCCACCGTCTGCTGAACTAAATCTAAATGCTTGTTGTGCCATATTTTTCATCTCCGTTTTCTTATTTTTCTTGTAGGATTTTATATCCTAAATTAGTGTGTATCATTACTACTATTTAAGGTTTGACTCTCAAAGAAAGGCTTTGTGCTTGCGAAAAATCAAACTTGTAAAGCCGAGCGAATTACTTTGACAGTGTGAGAGTCAGCGGGATTACTGGGAGTCCAATCCAAGACAAAATTGCCCGCTGCGATAGAGGCATTAAAGGCTCCTAAAGGAACGGAGGAAAATAAGGAAGCATACTCTACTACATAAGCCGTAGTTCCATCATGTAATCCTAAAACTTCGGAGGCTTGATAATCTCCCGTAGTAGTATCATCCACTTGAATAGTGTATTTGACCGAGCGGTAAGTGGCGGCTGACCATGAATCAATGGCTCCAGAGCCAACCAAAGTTTGCGAGCGAGTAGTCATTTGCATCTCAGAAACTGAGATGGCTCCACCTGAACCTAAAGTTAGGACAGTATTGGCAGAATCAAAAGTAAATCCAGCGACACCACCAATAGTATCAGCAGCCGTGGCATACGCAACTTGGGTGACAGCAATAGTTCCTGCAATGCCTCCCCCTCCGCCACCGCCTGTTGATTCAATAGTAATGGTAGAAGGTCCAACTCCCGTTAAGGTGATATTAGTTCCTGCTACCAGATTAATCTGATTACTACCATCTAAAACTGTGGTTCCAGCAACTGTGCCGCCTGAGGCAGATAAATTAATTTGAGGCCGTCCTGCGATTCCAACCCCAGTGAATCTTTCAGCCATCTTTCCTCACCATACTATCAGACACCGCCTTCTAAGGCTTGTCGTCCAGTATCAGTGAAACCAGTTTGTTGTTCTGACCATCCGACAAAGACCGCTTGCACATTACCAGTTAATGTGTCCACACCAGCGACAGAACCTGTATTGATGACTCGGAACACGATTTGCTTTTCAACTACCAAAGGAATTTCAAACTCCCATTGGTCAGATTGAGGAACTACCACGCTCCATTGAAAATCGTCCCACTCAAACAGCAATTCTCCATCAACCCAGATTTGATATTTGACTCCCGCAGAACCGTTAGTGGTGGGTTCAGTGTGTCCGAAACGAGAAACCAAGTAAAGTTCGTTTTTCCGACCCGCTTCAGTGGCTGTGGTGCTTCCCGTAGTAGTTACACCCGTAAAGGCTCCACCACCGCTACGAGCACCAGTGGGAGTTCCTACTGAGGTGGAAGTAAATACCTGACCACCGACCGAAGTAGAGGCCACACTCGGAAAGGTTGGCACAGTAGAATTTGGGAGGGTAGAAGCGGCAGGTGCTCCCGAAACCCAAGTTTGAGTTCCCAATACACGAGCGTCATTGACATTGACTACCACCGCATCAATATATTCGCCAGCATCCAAATATCCTGCGGATAATCCAGTAAGAGAAACCACTTGTCTTTGAATTACATTGGCGGAATTGGATTTGGGAACCAAGTGCCATGGATAATTCTGAGCATTGACATTGTTGGGGTGCAAATTAAGATTTTCCATAGCGGGGCGAACTGGTCGCTTATAGGTGGCAGGGTCAATACCCACACGCTGCGGGCTGGTGGCGAGTGAAGTTTCGGTGCTGTATGAGGAATATGGGACTGGCACAGGATTGACAGCATCACCTTTCTGGGAATATCCCGTTTGGAACGCTTTCTTGCGATAAGCCCGCTTGATTCCCCGAATGTTATCGTTAGTATCTCCCGACGGCATGGAATCACCTATGAGTTGTCTTTGTCCTTCTTGTTATTTAAGGTTAAGCCACGAGATGGAGCCATTTTTTCTGCTTCTCGTTGCTCTTTCCAGTATTTCGTGGACACTGCCAGATACCATTCCCAAGAAGAAGTGTCTAAACCACGAGCCAATAAGAGTTGGCTGCGATACCATTCTACTGTATCTACGGTAATTTCAATTCCCAGTTTTAACAGTTGCTCACAAATCAAGGCATCTGACCCAGAAAATAACCAGTATTGAACAAAAACTTCGGCCACAGGTTTCGTGACAGACCATGCAGAGGGTTGTTCGTTCAGCATCACATATCTGACATCCCAAGTTTGAAAGGGCTTGATATAGATGTTGGGTTCTAACAAGTAGCCATAATTGGAAGTAATATCTTTGGGAAATGGAGAGGCATCGCCAGAAACTCCCCAAGATTTGATATTTTCTGGGTTTTGATAATAATGAGTTGTGTCTACGACAATTTGCACAAATCCATTGGGACGCCATGCGGTGGCGTTGCCGCCACCATCTGTTTGGGTGCAAGCGGCGACTCCTGCGGTGCTACCAAAATCATCCAAGACTACAAAATGGTCTTCCCGAACTAACGCAGTTTCGGTCACATTGTTGCCCCAGCCTCCAGTAAGGATAGAAAATTGGTCGCCAGAAGAGGGCATATTGCTGCCCGTAGCATCCGGAGTTAGCGACCAGAGATAAATCTGTTTGCGAATCATCAGGAAAACCTCCGTGGAACTCCATCCAGAGCCGCTTCTAACTCATTTCGCTCCGAAATATCAGCCAGCAATTTGTTGCGAATCAGCATTCGTTTGTGGGCTTGCACTGTTTTCACCGTAACTGGAATATCTTGCTCCATTAAAAAAGAGGCAATTAGAGCATCGGCTCCATCAAACAGCACATACTCCAAATAAAGTCTGGGAATCCAAATATCGCCGTCTTCAGGGTCAATAGCGGTAGTAGTGCTGTAATCCCAGTTTCTGACCGTTGCTCCACCTGTGGCGTCATCATAGGCTACTTGTGATTGCTGCAACTGGTTAATGGCATAATAGACTCCCCAAGTTTGACCCGGCAAGACATACATGGGCGTGTCAGTCATATTAAATGAATTGCTAAGGGCTTGAGCCGCATAACGAGTTCCTCCAGAGGGTCCAAAGGGTGCCGCATTTCCCGATACTCCAACGGCTACGGCACGGTCAGGACGCTGAAAATACTGAGAGGTTTCTATCCAGATATTAGCCGTAGCACGAGGAGGCCATAAGGAAAGTTCATCAATAACAAAAAATTGAGTGGCTTTAACATAGCCGGGAATATCTAAATTATTTCCTAAGCCGCCGACAAAAACATCTAATCCTTGAGCGGCATTGCCTCGCCATGCAGGAATGGCAGGGGTCTGAGTCAAAACTGGGTCTTGATTAAGAACAAAGACATCGGGATATGAGTCAGAGGGAATTACTGCCCTCCATTCATAGACTTGACGCCTCATCATAAGCAATAATCAGTATTGCTGCTATTTCAACCTTCGGTTCAATAAACAGTTTTCTGGATTTCCAATTCGCCAATCAGAGTAAGTTTGACTCTGACCGTAGCCACATCAGTTCCGCCAGATACCATATCGTGTGCGGCGATAGCCACATTGTTTTGCACGGAAACTTGAAGCGGTTGTTGATAGAGCACCAATACAGGGCTGGTAAAAGCCAAATATCGTTGCTGTTGTTCACCGGGCATCAACAAGCGTTGCACAGAAATATCATTAGTGGGAATACGATTGCCTCCAACCAGAATTTCTACATCAAAGTCCGTAAAAGTTCCAAAGGGGCTGGTGTTAGGGGCCACATAGTTGTAATAGTAAGGATTGGTAACAGTTTCAGGCTTTAGTTGATTGCCTGAAGCATCCAAAGGCACGACATCAATAGCAATACCATGAATACGAACTTCTTCGTTGTTGGCTTGGTTAGTATAAACTGTGGCAATGTTGGTAAGTCCAGAAGTGGCTGGAACTGCAAAATCATGATTGGTAGTCAGGATTTTTGGTTCTGGGTCTTGGTTTGCCATATTTTATCCCTCCTCAAGCAACACGGCGAGCGGCAATCTTTTGGATGGACAATTCTGAAACCAGAGAAATTTTGGCTCGGACCTTAGCCACAGCAGTGCCGTTGTAGTTGAATGCGGCTACACCAGAGTTAGCCGTAATCGTGACTTTGAGAGGTTGTTGGAACAACACAATAACGGGGACGGTAAAACTCATGGTTTGGTCTTGCTGCCCGTAAATCCATCCCAAATCAAAAGAGTTGGAAGGGATGTTGTTGGGTCCAACACTCAGAGCCATGGTAAAATCTGAGGGCATAGTGAACTTAGGGTCGGTAGTGCTGGTAATTTGGTTGCCGGAAGCATCCAGCAAAGAAAAATCTACTGCTACGGCATAGACACGAACTTCCTCGTTATTAGCCTGATTGGTAAAGATAGACACAGCCGACTGTGTTCCACTACTGACCGCAGTTGTAAAATCGTGAACTGTGGTATAAACTTCTGGTTGTGGGTCTTGATTCGCCATATTGGTAACCGTCCTATGTTATTTTGGGTCTTCTTGCTATTTCAATCTATCGCTTGCAGAGACTGATTCTTCAGCCCACCAGAGCCATCCCCAGCGTAAAAGTAGAAAACCAACCAGAAAATCAAGAGTGATGAACAGAGTCCCATAGTCTTCCAGATGGCGAGTCATGATGGTTAGCACTTCATCAGGAGTTTTGACACCTGTGGAGAAAATAACTGTGACCCAAATCATGGCTCCTAAACAAGCCAACCAAAAGGTAAAAATCATCTCGTGCCAGACACGATTCATGATTTTATCTCCGCTAAACTACTACTTAGGTTTAATCCCTGAATAATTCAGATTCATCCTTGATTTCAGGGGCTTCAGCAATTATGACCTCAGGAGGAGAAATGCCTTCCTCAATAGCACGAACATCAACATATTTTCGGGCGAATCCGTAAAGTTTGGGAGCAAGGTCTTGCATTTCTTCATCCATGGAACGACCGTCTTTGGAGGCTTCTTCCCGAATCAGACCGTCCAGTGAAGAAATGGTATTCATGGTTCGGTAAAAATCTGGGGTAAAAATGGCTTTGTAGATACTACCCAAACGGTCGGCTTGTCGCTGGGCTTGTATTGCCAACAATACCGCACCCAAATTGGTGGCAGTAATGAATCCCAGTAATTGCCAAGTCATCCATTCCGTAGGAGCCACCAACAATGAAAAACTCTGGATGATGACTTCTACTAAAATCAAAACTCCAATCATCATGCGGGTAGTAATAAAATCTGTGCCTGATAGTGCTTCAAAGTCTTTAGTCATACGAGGGCCTCCTGAATACAATATACACAATTTCATTGGTGGGTGCATAGCCAGCGTGTTCATAACCATGCTCCTTTACTTCAGAGATGGTCTTTTTCTCCCAGCGTCTTTCCTTGTCAATGGCAAAAATCGTTTCTCGGAAAATTCCTTGATTGCTTAACATAACAAAATCAGAGTGCGTGTAAATCGGAATAGATTGAGATTCAAAATCTACTGAGTCTTGCTCAGAATCTACAATGTTGATTTCCATATTAGCCAACTGGCGTTCAAAGAAATCTTCTCCTAACTGTCGCTTAACGGCTTCAGCCACACCAAAACCAGATTTGAGATTTTCCTCAATGACTTGCCAATCTCTTTCAGCCAAAGCATCCCAGTGGCGTGAATTGGCTTCATACTCTCGTCCAATAGTTTGACGGTAAGATTGCATATATTGGATTTTACGGGTAATCAAATACTCCATCCAGATTTCATCTGGCGTAGACTCCGCAACCATAAGCCTTGATTAGAATGCTTCCTATTTCAATGTTCTACTCGTAATCCCGAATAACCACCCCGACTGGAAAACGAGGAATGCCATCATTAGTATATTCAAAGAACTTGACCGTCAGCATTTCTCCTACCAAAGAATCTCGGTTTTGCCACATTAACCTACGGTTTTCTAAAGTTCCCATCGGACGAGCCGAAAATTGTGGGCCGCCGGGTGAGATTTCACAACGCCAAATGGGTGTGCCAGAATCTTGTCCGACACCCTCATCATAACCGACAATTCGGAACTCTGCATCCTGAAAAGTCTTAACTTTCATTAAGTCAGAGGAACGGCCAGCGAGTTTATAGACCGAATCCAGATTGCGAACCATCAGACCCTCATAACCCTCTTCTACAAATTGGTCATGAAGGCGAGCCACATCTTCAAAACTGTTAATCGGAAAGTTTTCCACAAACCTAAGGTTAGGACGAGCCTCTGGCTCAACCTGATTCAGCAATTGCATCAACAAACGATAGCGATTGGCAAAGGTCATTTCCAAATCATTAAGATTAATCAAATCATAGACTCGCATAGACAACAATTCCAAATCCTGTCGGTCAGTTTCTGTATAACTGGCTCGGCTTTTGCGGGTCAAACCCGTGACTCGTTGAAAATCCAATTCATCAGAGTATAATTCTCCATCCAGAACAATGTTGCTGGGTAGATTTAGAGCCGCAATTTGCTCACGAATGTTGTTCATTCCATCATAAACTTTGTTTTTACGAGAAACCATCACTACGGAGTCAGCAGTGGGCATGGAAGCCAAACATCGCACACCGTCAAACTTTCGTTGTCCTGCGGCGGGGAATTGGGTCCAGCGTTGGCCTCCTTTATCAAAACTTTTAGCCAGCATGGGCAAAACAATGGTTTGATTTCTGGCACCGGCTTGGGTCAGCACATATCCTTCATCCATTTTGGACAACCATTGAGAACGGGCTTCAAACTCGGCTTGTTCATAGACTGTGCGTCCTTGTCGGCCATAATCAATGAGGGTGGGTTCGGATTCAGTAATAGTGCCTCCGACTTGCCCATAGCGAGTAATCAAATGATATTCGGCGGGTCGTCCCGTAGAACGAACCACAATAGTCCATTCACGCATGGCATCAGTGGTGTCTACTTTGTAGAGCGTATCAAAGGGCATGAACTCGTATTGCGAGTTCTCCTATTTAAGAATGATGATTACTCACCCAATTTCCAAAACTTCAGTTTCTTGAGGCGTTCCCACCACGAGGATTCATAGCCAAACTTACGGTGAGCCTGTCGCAAATCATCCAAAATTAGTTCCGATAAAACATTGCCGAAAACGGTGGCAAGCACACCGACTACCACACCACCAATTACTACGCCATTAACAAAATCTCGGCGTTCTTGAACCACTTTAACGGGAGTGGCTTCAGATTGTTCAGAATCAGTTTCCGCCGCCAGCATTCGGCTTGCGGTCTTGACTGCTACCGCACCTTCCTCGGTAAATCGGATTTCAAAACCTCTGGCTCGTAGTCTGGCGACCAAATGGGGGTCAGTAGCCTGATACAAAGTCAGAGGAATCTGGGTCATTCGGATTCCTCCGTAGAGCCATTACGGGTAGTTTCCAACAAAAAATATCCCATTACCAAAACTGGAAGGGAAAATAGGATAACATCGTGGCGTTCCAGATGAGTCAAGGGATTTCCATGAGTCTGATAGGTTTTACCCAGATTTCCTAAAGTAGTCAAGAAAATTGCTAACGAACCTACGGCTCCCAGCATCACTCCACGCCATGCTTTACGACCCACATTGATTTTCTTTTCCGTAGCAGCCTCAACCTTTTCGGTAATAGCGGCTCGGTCAGTGGCGGTAGAATTAGTTGCCACGAAGACGCCTCCCCAGAGCCACCAATCCAATACCTGCCACAATCATACCAGCAGTCGTGAATCGGGGAGAAAAACTCTCTTCAGATTCTGCGGAGAACCAACCAAAAAACTTATCATACCATGCCTCGCTACCGGGTGCAGGTTCTGATTCAGTGGGTGCAGTAGTAACTGTATTGCTGGAGGCAGGGTCACGAGTGCGACAACCAAAGGTAGGCCAGAGTGGGTTGCAGACCCGTTGATTATACATTTTGCGAGAATATGAACCCGGAGCCACCTCAGTAATATATTTCCAATCCTGAGAATCGGCACCAGAGGAGGGCATCACACCGAAAATACCTGCAATTCCACTTAATGTCCAAGGAACACCCGCCGTGCCGTAGGGCTGATAGGCATTACCCGATTGGTCTAAAGTGGTATAATTGATTTGCCATGCGGTTCCTGCGGCGGAAGTGGCTCCTTTAGACAGGGGATTTCCTGCGGAATCATAGCCAATGATTTCTTCACGAGCCTTAGTGGTTGGGTTAATAACATAACACTTGCGAGAATATAAATCGCCGGGGTCGCACTCAATGTTGTAACCAGCCATAAGCAATCTTTAGTATTGCTGCTATTTAAGTTTCACTTACGGTAAGTGCTCCACCACCAAGCGGCACCCAGACCCAAGGCAGCCGTAATGACTGCTACGGTAGAACGAGAAAGTCCTGCGGGCATCTCATTGGCGGCATCGGCAAATCCACGAGCAGCGTAAATATCTTCTTCCTCTTCGGGATAATCTTCGCCGTAATCATCACGAGAATAATATCCATATTCGTCCCCAGATTCTTGGAACTCGGCAATGGCATCAATAATGGCTTCCGAAAAAACATAGGGGAAAGCAATTTCATACTCATCGGCAGAATCTCCTGAGGAAATTTCAATAAGCCCTGCACGAACTTCTTCAGCAAACTCATCAGACAAATAGTTGCGGATAGGAGTATCTACCACGAAAACTTCACGACCTTCAATATCTTCATAGACATTGTTAATTGAGTCAGCCACTTCTTCAAACTCGGCTTCAGATAATTCTTGTTCCAGTGCGGCTTGGTCTTGCAGTCCCGCCTCCATAGGAATGGCAACTTCTTGGGGTGAATCGCCCGCAATTGCCTTTTTGAGTCGGCTAAGAGCCGAACCAGATTCAGCACGACCCGCCCAAACATAATCGTGAGCAGGAAGGGAAGGTGCAGCGTCAGTAGCGGAAACAATTTCTCCGCCTGTGTGTTGTCCAATAATTCGTCCATCACCAACTGGGTCAGTGCTGGGTTCAGGAACTAAGAGTTCTCCCTCAGTCGTTGCGGGTTCAGAGGCTTCGGCAGCAAATGCGGCATCGGGTTCAGGTTCAGAAACAGAGGGTAGTTGGATTCCGAGTTGTTCACAAATTGTGGCTGCCTCTTGAGCACCAATCATGCTCTGACAGCGATGTTCCCGACCAGTTTCTGGGTGGGTATAATATCCGACAACTTGGTAACGGGTGGTGGACCCCTTGCTGGGAGTAGCCACAATCTCACGAACCTCGCACATTACTCGCTCTTTGAGTCCAGTGGAGTAGATTTCTCTCATGACCATAATTACACTTCCGTATTCCGACTATTTAGGTGTTTGCTCAGAAACCAAAAGTATCTCGTTGGAAAGAACTTCGGACCGAAACGGGTTGCTGTCCAAAAGCAGAACCATAGATTCCTTGAGTGTTAGCATTGGGAGAGGACGACGAGTCCATAAAGAAAGTTGCCAGACCTCCAGATGATTCAGCAGCATATTTTTCATTGGCCGATTCCGCAGCGGCTTCCGCTTCGGCTTCCAACATTTCAGATTCTAAGCGTTGCATTTCGGCTTCAGCCACTTCAATTAGTTGCTCGTAATTTTCCATCTCACGGTTGGCTTGTAGGCCACGGAAGAGTCCTCCTAATCCAAATCCCAAAGGAAATAGACCCAAAACTGAAAAGACGAAGGGTTGATAGTTGTATTCTCCATCCGAGGAAAGTAATTTACCATCTTGAGCAAATCTGTCAAAGCCCCAGAGAATCAATGAACCAGCACCCAACAGCAGCGGAAATCCGACCAGAGAATCTCGGAGTTGGTCCCGCACGGGAGTAGAAACGGGAGTTTCCTCCTCGGCTTCAAAGATATTGGCACGGAGTTGGGCAAAATCCATAGTGATACCTCAAGTATAGTTGGTGCGTCTTGTTATTTAAGTTTGACGAAGAGTCCAAGGCAATTTGGCTCGGTCTAATCTTCCTTGTAAATAACGGCCTCGGTCTTTCTTAATCCAGACTTGAATTTCATTAGTAATTTCATTAAGTGTATTAGCGTCTACTCCTAATTCACCCAAAATCATAGATGGAATTGCACCCCAGACCCATGAATCATCATCACGGGTCAAGTTAAAACTAAACCAATAATCTCCCTGTTGGGCTTGAGGGTCAGTAAATTGATATTTTTTTTGGGCTTCGTCAGTTAAATACAAATGAATATCAAAAGTAGCCCGATTTACATCATGACCATCAATCATTGAGGATTGGAGTAGTGAGCATAATTTATCCCATGCTCTGGCAAATCCTAATTCGGTGTCGGGGTAATAATCTGGTTGCACCCACCAAGTTCCAGCAGGGTTATCCCACTCCATAGTATCACTATATCTTTCATGCAATATCCAAATATGGTCTGGAAGTCGCTCCACAGGGCGGGAGTTAGTTCTTATCCAATTTATGGGGCTGGGTAAGGACATCAGTTAGCACCGACCGCCGCACCAGAATAATTCTGTCCAAAGGACGGAGTGGTAGCAGCCATACTCAGGGTATAGGAAGATAGGTCTGGTCCGTAAGCGATTTTTCCATAGGGAGTTTCGTTAGAAAGGTTGTAGGTTTGACCCACCATGCGTCCTTGCATGATGCCTCGCTCAGTAGAAACTTTTTGGATTTCACCATAGTTGTTCACAATGGTTTCACCAGTGTTCTCGTCTACCAAAACTTCGTGCTCTGAGCCAAAGCGTTCTTTAGACATACGATAACCTGCTCTGGCAGCATAGGCTACCACAAAGGAAACCAAAGCAAGGCTTCCAATGTTAAGCAAAGTATCGCTCAGAGCCAAGTCTTCACCTCAGTTATCACCAAAGAAGAATCCAAGAGCCGAAGAAGCGACAATGGCTCCAGCAGAAAGCAACATGAAGCCCAGACCAATCTTAGCACCTGTTTCAACAGGCTTGGCAAGTTCTACTTGGTCAGCAAACATAATGTCGTTAGGTGGGGCGGAAGCCGAACTCATTCCATAACCATTTTCCCATTGCACGATAGCGTTGGTGAGGTTTTCTGAGTGGTGAACCTTAGCATCACCAAGTCCACGGAAACCAACAGGCTTTTCGGACTTAGCATCGCTTCGGCGGTCTTGAGCCAAAGAGCGTCCCACATCTACATTGCTAATAAATTGACCCTTAGCGTTGCGAGCCACATAGCGTTGTGAACCGTTCAACTTGTAGCGGTTTCGCTTACCATACTTTTGGGCTTCAAAGGTTTCAGCCGCACTGGTCTTGGTGTAGCCCTTTCGCATTTTATCGCCCATTTTCTTTTGGTATTGGCTGGAAGACATAGGACCGTAAATAGTAGGAGTGTAGCCGATACGACCATAGCCGTTGAATCCACCGAGATTGCTGTCAATAAAGACATGGAACTTGTTAGATGAACCGCTGGTTTCAGTAAGATAAACTGGGTCGCCACGGAATTGAACTCCAGAGTGGCGAGCACGGATAGCGTCCTTGACTGCTTCAATGTCTTGACGACCTGCGGGCAAACGAGCCATAGACTCAAAAGTTTCTGAGTGCTTATGTCCGTCCCAATCTCCACGACCACGATGGCCGGGCTTGGCGTAAGCAGTGGGTTTGGGTTCACGCTTGTCTGCGGCAAGGCTTCGTCCCATATCTACATTGCTGATAAACTGTCCCTTGCTGTTGCGAGCCACATAGCGGTAATTTCCATTGAGTTTGTATCGGTTACGCTTTCCGTATTCTGCATTCTTTTCCATTGTATTCACTCCAATCGTTTCGGCATCCATTGTTTTAGTGCATGAGGCACAGAAAATGGATTCCGCCATCATGTCGTGTGAACCACATCCAGCACAATGAGCGTGAGAATCAGTCTCAGCGTTCATACAGCCACAAGTGTTGCACATGATGTTATTTATGCGGTTTTGCTATTTAAGTTTTGAGATTAACTTAGTAGTCTTCGGCAGCCCAATTTTCTTGTCCCCATTTGAAATTGAGGAAAACATCAGTGACAAAAACGGCTCGTTTAGCACCCATGATTCCCGCTTGGTCATCATAAATTAATTGTTCAATTAGGGCGGTGTTGGCCGCTGCATTAAGACCCTCCAACAATTCCTCATCGGCGGCGGCAGTGACTTTCTGAATAGAATCCAAAAATACTTGGTCCATCATTCGCTCAGGGAAATCGTCATCGTTGATACAATCATTGATAAAAGCAACCACTTGCTCAGGAGTGTAAGTTTCGCTAACCGCAGGAACTTCATCTGGATTCATTTCCATAAAATCAGCAAGTTCCAGAGTTTCTTGGAATCCTTTGGCGAAACGACCAGAGGCATCTCGCTTTTGGTATCTCCATGATTTGGTTTCAGCACCGAAATACTGATTCATACAAGCGGTGCAGATTTCATCTCCATCTTCATCATATCCAAAAATCTGGTCGGAAGCAACTGTGTGGCGACCTGCTTCACAATAAATCCCTTCAGCAGCGTATCTAACGACACGATTGTTGATTACTGAAGAACCACCCAAAACTCTTTGAATCATGTCTTCTCTGGCACTTGCCTTGGTATCTCCTTTGCCAAAAGAAATGGTGCTGCTGGTATATTGTCTTGGTTTTGACCACTTTTTTCCTTCATCTTGGTAGTGGGTGGTTATGATTTCTCCAAAAGCAGTCCACTCATCTCCAGTCGTTTGAGGAGGTTGGTATTTTTTAACTCTAATCTTATCAATTTCCCACCTATCTTGTGGTTCTCTTGTTTCTGCCTCCAGATGATTTCGGGTCATATAATCATGGAGTTGTTCTTCTTCAATCAAATACCCTGTGGCTCGGTCAATGAGTGCTTGGCGAGCCGAGGCTTTATCAGAACCTGTGCCAAAACTACTGATACGAGAGCGTCTGTTGTTGGGTAATCCAAATACTACATCTCCGAAAACCTGAACTCGCCCATTTTTTTCAATAGTGTGTCCGATTTCGGTCATGATGACTTCGTAATCATCAGGCCAAGAAGGACCAGATTCTCCTCTGGATTCAAAGGTTTCGGCTTTTCTCCGGAAAGGATGTGGGGGTTTGTAGGGATTATACCCAAGTTTGCGGTAGTTATAATGGCAAGTGGGACATATGAAACCGCCCCCACCATAATCTACTTCACGCAATTGTTGAGCATTTTTATCACACCAAGAACAAATACCCGTCAAAGTTTCAGCATCAAACCGCATTTGAGAGCCTACATCGTGATATACGGGGCGGCCAAGGAAAAAGACGGCACGGCAGGTATCA
>Ga0208542_1000843_pt1 | contig 13717 bp, 21 predicted proteins | sample DEB08_DNA_3_FD_185495 | JGI IMG/M metagenome (GOLD analysis project Ga0208542, IMG submission 185495) | Aqueous microbial communities from the Delaware River and Bay under freshwater to marine salinity gradient to study organic matter... | ecosystem: Environmental > Aquatic > Marine > Coastal ... | reverse complement strand
TAACTTGAATTGTGTCTGATACATTCATAATCTGTGCTCCTGTCCATTGAACGGTAGTATATCCTGGTAAAACTGTGTTATAAAACAAAGCGTTAGAAGCACTTGGTGTGCCTTGATCTGGAACTAAACTAATATAGATATGCTTCGTTGACCCTGTGGTATTCATTACAGTAATGTCTTTTACATAAGTTCTGGTATTAGCAGGTACAGTATAGACTGCAATGTAATCTGTGGTAGCCGCATATTGAGATAGAAGGGTTCCTGTAATATCTTGAAATGCCATTAATAATCTCCTAACCAGTGCAGTGTATTCAGTCCATCAGCTCTAGTTTTAACTGCATTGTTATTAGCATCAATAGTATTAAAATAAATACGAAGCTGATTAACTAATTGTAAAAATTGCTCTCTTTGATAATCAGGACCAGGATTAGTTAAGTTAGGTCCTTTTGTTGAAGTTATGATAGCCATTATCCTCTCCTTCCATCAGGTCTAAAGTCAACACGTACAGCACCTATTTGCCATTGAGTTCCTACTGTGTTTGATGCTATTTTAAAATTCATCTGACGACCGCGTGCTCTTACAAAGACTTGATTTGTATATTGATTTATTGATGCCGTTGTAATCACATCTCTTGTTAAAGTATTTCCTGCAACATCACTTGTATTATTAGAAGCTCCTGGGAAATTACGTACACCAACAGTCATCTCAACTTCTGGCACGATGGTAGCTCCTGTTACCGAGTTTGTAGTATCTGAGTTCGTAAAGTTCACATCAGGGATAACGCGTTTAGTTAAAATAAAATTATCTCCGTCTTCAATTGCCATATCTGAAGATTGTATGTATGCACTAATAGGAAGTGGAGCAGCGCCTTTAGGTTGACCATCATCATTGCCAACTTCGTGTTCATAAATATACCCATTACTTGCAGCCAGTGGAGAAGTTAATATTTGAGAATCAAACCATGCTGTTCTATTTAATGTACCGTAGTACCAGATTTGCTCTTGATAATTATAGATCACATAGCGATTAATGCTTGAAGAATTAGCAGAAGCATAGAACCAAATAATCTCACTAAATTCTCTATTTGATCCTGCAAAGATAAGTTGGCTTTGAAGCAAGTTAATATCAGTAAATATGTATTGGCGTAGTGTACAAGGTAAAGTGTTTACTCGACCGTCATAGACGAAGAACTGATCGTGCCCCATCCAGAATACCATGTTATTAGCTTCAGCCACAGCATTAGGTCCAACAATATTAATATTATTAGATATTAAATTCAAACTAAATACTTCTGTTGTTCCTAAAAATTGAAGTGTATTAATTGCCGTGTCGGTAAAGATAAGAATCTCTTGTCTTGTTTTATATCCAGCAATAATTTGAGAACCATCTTTTACTCGTAAGAATCCTGCTGAATTAGTTATTTCAGGTTTCCATTCTTCAGGCTGAGGTCCAATATCTGGATCAACGTTAGCCCAGCGAATTAATAAGGGGTCAAAGTTTCCTGAATAATTAATCGATACAAAGGTTCCTACAGTTGTTGCATTTGAACCTGGGTCATAAGGCAATGTTACAGTAAAGGTTGTTGATGTAGGAGTGGCTACAACTTGGTATTCGCCTTGATAAACTTGTGGAGCTTGTCCGCTAAACTCAACCCAATCTAATGGGTCTAGACCATGTGAAGTATTTGTTGTAATTGTTGCTGTTGTTCCTGATCGAGTAATTGAGTTTATAACTGCACCTGTACTTGTTGCTCTTCCATATTCTGTACAAGATAAAGCAAGAAGATGTCCACTCGGAGCAAACATAACTTCACCTACTTGTTCAGGTACAGCACGGGAACCTGCTAAAGTATTTAATCCCACAGAGATGTTACTAAAATTAGAAGTGTAATCCCAATAATAAATATCTCCTGCTTGGATATTCCAGATTAAATCATTGTTAAATTGATCTTGGAAAATAATTCGTGGAGGGAGTAAGACTGGATTAGTCGACGCAGAACCCCATGTACCTCGGCTCCATGTTCCTGTACCCCAACCATAACCATAGGTGTTACCACCAAAGCCAATATGAATTTGAAAAGTTGCTGTAATAGACGTACCGCCTCCACCTGATACAGTAGAAGTTGCAGCTGTTGTTACCGTTATATCAAAGGTTGTCGCCGTAACATTAGATACTTGATGTTCTGTATTTAGTTCACCTGATGGAACTCCACCTACAGTAGTAGCACCTGCAAAAGTAACATAGTCTCCTTCATTAGCCCCATGTCCAACAAGAGTTACAGTGACTGTAGTAGACCCTGTCGTTGTGTCAAAACAATTATCTGTTGAGGGTGTAGTTGTTGAAGTGTAAATAACTCGAACAGGAGTTATATCATATAGAGCAGTTCCAACAAGCACATAAAACTTTTCACTGGTACCTAGCCCTGTAATTATGCTACCGTCTGTTGTCCGGTAATTATATAAGCTACGACATTGTCCAGCATAAGGTTCAAAGTTTAGAACTTGCCATCCACCAATTTTCTCAGCAAAACCAGAACGAAATCGAACTTTATCCATTTCATACCAACCGCCTTCATTAGCATAATTTGTGTTATCCCGGTTGATACCTGGTTTAAATAGTAATTTTTTTAGTGCCATTTTATCCTCGCATTAATAAAGCGTGTTCTGCTATTCTACGACGTTGCAGCCCTTGTAACACTTTACCCCCTGCTCTACAATATTTTAATAACGTCTCCCCAGCAGTCTCCTTATCACCACGTATAAATGCAGACCGAACTGTCGAGCGCTGAAATGTTCCCAAACCAAGATTAAAGCTAAAGCTGACAAGAGCATCAAACTCAGACTGTTTTGGTTGCACAGTACCCAGCAGACGAAGTACTCCAGCTTCAAAGCGTAATAAATCTTTTCTAAGTAAATCATCTATTTCCTCACTAGACCATATTCTATCATCTTCTGGTTTTAACTTAAAGGAATCTCTGTCAGCTAATTTTAAGCGTAATTGAGCATCGTAAATGACATGTCCTACTCCGATCGTCCATACACGAGCACTGCATTTATAAGGGCGGTTTTTAATACCCTCAAAATGCTTAATTAACTTGATTCCTTCTTCAGAAGTTTTCATTATCTTTTCTTATCCCAATGACGAGAACCAAACCAGAAACCAATAATAGAAGCTACAATAGCCATCTCTTCATCAGAGAATATCATATTTAAAGCAACTTCAAAATTAACACCCGTTTTTATAGCCCATACCATACCAGCAATATCAGTAAAGAGAAGTAAAAACACAAAACAATAGGTAACCACAGGGCGAACAGAAGCACTGAGACTACGAATGAAAGGGCTCGCCGCTTCTTGAAGTTTGGCATCGTGTTGATAGAGGGCGACTCGTTCTTCTGCATAGGTCTGCATTTCAACTTGATCTGTTCTAAATTCTTCAATACGTTCTTGTGACGCATAACCTTTTTCGGCAAGAGCGAGAGTTCGTTCCATGTCCAGTTTAGCCATTTGCAATTCATGCTTCTGGTCTCCTTTTTGTTGGAAAAATTGTAATACACTAGGGAGCCCTGATGTGGCAAAACCTAAAATACCTGATAATATACTTAACATTGTTGCTCCTTAATTAATATCTAATCTATTTGTTGTTGCTTTTTGTAGTGCTTTCATTTTGTCATTTACGCCTGATATAGCCGCATTGACTTCACTACGTATACTTGATAATGACGCTTCTACTTCGCGTGCAGTTCCTTTACTGACTGCGGTTGATTCACGAGCTAGAGCAATTGCATCACTGGCTTTTTCTTGTAGTTTAATATTAGCTTGCATCAACTCCATATAGCGTTCTTGTTGTGCTTGGAGTTTTATTTCTAATGCTTCTATCTTTGATCCGTCAAATTCTTCAATAACCGAATGCATCTGATTGTAAAGGGTTATCATCCAATAAGCTCCTCCACCTAGCACCGGCAATGCCGCTAAGACCAGCGTTAACATCGTCCGGGAGGATAAAGTCAAGGAGAATGTTTTGTTGTTGTCCATATTCTTGTTCCTGTACTAAATTCAATATATCGTTCAATTGTATTTGTTGCAGCTCGAGGCCGTTGTTTAAAATATCCAGTGACATGGTTATCCCAAATCCTGGTACTAGCTCTTTACCTGCAGGAACCTTGACTTCCTGTTTAGACTCTGATTTCTTTTCTTCTTTCTGCTCTTCTTTTGGCTTTGATTCTTGCCGCGATTCTGTTCCGCTTGAGCTGTTCGTAGTAGCTTCTTTCTTTGTTTCTTGTTTCGGCTGGGTTTCTCCAGATTCCACCTTCGGGGGCGGCATAAGTTCTGGCATCGTCGTAGTCAGAATCTGCACACTTTCCGGCGCAGTTACATTGTCTGTAGGTGTGGTTATAGCACTCATGGATTGACTGACTTCTGTCGACTGGTCTGTTGAAGGCGTAGTTCCAATAGGCGAGACTGGGCTTACTGGACTTGTTAAATTCATTGGGTTTGTTAGCGTTTGTACGCAAGTGTTGTTTGAGTCTACCCAGTCTGTCCACTGTCCTTGACCATAAGGGTCTGAGCACTGAAAGCTTCTGACCTGTGTTATTGTTCCTTCGTAACCAGTTTGGCATGTTAGTTCCCTACTTTCTGCCGTTTCAATACAAGTAGCTGGTGCAGGGCTACAATTTTCGGATGTAGTAACCCAAGGCCCGTATGTATCAGCTTCACAATAATAATCACGGCTTTGGTTAACCACGCCAATAGTGTTAGGCTCAGTACATGCAATTGTTTGATACTCCACTGTATTACTACACGCGGGTTGTGCTTGATAGCCTGTACAGTACGGATCATTGATCCAGTAACTTGTTGGTATACAGAGATAGGTTTCAATGAACGTATCCAGTTCAATGCCGTCACAATAGAGTGTACCAGGTACGATTGTATTTTCTTCAATATTTGCATAACACGACCAAGCATATACATTACTCCTAGTTAGTATCAGGATTATAAGGCTGAGTAGTAACCTCTTCATCGACCTTCACCTGCTTCTTTGTTTTTAATTCATAGTTTGATCCATAAAGCTTTTTAAATCTAGCTTTATCAAGTTGCCACCAGCCTTCTCTTGCAGCATCACCAACTGATCCCATAACAGGGCAAGGACTGCCTGACATTTCCATAGCATCCCAAACATCTGGATTTTTACAGAGTAATGACACTGCTGCTACTTTGAGCCCCATGTCATGTAGAGCCTTTGCATTTTTTAGTCTTACGCAGTTATCATCTGTCATAACAGTCCCCCCTGAAATTGCAAAGACTCCTGTATTAGCTCCACCTGAAACAGGAACAGCACATACATCTTGGGAAAATGCAGACATGGACGGCGCCATGGCTGAGGGAACGGGTTGGCCTTTATACTCAATCACTGTTTTAGAATCAGCAAAAGCATAGTTTGCTAAAACCAAAAAGAAAGAAGCGCCTATAGCAACGCTAAGATACCAAATAAAATCTTTCAACTAATTACCCCAAATCTATTGACTTATAGGCAATATTATACATTAAAAATTCTTTATCTATAATGAATTTAAGCTATATATTATTTTAGGATTAGGGTCAACAGCAGTTATATTAGCTGAAATAATTGTTTTTCTAATTTTGTTATTAAGCACTGGAGCTCTGTGTATTACATAGCTAGGAAATAGTAATATATCGCCTTCTTTTATTTCAGGGGTTATTATTTTATCTTGGTCCGCAGGGTCAATTAGTTCTGTTTTTGGAGATTCTTTATCTAACTCTAAATAATAAACAACAGTAAAATTATGCCCGTGTGTATGCCATCCATGAGTATCATTATGATAATATTGCTGAAACCATAAGTCTTCTATATGACACTCTACATATCCTATTTGATTTATAATTTTAGTTAGCTCTTCTTGTAATACAGGATAACAAAACTTTGCCCATTCTCTAGTTAAATTTTTTCCTGAATTCCAGTCTAATTTAGTTATTCTATTACTAAAGACACCCGCTTCCTCTTGTAGTGTTTCATGTTTATTATCATCTATAAGTTTTAGTATCTTATCTTTTATATCATTATGCTGTTCAAATGCACCTAGTAAGTAAAAAGAACCTAACTTATGCTTATAATATTTACTCATCCTATTTAAAATAAGGACCTTCAAGCCAAGTAACTACAGAATATCTAATACCTTTTGTAACAGGTTCAACTCCATGTACCATATAACTTGGAAATACTATTACAGCCCCTTTAGTTTGTGGAGGATAATATATATTGCCGTCTGCATTTAAATAAAACTTACCCCCCTCATAATCATCATTTAAAAATGCTAAAGCAGTGAGCTTTCTTGTTTTATTGCCATGTGCATGAAAAGTATCTACATGAGCTTTATAATGTCCTCCTGGTTTATATATTAAAAACTCAGTTTGATGTGAATGAGTAACATTATACTTCCACCAATAATGATTAGCATTTAAAGCTGTAGCAGTTAGTATAGCTCCAATACCTTTATTGACTGGTAAAAAAACTCTTTCTGTATCTCGAATACTTTTATCTACATTACCTATTCCTGGGCCCACTTTAGGCTCTACTTTTTCATATTGCTCTGTAGAATATGTTTCAATCATAGAGTTACAAAACACATCTGGTAAATGGTTTTCAAATTCAGCAATAGTTGCTAGATGTTCTATTTCTTGATCGTGATTACTAGAAAGTTTAATTTGTCCAAGCTGTTCACGTTTATCATATTTCCACTCAGCATGAGGTCCGTCTGCATCTACATAATGTAAAAATACTTGAGCTTGCCACTCACCTTCAAACTTTTCACGCCAATGATAGACATCCATCCCGCGATATAAAACCGCATCTCCGACTTCCATAATTATCTCAGAAGCTTCTGTTTTATCTTCATTGTGACCCATGTAAATAGGCCATTTAGTGCCTGAAAAACCAAGAGTTAATGTAGCAGATATTTCACAGGCAGGGCGATCACGATGTATAGTTAATTCTTCGCCAGGTTTATATAATCTTGCATAAGAGTAGGTAGGATATAATTTTTTACCGCAGTGTTTTTCAAAATGAGGTAATAGTTCTTCTAAAAGCTTATCAAAGATAGGAGCACCATGAATAGCTTCTGACAGAGGGCATTGTTCATCTTGGGTTGTCTGACCTTGTGTAATTAAGTTTTTTAATTCAGTAGTGAGTTGAGCACAATCATCTTTATCTATAAAGTTTGGTATATATAAGTATTTATGATGTTCAAATTTTTTTGCATCATCTAACATGTTTGCCTTTCTATAAATAAAAACAGCTAAGTCTTATTATAACCTAGCTGTTTTAAAGTTAACACTACCTTACATTAAGTAGTTGGTGGTGCAACATCCACTGGTACCAATTTACATACTTGGTCTACAGTATCATAATAAATGTATTGTGTTGCTAATTCATCAGATACATCTGTCCAAAATAAAGGATCAGCTACTTCAAATACAGTGTCTTTAATTTCAGCTACTCTACATGAGTTCGGGACATCTGACCAAATTGGCTCTGACGGTGTATCTGCTGTTGCCTCTGTATACCCACTAATGTATTTGATAGGAGCTTCATTAGGACTTATTAACGCTTTTTTCATATTTATTCTCCTTATTGTTCAATCCATTCAACAATTACACATCCACCAACTCCAGAAAAAGTACCAGCCCCTGGACCAGCTGCACCTGAATCCCCTACAGTAACAGCTACTGGACCGGTTACAGGTATATTACCCGCGTATCCATTACCTCCTACGCCTCCAACACCATTACCGAAACCACTTGAACCTGCTGGTTCAGCACTAGAATTAGGTACATCATACGGGTTAGCTCCAGGTGTTTGAGTAGAGTTAGTTTGAAGATTCGACTGCTTACCTAACGGGCCATAGCGTCCATCACCTCCGGTGTTCGCAGTACCAGCTACAGCAGCAATAGCTATAGCTCCCCCTGAACCTACTGAACCACTACCGGGGTTTCCAGGCACAGTAGTAGGAATTCGTCTACCCCCTTGACCGCCTGTTGCGGAAACAAAAGCACCAAAAGAACTTGTTCCGCCGTTTTGAGTTGGGTTTAGACCACCACCTGTGTTAGGAGATGAACCGCCTCCCCCGCCACCAACTACGTGAGCTGATACATAGTTTGACGAAGAAGGTTTAGTCCATGTGCCTGGGGATGTAAATAATTGAAGTCTTAAACCACCTCCACCGGCTGATACAGTGCCGCTTGTCCAAGTTGTACCATCAGATGTTAGGACGTTACCTGATGTACCTGGAGCGACTTCTTGAAATGATGATGTACCATTACCTAATAAAACGTTGTTAGCTGTAAAGCTTGAAGCGCCTGTACCACCGTCAGCGACTGCTAAGTCAGTAATTCCTGTAACTGATCCGCCAGTAATAGTTACTGAGTTTGAGTCTTGTGTTGCAATAGTACCAAGACCTAATGATGTTCTAGCTGTAGCTCCAGATTCTGCAACCCATGTTGAACCATCACCAACAATAAAGTTACCATCTGTTTTTGCTAAACCACCAATAGCAGTTAAGTCTGCATCGTATGCTTGAACATCAACACCAACTTCGGTATCCATAGCTTGTTGAGCCGCCGCTGCAGAAGCTGCTGTAAATACGTTACCACCAACTGCACCTGCACCTAAATTAGTTCTTGCTGTAGCCGCGTCAGTTGCTCCTGTACCACCTTGAGCTACTGCTAATGCGTTTGTTAATGTTAAAGTTCCTACAGAAGCTGTATTAAAATGATTTACTGCGTCAACAACGTTTGTTGCATTGTTAAATACCAACATCGCTTTACCAGCTGGAACGGCTACGCCTGTACCTGTTGAGTTCTTAACTGTGATTGCATCAGCACATCCATTGTTTACAAGGTAGAACTTTTCAATAGCCGGGACTATTAAGTTTTGTGCACCACCTGATGTGCCTGTTAAGTTTAATCTCAAATTACGTGCTGTTTGAGTCGCGTTTGTATCTGTTAGTGTTAGAGTTACTGGTCCACTTGCGAATGTAACATCAGCTGAACCTGTAATAGCTTCTTGAATGGCTGTACCTATGTTTGTATTTGTAGTTACACCCCAAGTTCCTGATTGCTCGCCTGTACCAATTAACTCAAATTTTAAATCTGAATATGTACTTGCCATTTTTAATTACCTCTTATGTATTATGATTTTCCTGTCGCAGGCACGCTTGTTACGTGAACAGCTAAATGTTTCTTACCATTCCACGCGGCACCACAATCAGAACAGGTTCCTGATTCGTATTCTTCGGCATCAACTTCCATGCCACAATTTGAGCACTCTAAGTGCACTTCATATTTATTTATAATTTTACCATTAATTTCTTTTGCGTCTACTATCATGCTGCAATCTCCGTCCAGTTTGGTGTTTGCGACGTATCTATTTCACCCCAAACTAAAGTAAATGTTTGTGTCTGCCCAGTTGCCTGAACTCCTATTACATAGACATTAGCTTTTGCTATTACAGAAGCACTGCCTAATCCTGTTGTGCCTAATACTCCTGTTGGGAATACTGTGGCTTTTGCTACTACAGACTCTTCACCTAACCCTGTGGTACCCTGAACTCCAATAGGGTAAACATTAGCTATACCTATGAATGAAGGTGTTCCAGTTTGACCTGTAGCACTAACGCCGGTTACGTCTACATTACCTTCAGCAATAACTGTTTCTTCACCAAGCCCAGTTGTGCCTTGTAATCCAGTTATACTAATTACGTTGTTTGTAATTAAGGTTTGATTACCTATTACAGCTGTTGCTTCTAATCCTGTTACATCAAGATTTTGCTGTGCTTGTGGTTCAACATCACCTAATGCTGTAGTACCTTGTAGTCCAGTAATACTTATTACATTGTTAGTAATTAAGCCTTCATCACCAACTTGTCCTGTACCTTCAACACCTGTAACAGCAACATTTGCTTCACCAATAGTAGCTTCTTCACCTAGCCCAGTAGTAGCGGAAGTACCATTAACTAATACAAATAGTGTATCAGCGCCCCAAGGGCCTTCACTCCAAGGACCTCCTCCCCAGCCTACATAAGCTACATCAACTGAAGTGTCTCCAACTGCGCCTGTAGAACTAACGCCAGTAAGGTTTATTATCTGGTCAGTTTCAGGTGTTTCATTGCCTAATCCACTTACACCTGCTAGTCCAGTAACAGATATATTATTGTTTGTAATTAGGCTTTCATCACCTAAAGCACTCGTGCCTGCTATTCCAGTAACTTCGGTAGTAAATATAATAGTTACATTTTCATCACCTACATTACCTGTAGCACTTAGTCCAGTAACAGAGACATTATTATTGGTTACTAAATCTTCTTCACCAAGTCCGGTTGTACCAGCTAAACCACTTAATGTGACTGTTGCTTTTGCAACAACTGCTTCGTCACCTACACTTGCAGTTGCAGTGACTCCATCTACATTAACTAATAGTAGTTCTGTACCAAAGCTACCCTCAGACCAGGGCGCTTCACCATAGCCTGAGTATAATGTAGAGGAAGCCATTACTAGCTCCTATTAAGCAATTCTGATAATAGCGTCAGTTGCGTCAGCTGTTGGGAATACAATAGTAAAGTCACCAGCAGTAGAAGTTTTATCTCCACCAAAGTCTAGAACAGCAACAGCAGCATTAGATGCAGATGAGTTATAAATCAAAGCACCAGATGCAGTAATAGTTGCAGTAGACCATGTAGTATTAGCAAAATCAGTAAACGCTGTAGTACCTGATGATGTAGGGGTTACGTTAGTTAGTGTATTACCACCAGCTGAATAACCTGTTCCAGATGCTTCATCAGAGTTACCTGTTACATCAGAATAGTTTGTTGTAGCTGCGCCATATGTACCTACAATACTTGCAGTTGCTCTAAATAATGCAATCTTAAAAGTATTACCTGTACCGTTTGTAAAATCATGTGTTCCTGTTAATAACTCTGTTTTAAACGAGGTACACATTGCTTGTGTTAAACCTGCCATAATTAGCTCCTTATTGTTCTAATAAATTTATAAGTTCAGGGTACCCCGCTTCACGGAGTTTGTTTGCAATAGTCGTATTATACGACATAATTGCTTGCTTTATATAAGTAATCAGTATGCCTCTGATTTGATTTTTAAACGCCTCAGCTTGATCCCTTATGACAGGATTGCTTTGACTACCTACATAAATTATTTTATCCAGTGCCATCTCGGCAACTTCTTCTGGTGTCATTCCTCTATTTTGAGTAGTTATAACTTTAAAGTCACCAGGAGGAAATATGTTTATACTTTCACCTTTCATCGGTTAATCACCGGTATCCTTTCTTGCCCACTTCTGTAAGCATCACGGCGATTTTTACCTTCGCCTAAGTTTTGTAATAACTGCATTGCTTCGTTGTATCTTGCTGTATACATTGCTACTGTGTCCGGCTCTTCCTTAAGGAACGCTGCGGCTTCAAGTAAAGCCCCATATAAAAGAGCAGTGTCGAAATTATTTCCCAACCAAGTAGTACCGGCAGTAACAATAGACTCAGGGTAGTAATAATAATGAAGCTCAGAATTATAATTAGCATCTGGTGTAGGACCGAGTAGCATCGATGTATCACTAAATATAGCATAATATTGTGGCACTCCATAAAATGGTGAATCAGTGTCAGGGAAAGACTCTCTAATAAAATTTACGTCTTTATTCAGTAAGTATGTATATTCATTATTAGCATTAATCACAGCAATACTAAATGTAGATAACCAATCACTGGGTAAACTAAAATATTTATTACCGCTTGTCATATTACCTGTTACATTTTTACGTAAGTCTGGTAATTGAACTGTGTTATATATACGTTGTTCAGCGTTCTGTATAAATGTATTTATATCAGTAGTACTATACTGGTTTTCAGTATAAGACTGTATTGCTGCTACTAATTCTGCGTAAGTCATTCTTTATCCTTATGCCATTGGGCCGCGTGCTTTTGTACCTTTTGTTGCTGCACCATTACCACGTGTGACTACGCCTTCAGTCTTAACATCCTTTTCAGGATAACCAGCTGTATTAGGCACTGCAACCATTTCTGGTTGTTTGTATGTAGTATTGCAGCCTTTTCTATCTTTGTTCATATTATACTCCTAAGTTGTTGTTACTGTAACCGTGCCGACCCCGCCGTCTGCTTGCAAATCATCTTCTAACCCTGCTAGCTTCAACGGATTATTTAATCCCACGGGATTCCAACCCCATTGAATGTCTCTACTACTATATATACCTGATGGCACAAAACTTAAATCAGGTCTTGGATCACGCACTGCTTGTGGATCTTCTACAGGGTACATACCTTGTAAATTTTGTGGGTGATCGGGTTCCCAACATTCTTTGCAAACTTTGATCTCAGTATTGTTTGTTCGTATTGTTAACTTTCTTAACTCTTTTAACTTAAACTGAAATCCACATCTGTCACAATCGGCTATTGCATTTTTGCCTGAGGTAAACTTATTAGCCATTTTTAACCTTTATAAATATTGAGGACGGGGCACTAATCTATAGTCTGCTTTTTCTCTGTCCTCTGTTGAAGCCAACATCCATTGTTCTTCATATTCTTGTTTTAAAAACTGAGTTCTATCTCCAGCATTAGGTAACTTCATACTTAAATAAAAAGCTAATCCTGCAACTAAACACGGCAAGAATCTAAACGGTATATCTTGAGTATTAACTCCGGTACCTGCATCTTGTATACGTCTTAATCTCCAATACTTAAATGTATAAGTATTATCTTGGTTTGGAGTAGGCCATACATTAATTGATGGCTGCGTTGCTTGCCTATTTATCCAAACTTGAATTGGTCTACCTGTTGCATTCTTAGCAGGAATTGAAATATATGTATCTGCTGATATTCTTGATATTGTAATATCTTGTTGGTTCTGACCTGTTCCTGTTCTAATCACATGGTCTAATAAATCAATTGTATCTGCAGGTAAATTATAAGTTGCTGTACCATTTGTTAAAGCTATAGAACCTTCTTCAATTGTCCAAAGATTAATTCCTCGGTTTGCCCATTCTGCAGTTAATAAGTTTAGGCTACGTCGTGCTGTTCTTAGATCATATCCAGTACGAAGTTCTTGACCACATCGCTCGAATGCTTCTTCGACTAACTGATTTAAATCTAAGTTAAATGCTGCTGTTCCTGAAGTTGCCATAATTTATCCTATTTCTTTTTTCTTTTTAGTGGTGCTACTCTTCTTGGTTTACCGGCTGGCTGACCAAGACTTTTCTTTTGTGCTATGCGAGACTTTTTCTCAGCTGATGTCATCTCACCTGAAGTCTTTGGTGTTTCACTTGTGACTCGTTTGCTAGGTCTGCAATATGGAGTTCCTCGTGATTCACCTTTACTTCTACCACACGCTTTGCCAGTTCTAACATCTTTCCAATCTTCTTGGAACCAACGTTTCAACGCAGCACCTTTAGCTGTCTTGCGGACTGCCATTATTTACCCTTGTTTTTTCTGCACTTAGCAATAGCACCAGATGCGTATGCACTAGGAAAAACTTTATATTGAGCTTTTACCTTTTTATAACACGCATCTTTAACTGTACCGCCTTCCTTAAGCTTTTTAAGCTTTTTCTCAGACATACAACCCATGCCACGTGAAGCTCTCATTACACCATCATACCTTTGGTTTTACCTTTAGTAGCTACGCC
>Ga0208542_1000838_pt1 | contig 13735 bp, 13 predicted proteins | sample DEB08_DNA_3_FD_185495 | JGI IMG/M metagenome (GOLD analysis project Ga0208542, IMG submission 185495) | Aqueous microbial communities from the Delaware River and Bay under freshwater to marine salinity gradient to study organic matter... | ecosystem: Environmental > Aquatic > Marine > Coastal ... | reverse complement strand
TCGGTGGTGCATTAGGTGCTGCTGGTGGATACTATGGAGGTCAATATGTTGGTGAACAAATGGGACTTTCTAATATTGGTGCATCTCAAGGTCAAGCATTAACTTCTGGAAAAATAGCTGCAGGTGGTACACAAGCAGGTGCAGCAGGTTTAACAGGCCCTGCTGAATTAGGTATGACTACAAGAGCTACCCCTAATATATTTCAAAGAGCTATCGGTGGATTTAAAGGAATGACTCCAGGTCAACAAGCTGCAACACTTGGTGGAATTGCAGGATTAGGTGCTTATGCATCGGGTGCATTTAAACCTGAACCATATCAAAGAGCACAGTTTACTTATAATGTTGCTTACCCAGATTTATATAGAAACAGACAATTTTTTGTTCAAGACCCACAAACAGGTCAAACAGTTGAACAACCTAAACTAGATTACATACCAGAAGAAAATGTTAAATACGTAGGAGAAGAAAGATTTGGCCCATACGGCATGGCTCTTAAAACTATGAACACAGGTGGTTTAGTTGAAGTAGCAAAATTTTCAGAAGGAGGTATGCCAGTAAAAACAACTCATGATGAGAATGATCCAAACAATTATAAAAGAGCAAATGGTTATGTAGCCGATCATACTGATGGTGCTAACAAAGATGAAGATACTATATTAGCTCAACTTGCTGATGGTGAATTTGTTACAAGAACAGATGGAATTTTAGGTGCTGGTATTCTTATGGGTGCAAGTCCAAAAGATGAAAAAGAAATGAGAAAAAAAGGTGCTGAGTTTTTCTACGATCAACAGAAAAAAATGAAAAGATTATATGACTTATTCAACGGCAAAAAAACCATCAACTAAAATTGGTGTTGATGTCATGCCCATCAAAAAAGATGAGGTAGACAAATATTGGGGACTTTTAAAATTAATGGTCATCCAAGGATTAAGACATTCAGGAGACTTACTGACTGAAGTTGATTTAAAAGAAGATATTAAACAAGGGTTTATGCAATTGTTTATTATGTTTGGATCACAAGACGGGCTTGAAAGTAAAGTGTACGGTGTGTTTGTTACACGGATCACGGATCACGCACAAAAGAGACAATGTGAAGTTGTTTTATTAGCTGGTGCTCAAAGAGAACTTTGGGAAGACCAGGTTACTTTGACTATAGAAGAATTAGCAATAGCTAATAATTGTGATAGAATAGCAATACTAGCTAGACCTGGTTGGAAAAAATTAGGAGACAGACACGGATATAAAATGAAAAACATAGAATTTGTAAAGGAGATTAAATAATGGGAAGCGTCTTTGGTGGAGGCGGTGGAGGTGGAAGTTCAGCACCTGCTCCTGCTCCAGATACCACAACACAATTTATAAGAGAAGCTCCAGGTATTGAAGAACGTAAACTGGAGTTAATGGATATTGCTCGTCAAACAGCACAAACTCCAATCTCTATTCCTGATATACAAGTACAAGGTTTATCTCCATTAGAACAAGCCGCCATAACACAGGCAGGTCAGACTGGGGTAGGAGGCCAAGCAGTTGGCCAAGCAATAACAGGAACACAAGCAGCGATGGGTGCTCCTAATATTCAACAATTTTATAATCCATATCAATCGTATGTGTTAGATGAAATTAATAGACAATCTGCTATGAGACAAAATCAATTAGCAGGTCAAGCTGTCATGTCAGGTGCATTTGGCGGTGGAAGACAAGGTATTCAAGCTGCAGAAGAAGAAAGAGCAAGGCTAGGTCAACTAGGTCAAGCACAAGCTGTAGGTTTCCAATCTGCATTAAGTGCGGCTCAACAACAACAAGCAGCACAAAGAGCAGGTGCAGCACAATTAGGAACTCTTGGTCAATTACAACAAGAGATGGCTGGTACAGATATACAAAGACAAATTGCTGCTGGTGGATTACAAAGACAAATTGGTCAAGCTCAGTTAGATGCTGCAAGACAAACACAATTACAGAGATCTGCAGAGCCATTACAAAGATTAGAATTTTTATCAAACATTTATGCTGCTGGGCCTAAATCTACTTCTGGTATCACTGCTGCAACATTACCTCAATCATCACCATTAGCACAATCTATTGGTACAGGTTTAGGAGTTGCACAAGCATATCAAGGAGTAAAAAATCCCGCAATGCAAACAGCGGCACAAGGGTATAACACAGGTGGGATTGTAAATGCTTTGAAAGTAAAAAAGTATCAGACAGGCGGATCCGTATCCGATGATGATGATGAATCATCAGATTTATTAAACGATGAATATACTGGTGCAGTACCACAATACATATCACCTGAACAAAGAAGTAATATAATGTTAAGACCTTTGACAGCATCTTTATTAACTGCACAAAGAAGACCAGGACAATCAGAAGCTTCTGCAGTTGCTGGTGCTTTAGGTGTTGGTTTAGCAGGTCAACAAGATGCTGCATTACAATTAACAAAATACGATGCAGCTGTTAAAGCAGCACAAGAAAAAGCAAAAGGAACAGGAAAATCAAAAACAGGTAGACTTATTCCAGAATCGGAATGGAGACAAATAGAAGCTTTAAAAAATTTACCTGTAGGATCAATTGTTCAAGAAAAATCAGATGGAACATATTCTATACAAAGAACACCTAAGGGTGAAGCAGATTCAAGAATTGCGACAGTAGAATCAATTCAACAAATTGGTAAAATTAGAAATTTATATGAAGCTTCAGGAAAACCTACGGGATATTTTGAAAGTGGAATAAAAAGAACTGCAAATAAATTATTTGGTACAAATCCAGAGTTAGCCGAGTTAGATTCTACTCTTGAGTTATTCAATGCAAACTTTTTAAAAGCGATGAGAGGTGTTCAGGTATCTGGTATTGAACAAGTTAAGTTTGAACAAATATTGCCTAATATGAACGATGCTGAAAATGTATTTGAAAAGAAAATGGATGCCGTAGAAGAAATGTTGATCATAAGAGACAAGTTACAAAACGGTGAAATTTCAAGAGAAGAATTTTTAGATATTGTTAATAATACTTATAACAAACAAAAACAAAAAATAACTTCGAATAAAACTAAAGTAGAAGAAGATGGTTCGGTAACTATAAGCACAGGAGAGTAGAATGGGACAAATAGTTGTAGAGGGAACTACTTTCAATATCAAGGGTGATCAACCTACTGAACAAGAAAATAAAATAATTTCAGATTATTTAATTAAGGATGTAAAAAAAGCAGAAGATGAATCTGGTAAAAATCAATCTTACAAAGAAATTGAAGATATATTAAATACAAGTAATTCTATTGAAGATAAAGACACAGATGATTTTTTAACTTCTCCCGCTTTTGGAAGATTGGTGACAGAGGTATTGCTTTCTATTGGTGGTTCTGTTGCTGCTGCATATGTTCCAGGAGGACAAGTAGCATTACCTATGATGTTAGCAAGAGTTGGTAGATATGCAAAACCTTTAATTACTGCAGCAAAAACTGCGATTGGAGCTGGTGTTGGGGGTGGAACGGGTGCTGCTATATCTCAAACCTTTGATCCTAAAGAAGATATTGTAAAAGAAATAACAAGAGCTGCAGCAGAAGGTTCTATTGGTGATGTCCTTGGTAGAGGAACAAGTAAAGTATTAAGTGGTATTTATGGAAAAGTAGTTGGAAAAAGTACAAGCACAATTAATGAAGCACAAATTGCAGAAAGAATTTTACAAAAAGAAAAGAAAGCAATTGCAGATGCTGTTCTTAAAAAACAAAATTTAAAAGCTGGAGAAAGTTTAGATGATTTTTCAGCAAAAAGATTAGCTCAATTAGAAAATGATTTAGGGCCCGATTATGCAAGAAGAGTTTCGCAAGGATTAATTACACCAAGTTTAGTAAATAAAAACTTTTTACTTAATGTCCTTGAAAATGTTACAGAAGGTTCTTTTACAGGAGGTGGTAAAATTATTGCAACAAGAGAAGCTGCAAGAGGAACAGTTAGATCTGGTTTAGATGATTTAATTGAAAGAGCTACTATTGTAAATAAGGAAGCTATACAAGGTCAAGCAGGTGAAGATTTAATGGGTACCTTACTTAAAAAAGCTGTAACAGATCAAGAGGATATTTTTCAAAAAGCGGCACAACAGGCATATAAAGGAATAGATGATACTCTTAAAAAAACATTAGGTGATGCAGCTGTTGTGGATACAAGACCTTTAAAAGAACTTGCAAGATTTAGAATTGATAAGTTAAGAGGTACAGGTTTAAGTTCAGGTGATGAAGCTATACAAACATATGGTCGTGCTTTTAATTTACCAGATAAAGTAAGTTACGGTGATATAAATGAATTTAGAAAAACAATTAATGCATTAGCTAGGACTTTAGATGACAAAGTTCCTTTTAGAACTAAAGAAGCTAAAATACTAATGAAAGATGCTGTAGACGAAATGACTTTAGGTAGAACCTTAGGAAACAAATCAGCATTTAAAAAAGTGTTAGGTGAAAATTATGAGTTACCTAAAATACAAGGGTTGACCTCAGAGTTACAAGATCAAATAGTTAATGCTAATCAATTTTATAAAAAAGGAATGGATAATTTTAATGATGAATTATTAGTTAAAATGATGAATAAAAATCCAGAAGATGTTTATAAATTTATTGTAGCTGGTGGAAAAAACAGAACAATAACTCAAAATATTTTTGATAGAGTAGATAAAATTTTTGGAAAAGGTACAAAAGAATTTGATGTAAAAGCTGCGGAAAGAACTAAAGATTATGTAAGAGCACAATATTACAATGACATGTTAGGTGCAGCTAAATCAAAAGATTATACATCAGGCTTGGCAGACGCAACAAAAATGCAAAAGTTTTTAAGACAAACTGAACAGACAAGAAAAGTTTTATTTGGTAAAGAAGCAGACAAAATAGGAAAAAGATTAGAAGCATACAAAGATGCACTTGCGGTTACACAAGGTAAATTTGAAGCTGGTGGACTACCAGGTAAAATGTTTGTCCAATTAAAACAAGCTGCAGCTATTGGTCAATTACCCGCTGCAGTTACTACTGGATATTTAGGGGATCCTAATTCTGCATTAACTATATTACTTGCACCAGCGGTTTTAAGCAGAGCATTTACTAATCCTGCAATTGCTAAACTTTTAATACAAGGTGCTAAAGGACAAAGCTTTGAAAATACAGGAAGAGTTTTTGGTCAGATACTCACAAAGTTAAGAGAAGAAGGAGAAATAACTAAAGAAGAAGAACAAGAATATAAAGAACAGTTTAAAAGTTTTAAAACTCCTCCTAATAAAAAAGAACAAATTACAGAAACAGCTCAACCAGGAGTGGGTTTAGTAGAATCAGAACCTGTTCAACCTTTAACAGCTGAAGCTCCAATACAGCCTTCTCCACCTCCTGCACAACCTTCACCTGTAAATACACAAGTAACTGACCCACAACAATATAGTGCATTGTTTCCTCAAGATCCTTTAGGTCAAGCAATTGCACAACGTAAGGTAATATAATGGCAAGAAGATCTACAAAATCTGCAATGGAAAAAATTGAATACCATGAAAAGATTTGTAGAATTATGCAAAAACAAACATTTGAAAAAATAGAAAAGATGGAAGCTAGAATTCTTAGAATGGAAAAGTGGATTATTGGTGGTTTAACTGCAATACTTTTAGCTGTACTTTCTAATCATTTTTAAGTATTAATTCCAAATGGAATTAATTAAAGACGGAACTTCATTTACTGTAAAAGGTTTTTCTTGGGATCATTCCTTTAAATATGAAAAGTATTCTAGAGAGACTGACGAGGAAACTGGGTCACGCCTTTACCAGGTCGGAGAATATAATGTTCCCTCTGTCACAACTATTCTATCAAAAACTCAATCAGAAGACAAGCGAAAAAGTTTAGATCGTTGGAGAGAAAGAGTTGGTTATCAAGAGGCAGCTAGAATTACACAAAAGGCAGCGACCCGTGGAACTGAAATGCATTATGTACTAGAGCAATACATCAATGGTATAGGTTATTTAAGTCTTTCAGAAAAGGGTAAAGAAGCACGGCTCATGGCTCACGAAATTGTAAAAGGATTACCAGAACTCACTAAAGTATATGGATCGGAAGTATCACTTGCCTATGAAGACAGATGGGCTGGCTCTACTGATTTAGTTTGTGAATATAAAGGTAAACCTACAATCTTAGACTTTAAACAATCCAATAAACCTAAAAGAGAAGAATGGATTGAAGATTATTATTATCAAATTGCAGCATACTCACTAGCACATAAGAAACAATATGGAGATATTAAAATGGGATTGATTGCAATGTGTACCCCAGATTTATTATTTCAAAGATTTCAAATGGACGAACAAATGTTATTAGAGTATGAAGAGAAATGGTTAGCTAGAGTTGATAAGTTCTGGGAAATTAAGAAAGCCACTTCTTAGCCTCTTCTCCTAAAGTTTTTGCACTAAGTTTTATTTTACCTTTAAGAGCTGAGATAATCATTTCGTCAACTGTACCTTTTACAATCAAATCGATAACGAGCACATTTTTATCTTGTCCAATTCTATGAGCTCTATCTTCGCTTTGTTCACGCACTTCCAAATTATAGGAATTAGAATAATATATGACATAAGAGGCAGAAACCAAATTAAGACCATAACCCCCAGTAGAAGGGTTACCAACAAAAAAACGCACAGCATCATCGTTTTCAAATCGCTTAACATTTCTAATTCTTTGTTCTGCATCAACAGCTCCATACACACTGACTACGGAATCTATTCCATATCGGTCTTGTAAAATTTTTATTATTTTTTCTATATTGTAAATATAGTTTGCCCAGATTATAAACTTTCCTTCGTTTTCTTCAATAACCTCCATCAATTGATCTAACTTAGGGTCATCAAACTCTATGATTTTACCGTCATCGGTTTTGACATGTCCATTGACGCATTGGTGTAATTTCAATATTTCTGTCAGTTTATTTGAATAACTGACCTCTTCATTCTGGATCACGGCCCACGCATTCTTTCTTAATCTATCGTAAGCTTGTTGGTGTTCTTCTTTAAGGTTAATATAATATTGTGTATAAAGCTTTTCTGGTAAATCTAAACACTCTACCTTTCTACAACGATATGAAAATGTTTTTATATTCTTCTCTAACTCTTCTAAGTTGGTATAATATTTGGGTAACATTACTGATCTTCCACCCATATCTATTTCATGCATTACAGCATATCTTGCTCGGAATGTATAAAACGATGAATGTCCTAATAAAGATTTATCTAGAAATGCGACTTGACTATATAAATCTAATGGTGACTTAGTAACAGGTGAGCCTGTTAACAATCTTTTGTAAGCAACCGTCTTACCAAGTTCAATAATATTTTTTGTTCGTTTTGCAGTTCTGTTTTTTATAGTAGTTGCCTCATCTATAATCATCATAGTTTCATCAGCAGCAGTTAAAACTTCTTTAACTTTTTTTAAACCAGACTTATGACTCATGGCCTCAACATTATATAAATACCAAGTGAGTTGTAATGGATCATTAAAGATTGGAGAATTTATTTTATCAACTTTGTGTGCCATGATTTTATAATCAACAGAACAATGAGTTTCGATTTCTTTTTTCCAATTGAGATATACGCTGTTAGGTGCAATCACAATAACATTTTTAATTTTATTTTGTGTAAATAAATATGATGCATTGTCTATGGATACTTTTGTTTTGCCTGTACCCATTTCCATAAAATATGCGAAATTCTTGGATTCCGCCCCACGCTTCAAGGCTTCTCTTTGATGCTCAAATGGTTTAGTTTTATAAATATATTTCATTAAAATTTTTTTAAATTATCTATTGCATTAAGTAAAGAATTAATTTATACACTCACGCAAGGAGGTTCTAATATGGACTTAGAAGCAGAATCGATCATTAAGATCGATACGGCGAAATCTGCGGACATCGCCCTAAATTGCAATAAGCTTTTGGAAACTCAGAAACAGATAAAAAAGGCTGAAGAAGAGATTAGCAAACTTAAAGAAGCTGAAGTACATCTTTCTGATAATGTAATTCCAAACTTAATGCGAGAAGCGGGGATATCCAAGATGGAGCTAACCGATGGAAGCGTAGTAAATGTAAAACCTTACTACCAAGCTCACATCAATGAGTCTTTCAAAGAACGTGCTCACAATTGGTTACGTGAGAACGGACATGGAGACTTAATCAAAAATAATGTAACTCTTGAATTCGGTAAGGGTCAAGATGAAATAGCACAATCTGTAATACAGGATGCTCAATCAAAAGGGTATAACGTAAAACAGAAACAAGGTGTTCATGCATCTACTCTTAAAGGATGGGTAAGAGAACAAATTCAAGAAGGTAAACAAGTACCTAATGATATGTTCGGAGTTTACGTTGCAAACCGTGTAACAATTAAGAAGGAGGACAAATAATGTCTGATGCACAAAAAGCTACTAAAGAAGTAGCACCAAAAAAAGAAGCTGGAGTTCCAGTAAAAATGGATCTTGAAGCTTTATCGGGACAAGGTACTGAAAATATCACAGCACGTGATACAAGATTACCTTTACTTAAAATACTTTACTCTAGCTCAGCTGTACTAGATGAGGATAGTGCAAAGTATAATGAAAACGCTAAGCAAGGAGATATCTTTAATGAGATAACAGGCTCTTTGTATAAAGCAAAAGAAGGCGTACTTGCTGTACCATGTCATTACAATAATACTTTTAATGAATGGCAAGATAGAGGAGATAGTCTAGGTAGACCTGTAGCAATACATACAGACCCATCTATTATGACTAAAACAACTAAAGGTGATGACGCTAAAGACAGATTACCAAATGGTAATTATGTTGAAGATACTGGTAATCATTTCGTTCAATTGTTGAATGAAAACTATGAGCCAATTGAAAATGCTCTAATACCTATGAAAGTTACACAAAAGAAAAAATCTAAATTGTGGAACTCAATGATCATTAGTAGAAAGATCAAAGGTAAGAATGGTATGTTCAATCCACCATCTTGGTCACAAGTATATAGACTAAAAGCAACTAAAGAGTCTAATAGTCAAAACTCTTGGTTTGGTTGGTCAATCGAATTTGATTCGGTGTTAGACCCATCTAAAAGTCTAGATGCATTACAAGCGTCAAAAGCTTTTTATGAAAGTTGTAAAAAACAAGACATCTTTAGTAAAGTAGCATTTGAAGATGAAGGTAAAGCTGAAACTAAAAAAGTAAACGATAGCGAAGCAACACCATTTTAATGCAACATAAATTACTAGAGTTGTTTGAAGGCGACTCTGGTCAATTCATTAAGGTCACCCTAACGGGTGGCCAAGATGAAAGGGGGAAGAGGGAAGCTGACTACCTCACGATCCACGAACCAGTAACCGCTGACTTATGGCAAGATCATTTAGAAGGGAAATACGTTATTGGTCTTAGACCAGAACGTGATGACAAAATTAAATGGGGGTGCATTGATGTCGATCCTCAAAACTATAAAGATTATAGTTCAAAAAAATACGTTGACATAATTAAAAATAATAAACTACCTTTAATACCTGTAAGATCAAAGTCTGGAGGCTTACATATATTTTTATTTTTAAAAGATTGGGAAGATAAATCACAAGTTTTAAAAGTTTTAAATAAATGGAATAATGATTACTTCATGGCTAATGAAGTATTTCCAATGAATAAAGCTTTGGGTATGCCATACTTTAAAGCTAAAATGACAACAGAGTTTGCTTATAATGATGATGGAACTCCTATCATGTTAGAAGCATTTTTAGAATTAGCACAACTTAAACGAGTATCTTTAGAACAAATTAAAAACTTTAAAGCAACATCATATGAACCAGAATCAAGTTGGAAAGAATACCCACCTTGTGTTCAAAAAATGATTCAAGAAAAATGGTCTGGTAACCATAGAAATGATTTTTTATTTAATGTTTTAGTATTGGAATGTAAGAAAGATGAGAACTTATCTATTAATGAACTTACTGAAATAGCAAAGAAAAGAAATACTGAGATATTTACAATACCATTACCAGAAAAAGAAATAGTTACTATTGCAAAATCAGTTAAGAAGGGTGGTTATTTTTATAAGTGTCCACCTAAACTCAATGCAATTACACCACTATGTAATAAAGATTTATGTAAGAATAGATCATTAGGTATCTTTCAAGAAGCACCTGCAATCATAGATGAGTTTGAAGATGTGATGTTTATAAGGGATATTAAAGAATCTTTTTATCAATTTAAATATCAAGGCGAAAAGATTATGGTTAAACCAGAAGATCTAGCATCTGAATTAAACTTTAAAAAGAAATTATTAAATTATAAAATACTTTGGAAGACACTACCAAAGAGAAAAAATATTATTGTTTGGGATTTATTCTTAGATGGTTTAGTTAAGAAAGCTGAAGAGTCTGATGAGTTTAATTATTTAGAAACTTTAGAAGATATGAGATACCAAACACTTAAAGAATTCTTTGAAGATACAATTGAACAAGATGATTTTAGAAAACTAAAAGATGGATATGTTGTATTAGATTCTAAAACAAATGTTTGTTATTTCAAAAGAACTACATTAGATAATTGGATGAAGAAGAAAATGAATAAAGCATTCAATAATTCTATGGAAGCTTTGAGATTATTAAATTGTAAACGATTAGAATACCATGAGGGGGAGAAAAATATTTGGGCAGTTGATATGCCAGAGTTTATCAATCACCAAGAAATTAAAAAACATAAACCAAAGAAAGTTGATACATCATTAACGGAGATGGACGATGACTACCACACAGGAAAGTTTAGAAATCCAAAGGCTGAAAAACCTACACAAGAAAACGATTAAAATATATGGCCCACCAGGAACAGGTAAAACCTATACTTTGATTGAAAGGATTTTAAAAAAATATTTAAGAAACGGAACAAGACCAGAAAGAATTGCTTTCATTTCTTTTACTAACAAAGCGGTCAACACTGCTGTTGAAAGAGCCTTGTCTACTTTTCCACAGTACACTATAGAAAATTTTACAAGATTTAAAACTCTCCACAAATACTGTCGTAGATATTTTCAAGAAGAAGTATTTGATATTAAAAGCTGTATGATTGATTTTGCATTACAGGAAAGTATTTTAAAACGATCAGATAATAGATTAGAAGATGATGAGTTTATCTATAAAGATTGGTCTTTATCTATTTATGATAAAGCAAGAAACATGATGGAAGACCCTATTAAAGTTTACAAAAGAGAGTCTTATAAGAAAGATAACATCGATGTATTTCAAAGAAAGATATCTACTTATGAACATTATAAAAATGGTGGTGGCGAATCATCATTTATAGATTTTACCGATATGATTTCAAAAGCAATTGATGAAATAGATTTTCCTGCATTAGATGTTTTGATATTAGACGAAGCTCAAGACTTTACACCTCTTCAATGGTCTGTGTTATTTAAAATAGCAAATAAATCAAAGAGAATTTATTTAGCAGGAGATGATGATCAAGGAATCTATCAATGGAATGGAGCTGATTCAAAATATTTTACAACTTATTTCCCAGGCAGAAAGGTCGTACTAAGAAAGACTAGACGATTTGGAGAAGCTATACACCATTTTACAGAAATAATTAGAAGAGGAATTATAGATTCAGAGGAGAAAGAATATCTACCTTCAGATAAAGATGGTGCTGTCAAAAGATATTTAAACTTTAAAGAAATAGATTTTAGCCAAGAAGGAACTTGGTACATTTTAGGAAGAGTTAATAAAGTTGTTAATGAACTTAGAATGGCAGCTAAAGAAGCAGGTTTATATTTTGGAGATAATAAGAATAATAAATCTTTTGATCGTAAACAATGGCAGGCCATAAAAGCTTGGACAGCTATATCCAATGGTAAATCAATTAATAAAGGTGATGCTGAAGTTATGTTTAAATATATAAGAGACTTAGAAAAAGACGCTTATAGACAAGATAAATTTTGGATGGGAGAACCAGATTTTAAAACCTATACCTTTCAAGAATTAAAAGAATGGTGTGGTCTTACTGTGCCAGATGAAAAGAAAAATAAAGAATGGTGGTGGATCCTTCGTAGGAACTTTACCTCAAGACAAAAAATATATTTTATAAGATTACTAAAACGTTACGGTCAACAACAATTAAATGAAGAGCCTAAAATTATTATTGATACTATCCATAGTGTCAAAGGTGGCGAAGCTGACCATGTCGTTCTTGCAAGTAAAAATGATTACGCATCTGACTTTGGTCGTAAAACAAAATTAGATAAAAGTGGAGAGCGAAAAGTTTACTACACAGGTGCATCAAGAGCAAAAAACACTTTACATATTTTATCAACTGACTATAAGTATCATTACCCAATTGGTAAAGATTATTTAATTTATTTAGAGGAAACAAGATGACCAATAAAGATTTATTAGAAGAAGCATTTCCACAATCAAAACAGATTGGCGGGAATCATTACAAAGAATTTCACATTCAACCTTATGAATTTATATCAAAGAATAATCTCTCATTCTTTCAAGGTAATGTTATTAAATATGTTTGTAGATATTTAAATAAAAATGGTATCGAAGACCTTGAGAAAATAAAACATTATTGTGATTTAGAAATATTAAAACTAAAGGATTTAAAAAAGAAAAAATAATGAGTTGGGAAGAGTTTAAAAGATTAGCAAAAATAACAGAAGAAAACTTTGCAAAAAATTTAAAGGATCCTGTCTGGGCAGATAGTAAACAAGATATGTTTGAGCATTGGGATGTAAAAGGAATTTTAAATGGGGAACTCTTAAAGTTTGATGTTAAAGGAATGAAAAAAATAAATCGTTCAGATCAAGATAAACAAGATGATATTACATGGATTGAAGGAACTAATGTAAGAGGTAAACCTGGTTGGATAAAAGGTAAGGCAGACTACATTGTTTTCGAAAGAACAGATTACTGGTTAATAGTTAAAAGAAAAGAATTATTTGAATTTATTTGGAATAAATTAGAAGAAAATAATTTTAAAAAAGGTAAAGGAATATATGAAATTTATCAACGTCAAGGCAGGCTTGATAAAATTACTATGGTTCCTTTTAAAGATGTTGAACAAATTGATAATATAAAAAAGAAGAAGTGACACGAAGTATAAGAAAACTAATAGTTAAATTAAGAATGTGGTACGCAGATATAAGAGGACATCACGGTAAAAAATGGAACTATGAACCTAGTGAATGGTACATGGGTCAACATAGAAAAAGAAAAAAATAATGCCAACTTCTAGAACAATTATAAAACATATATCAGTAGATAAAGTTAAATTTACTTTAGAAATATATCCTGCAAGAGAAGGTTGTTCGGGTACAGAAGGCCCTTTTTGGGAAATATTTCCTGAAGACTATCACGCAGCTCTTTATGCTTTCAGTAATAAAGATAAGTTAAATAAATTAATTGAACAAAAATTTTTATGATTAAGATACGATACTATGCACCTATTGAAGAGGTAACTAAGTATGTTGCATCAAAAGCTAATGGAAAAGTTTTAGAATTAGGGCCAGGTCAAGTACCTTTTGAAAAAGCAACTCACTTTTGCGGCCATAGCGAAGAAGAAAAATCTCGATTTCAAAATTATTCAATGTGTGACTTCTCGTCCCAAGTTTTCCCATACAAAGATAAAGAGTTTGATTTCGTATATGCAAGACACGTTGTAGAGGATTTATATAATCCAAAACATTTTTTAAAAGAATGTAAAAGAATAGCTAAA
>Ga0208542_1000836_pt1 | contig 13759 bp, 17 predicted proteins | sample DEB08_DNA_3_FD_185495 | JGI IMG/M metagenome (GOLD analysis project Ga0208542, IMG submission 185495) | Aqueous microbial communities from the Delaware River and Bay under freshwater to marine salinity gradient to study organic matter... | ecosystem: Environmental > Aquatic > Marine > Coastal ... | reverse complement strand
GCGAACTTTAGGGTCTACGATACGTTTATTGGGGAGGACCAAGCCCTCGAGATTTGGGATGCCCAAAAGGACACCTTCCGCGGAGTTAAAAACTCCGTGACCCTCCACAAGGGTCGCCTCGGCATTGGGACGACGGAACCGGAAGGAAGGTTGGCGGTCCTCGACGAGCCTAATGGGCTCGAGGAGTTTCCTCCTAGGGCTATGACGGGATACAAGACATACTTTGAGGGTCATGGGGAGTTTTGTGTGAGTGCGAGTAGTATATACATCAACAGCGACACCTACGCAGGGTGGAGAGCGTTCAATCAAGACGATACAACTTTTTGGGTAAGTGATGACACTGACACACCGGAAACTTATGACCAAACCACGGGTTTGTACACCGGGACACGTAGATTGTCTGAAGAATCGGTATTGGGTGAATACATAATTCTGAAATTACCGTACAGCATAAACCTCAAAAGTTTTACTATGGGAGTTAGGCCAACCGAGCTTCTACGGGGACCTAAAAGTGGTATCGTATATGGACGTAAAAATAATAAATGGGAAGTCGTTCACTCGTTTTCAGGTGTAACATATACAGCGTCGGTAAGGCAAAACATTCAAGTAACAAATCCAAATGAGTATTACAACGAATTTGCTCTTGTAACCACGGCCTTAGCTCCAAATGGTAGTACATATCATAATATCAATTTAACTGAACTCCGCTATTTCGGCACCCCCGGACCCACGACCCTCGATAAGGGTTCGTTGAGCCTCACCAGGTCCCTCGATGTGCCCCGCATTTCGCGGTACGACGTGGATACGGAAACCCCTAGGCCGGAGAAGTTGGTGCTGGATTTCGATACCACCGTCAATTCCTCACCCACAGATATCTCGGGGCAGGGGAATCATGGGACCCTAGTTGGAGCGACGTATTCGGCAGCGGATAAGGCGTTTGTTTTTGATGCGAGTACAGATATAATAAATGGGAATGTTTCGGGTCATAATACGGCATCGGGTGCTCCATATACCATAACCTTATGGGCGAAAGTAACTGGTGATTCTGACATTCAAATTGGGTTTAACCCAAGTGGTGCAGCTGGAACTCAGCGTGCGTTCGAATATCGTCACAGTTTGGATTTTAGATTAGCTTTTAACGGTGGTCGTCGAGAGTGGAATCCACCTTCGGATATTAGTAACGGTAAATGGTTTATGATGACAGTGACACACGCTGGCTCACGAGCAACAAGTAAATGCTACGTGGATGGTCAAGAATTGACATTCAAAGCGGACCCAGCCCCACAAGATACATCAGCATTACCCAATAATGCTTTATTTGAAATAAAATCAGATGATGCGAACACTACAAGCTCTGCACCCGTCTATATTTCTAATTTAAAAATGTATGACGTCGCCCTCGAACCTTCGGAGGTCAAGAAACTCTACAACTTGGGCCGAACCGGGCGGTCCATGGTCATCAGCGACACGGCCGTCGGGATCGGGAAAGTCCCTGAAGCGCAGTTGGATGTGAGGGGGAACATCAATTCTGATGGTATAATGACCAATAAAAACTATATGTTTTGGGCCACTGGACCCACAACAGTAAATCTTCAGAATGACCATCCAACGACGTCTATAATAGCAGATTTCAGTCGTTTAGAATTTGATCTGGGTGGTGGATTTGATACGAGTACTAAGACATATACCATACCGTGTTCGGGATATTGGGAATTTGATTATTGTTTATTGGCAAGAAACCTAGATGCAGGTTCCCACTACGTGATGGGAACATGGTACATAAATGGAGCTACATATGATCGTCGGACGTTTGTGTATTTTACTGGTCAGGGGGGTGGATCTCAAGAATCCAACCTTATTGGTAAAATTGTAGGATATTGGCCCGCCGGTACTACGGTAGCGGTTCGTATTAGCCAAAATACAGCTAACACTGATGTATACATGTATTACGTTTACTCATCCTTTTACGGAAAATTGTTACATTAAAATATCCGTTTAACATAGATGGCAGAATTTGCACTTATAGACCTTACAATAGATCAAACGTGGAAGATTCTCCGCCAAGAACGCAACAGACGCCTCGCCGAGGTGGATTGGATTTTCTCTTCGGATTACCAGATTGAGGATACACTCTATAAAGAATGGCTCGCGTACCGTAAAGCTTTACGTGACCTCCCTTCACTCACAGAAGATCCGGAAAATCCCGTTTGGCCGGAAAAACCGGAAACGCCTACGGGTAAAACGGAGGGGATCCAGACCCCACATTTCGTGGCTACGTTAATGACTGAAAACAGTCAATTACGGTCAAAAGTAACAGCGCTCGAGCGTAAATCGACAAAATTCGAGCTCGATATCATCGACATGAAACGACGTATTCAAAAGGTAGAAACTTAGAGAAATGAAACACTCCTTCCATAAGTATGGATAGTTTCGTCGAGGGTATAGGTCTCGTGAGTTCCATTTTAATCACGATCATGTTCGTACCCCAAATCGTTCACGTATACAGGACAAAGGATACAGACGCACTTAATTACGCATTCCTGTGTATAAACATCGTCGCGAGTGTTCTCGGTCTCGTATACTCGATTTATTATACGGTCATTCCCATGATCGTCGCAAACACATCAGCTGGTCTTTTTTCCATATCTCTCATCACTATGAAACGATTAAATGGGCTTAAAGAACAGTCACCAGTATAAGATGGGAAGGAGCCTTCCCCGTCTCTCATAGCTCAGTTGGTTAGAGCGTGCGACTGTTAATCGCGAGGTCATCGGTTCGATCCCGGTTGAGAGAGACCCCCATCTTTTACGAGTGTATCCCACTCGTAAAAGATGTTTACTAATTATAGATGAACCAGCATATCTTGACAGGCCAGGTTGATGTCACGAGTAATTTACTCGTCGGGTCATCACACTTGTTTGTCGATACGACGAATAACCGGGTCGGTCTTGTCACGAACGACCCACACGCGGGGTTACACGTAAACAGTAACGCGTACGTGAATACCGATTTACGTGTAGGTTCTCAAATTGAAATAAACGAAACAGCCGGACGCATCAAGGCTGCGTCGTTCGAAGGAGACGGGTCACTTTTGGTGAACGCTCCCGTCGGGTCACTCGCTGTCCACAGCACGGATACGGGTCTACCCGGTACGGACGCGAGTGTCACGAATGAGGGAACACCCACGGCCGCAGAGTTTAAATTCGTGATTCCACGGGGTGATGTCGGTGCAACGGGTGCAGCTGCGACTGTTGCGGTCGGCACCACGACAACCGGGGCCGCAGGATCGGACGCTTCGGTGACAAATTCGGGTACGACTTCCACTGCGGTTTTCGATTTTACAGTTCCGAAGGGTGATCAGGGTATTCAAGGTATTCAGGGTATTCAAGGTGAAACGGGAACAGCTGCGACGGTCACTGTCGGCACCACGACAACCGGTGTCCCTGGAACGAATGCGAGTGTTACGAATACGGGGTCTTCATCGGCTGCGTCGTTTGATTTCACTATTCCAAGGGGTGATACGGGTGCTACAGGTCCCGCCGGAACGGTCGCGATAGGTACAACGACAACCGGGGCCGCCGGGTCATCTGCGAGTGTTACGAATACTGGAACTTCAACGGCTGCGAACCTCGAGTTTACCATTCCAAAAGGTGACCAGGGTATTCAAGGTGTTCAGGGTGTTCAAGGTGTTCAAGGTGACACCGGTCCCGCTGGAACGGTCGCGATAGGTACAACGACAACCGGAGCCGCGGGGTCATCTGCGAGTGTCACGAATACGGGAACTTCGACAGCTGCGAATCTCGAGTTTACCATTCCGAGAGGTGCCCAGGGTGTTCAGGGTCCCGCTGGAACGGTCGCGATAGGTACAACGACAACCGGAGCGGCTGGTACGAATGGATCTGTAACGAATAGCGGGTCTTCTTCTGCCGCGGTTTTCGATTTTACAGTTCCGAGGGGGGCTGACGGAGCTGACGGAACGAACTATTTCACGTTAAGTGGAAGTGATATTTATAGGTCTACGGGTAATGTCGGCATCGGGACGACGAGTCCTTCACAGAAATTTGTGGTAATGGGAGATTCAGCGATAATTCATTCTAATAGCGCTGATACACATAATACCAATGATCGGACCCTTTACATTGGGGGTAGAGAAGTCAATGGTTCTCTGAACCAATCCAAATGTGCTATCGTTTCGACACCATCTACCTCACATGGAGGTGCCGGACAATACGGAAGAAACGCTCTACATTTTTGTGTAGGACCAGATGCTCAAAATAACACTAACGCATCAAAAACGGATAGCCGAATGTGTATAGATTATACTGGAAATGTCGGCATCGGGACGACGAGTCCAAGTCACGGACGTATGCAGATAGTGTGTAGTTCACAAACCCCGGATGGTGGTTTAACAATTCGCGGTGGTGACTTTAACGCTGGTTTGGGTGCAATGTGGGTTCAAGGTAGTGGCAGTGGTCAGCGTTTCAATATACAGGCTTATAGAAATGAATCAACTAATCCCCCAGCTGGTACCAATCCAAGTATAGCAGATGCAGATGCATTTGAACTATGCTTAAATCCTAAGGGTGGCAACGTCGGCATCGGGACGTTGAATCCGTCTTGTACATTAGACGTGAGAGGTAGTGGGCAATACGAAGGTATATACAGTAAGCGTATCTGGGTGGCGAATATCGGTGATAATTCGGGTGTCGGATCTCCAGACGACAACACCGGTAGTCCGTGGCGTGGTCTCGGATTTGATAATCTTGCCTGGAATAACCAATCCTTCAGATATTCGGCAGATATTCCCATATTATCTGGATACAATGGTGTAGCGTTGAGATCTGGTGGTGGAAACCTTGTCTTAACAGAAGCGGGCAACGTCGGGATCGGGACGACAAGTCCTAGTCAAAAGTTGGATGTTGTTGGCGGACCGACTAAATCCGATGGTTTCATACTCGGTACATCGAACAATCTGTATACACCTGGTTGTATTTACACAGATTCAAACTGGGGTATGTTATTTAGAAGTGCGGTATCATCACCCGGAATTGCTGATTTTTTGTTTAATGATTATGCTGGAAATCAGATGATGGTAATAGATGGCGGTAACGTCGGTATCGGTGTGACTGATCCGAATCATAAACTTGAAGTAAGTGGTGGTATCTTAGCAGATTATATAGCAATCCCTGAAATAAACTTACATGGTGCCAAAATAGGACATATTATTGAATATAGATACAGTGGTATGCCATCTACTGCGCCAACTGATGAATCTTCGATGAACTCAGAATTTGGTCAAAGACATTCTAGTTCAATAACAACAAATACACAAATGAGATACCCTTACGGCACGGCAGCCGAAAACATAGGTAGGATGTGGATAGGTATAATACAGGCAACGTCAACTGGGGTGTACACATTCGGTGTTAATTCGGACGATGCGAGTGATTTATTTGTTGCGGGGTATAGAGTTGCCGATTGGTACTCTGGACATGGTCATAATAGTAGTAATATTAACATTCCCGGTGGAAATCAAAGGACAATATATCTGAAGGGGGGTCAGTGGTATAAAGTGAAGGCGCGGTTTGAAGAAAACGGTGGTGGTGAGGCATTTTTCGCTTTGTGGAAAAAACCTGGGGATACATCTTTCAGTGAAATTCCATCTGGGAATCTTGCATATATTCTTAGCGATTATTCTTCGGCTCCAACATCCGATGATAGACTAAAAGTAAACGAAACGATGATATCGAATGCAACTGAAACCATAATTAAATTAAAGCCTCAAATTTACGATAAGTTTGAATTTATAGAAGATGTTCATGATACAAAAAATAAACCGACTCGAGAAAGTGGCTTAATTGCCCAAGATATATGGTATGATGCTCCAGAATTAAGACACATGGTTTATCCATATAAAACACCTAACGAAACCAGAGAAGTAAATGAGGACATACAACAGGACCCGGATTATTCTGACTGGGGACCAGTGGCTGCACAGGTAAATTATTTTGGTTTGATTCCATATCTAATCAAATCGTTTCAAGAACTTCACGGAAAAGTCACATCTGAAAAAGTAAAAACAAAGAACCTTGAAGCACTCGTCTTATCTCTGATTACACGTGTACAAAAACTAGAGGCGCGTTGAACATAAAGATTTGCCACGTATAGAAAGTACAATGTCCTGCATTGCTGCCCTCAAGCCTATCGTTACCGTAAAGCCCGCGCCTCGGTCCAGGACCAGGTCCACCAAGACCCGTGCGTCCAGAGGAACACCTCTCACAAAGATTGATCGTCCAAATGATTACCTCTCCATGGCGGAGCGCGTGAACGGTCGCGCGGCCATGATCGGGTTTACGTCCGCGCTCATCGATGAACTCGTGACAGGACATTCCCTCAGTACACAGTTCCAGGAACACATCGGTCTCACCGTCGCCGTGACCGCGCTCACTTTTCTCGGCACTGCCGTGAACCCCGGTGATGAGGGGTATGTTCAGGGTCCCTGGAAGCCTGAGACCGAGCTGCTCAACGGACGTCTCGCTATGATCGGAATTCTATCGCTACTTCTGACCGAGTCGATCAATCCCGGAACGCCCCTATTCTGATACTTAAAAATAAAAACATAGTATAATATAAATGTCTGGTGGTATCGCCCAACTCGTTGCCGTGGGTGCTCAGGATGCCCACATCGTTGGTAATCCCGAAGTATCCTTTTTCCGTTCGACGTACAAGCGTCACACAAACTTTGCCCAAACTGTCGAAAAGCAGGTTATCCAGGGTAACCCCTCTACGAATGGTATGTCCACTGTGCGTTTCGAGCGCAAGGGTGACATGCTCGGTTACGTGTACATCTCTAACCGGGCCCCCCGTAATGAGTTGACACGGGCCAACTGGAAGGGTGAGATTAAGAAGGTTGAGCTACTGATCGGTGGTCAGGTCATCGACACACAAACATCTGAGTTCTCTCAGGAAATCGCTCCCGTGACACTTTGTCAGTCGTACTCCAAGTCTCTCTCGGCCGCCGGAGCTGATGATGCTGGTTTCTACCCCCTGCGCTTCTCGTTCTGCGAGAATGCTCAGTCGGCACTTCCTCTCGTGGCGCTTCAGTACCATGATGTCGAGATCCGTATTTCGTGGGGTACGCTCCCCGTGACCGATTACGAGGTCCACGCGCAGTTTGTTTACCTGGATACCGATGAGCGCACAGCGCTTTCGTCGGCTCCCCAGAACATGCTGATCACACAGACGCAGCAGTCGATTGCCTCCGGTGGTTTGATGCAAGAGCTCAACTACAATCATCCTATTAAGTTCATCGCCACATACAAGACTGGTGGTGTAGGTGTAGCCGGTGGTGGTGTAAAGCTCCAGATCAACGGCACGGATGTTGGTGATGCGAAGAAGGCGCGGCCTCACTACACGTCCGCCTCACTGTACTACCACACGCCGTTCACGACTATGGATAGCAGCGCCGCGAACCATTTCATGTACCCGTTCTGTCTTGACACCTGCAAGCTTCAGCCCACCGGTACACTCAACTTCAGTCGTGTTGACTCGGCTCGTCTCGTAACTGATGCCGGTTCGTTCGACACTGACATGTATGGTGTCAACTACAACATCCTCCGTATCGAGAATGGTATGGCTGGTCTTATGTACGCTAATTAAATCCCTTATAATAACAAATGTGGGGACTTCTCTTTCTCCTCTTTTTCGTTTTTATGATCACCTACGATCCTAAATCCGGAACGCTCAATAAATATATTCCTATCCAGAACGCAGAATGCAAGGATGGTCACTACCAGGAAATACAATTTGCACAACCAGGGTATCAGTGCCCAGAAGGTGAAAGATCTAAAATGGGTGTAATTGTATCTACTTAAAAACAAAACGTGTAAGTAAACCACAATGTTTTCTTTTGATCGCGAAACCGCTATTTTGGCTGCAGTCGTCGTTTGTGTCGCGGCTTCTCTTTACATGTATAACGAATTGCGTCAATCTAAAGACGATATTACAAAAATTAAGACTTTCCTCGACCGGGTTCAGGAAGAGGCACAAGAGGTCCAAATGCCTCAGATGGTATATGCACCTGTATCGGAAGAAATGTCCGAGCCCGAGCCCGAGCCCGAGCCTGAGCCCGAGCCCGAGCCCGTTGCGGTACAAGAGCCCGTCAAACCCAAACGTACTACACGAGGTAAATCTCCTGTGAGCATTTCTTCGGAATAAACTTATCAGGGGATTATAGAAGCTAATGAGCAATGAAAAAACATAAGGCCATAGCGATACCAGTCACCTTTGTTGGTGATACTCCACGGTTTCTTACCGTGCGAGATAAACGTTTTAAAGAGTGGATTTTTGTGACAGGGGGGTGTAGAAGAAGGGAAATATTTACACCTATACGTACAGCGTTGAGGGAATTGGAAGAAGAAACACGAGGCGTTGTTTCACTTAAAAATGGAGAGTATACAAGTTTTACATTTAACGTGAAGGAAAGTCCTACTATAGAACTCGAGTACACTGTGTTTATATTTTTCGTAAATTATTCGAGTAATGAACAACATGAACTTGTGAGAAGATTTAACGATGAGAAATACAAAATGTATACGAAAAAAATTCACGTGAAACGTACATACGATGAAAATGATTTTATGAGTTTCGATACGTTACCAGAATTTAATTCTCGAAAACGATGGGAACGAATCATACATAACGTCGTTGAGAATCCAGAATTTTACGCGTGCATCACTTCTCTCAATAGAAAAACATTTTCTATAAAATAATGAAGTCCAAGAACTACATTCTCCGACAGATAAAGGATATTCTAATGGATCATAAGTCTTACAGCGAAACGCGAGCAGATACATACATCGAAGATGTAAAGCTTAAAACTGTATATGAACTTTTAGTTCTTAAAAAAGAGTTATCGAATAGTGAAGAAGAGTTTAGGGACGTGTCATGCAGGACCTCAATTTGGCATGAAGAAGACTATTAAAAAAATAACACGATATACGAATAAGTATGTTTAGATCATGGTGCAGGAAACAAGGGTTTTCGAATAGCTCCAATCTATCACATGTGCTCATGGACGGTGGCCGTCTATCTGTTCCTTATGATAGATTGAACGAATTTTATGACGAATATGTCAAGGCTGTAAAATCTGGTGAGAAGGTGTGTGTCGTCGAACAAAAGTCAGATACGTACAACTTTTTTGTCGATTTGGATTACAAGGATGTCGAAGATATTCCATTCGATAGATTGAAGGAGTATACACAAACAATATGCGATCGTGTAACGCATTTCGGGGGGAAAGATGTTCTTGTTTCTGTCGCAGAGCCAAAACCGCACGGTGACATGATCAAGTACGGAATTCACATGAACTGGCCGGGGTTCGTAGTTGATCACGGGTCTGCCATGGCCTTACATTCTCATATAGTATCGTCATTGTCATTGATGTTCCCGGGAAAACCGTGGGACGAAATCGTCGATACTGCCGTGTACGGTGGTGGAAAACGAAACGTGAAGGGGAGTGGTTTTAGAATGCCATGGGCGCATAAATACGTGAAGGGTGAATATCAAGGAGCGTATATACCAGTACTAAATTATAATCACGAAAATGGTAAACTTTCGCATATTTATGACCAAGAACCAAACGCAGAAATTATGCGAATGGCAACACTGCGAACGGAACGCACAGACGTAGTCGTCGTTGAAGGTTCTACACGAGACGAAGGATCGTTTACACCGAGTGAGACGAAGAACATTTTTCAAAATGAAGCAGTTACCAGGGACATTGAAACGTTTATTCAGAAAAATATGGATGGCCAGGGGCGTGCGCTTGTCACGAAAATATTCAGTAATAAAAATTCATACCTCATATCAACGACATCTAAATATTGTGAAAATCTCCAAAGAGACCATGGATCGAACCATATCTGGTTTCGTATAGATGGACATACTATCATACAAAAGTGTTTCTGTACGTGTGAAACGATGAAAGGACGTAGATACGGGTTTTGTAGAGATTTCTACGGTCGAAAACATGCGCTACCGGATAAGATATTCGAAAAACTTTATCCAAATGGATATACACCACCCACGTTTTCAACACCTCAAAGCATGTGCATGCCATGTCCGGTAGGAAAAAAAACAGATCCGGTTGAAACTAGTACACTGTTACAACTCTTCATAAACAAACACATGGTAAGAGATACAGAGATTACTGTGAAAAGTATTTCTAAGAAGGGTAAAAATGTACACTGGGTAAACACAGACTTGAAGTGTACGGGGTGTAGTAATCTGAATGTTCAATTTAAAATTTCACGTGACAAGATTGTACAAACATGTGCATGTAAATCTCGTGAGCATAAATTGTCAGATAAAATAGTCAGAGTATTATAGATGATGATCATTGTACTCATTGGAGTGTTCGCGTATGTTTTATCGAAGATTACACGTTTAGATACATCTTTAAATCGAGTAGATATCATAATCAAAGAAACACATAAATATTCGGGTATACATGAAGTCACGTATAATACATTCATGGCATTAATACAAATAGCGAAGGAATACAGGACAAGTGTCGAAATGTCTCAGGTGTATCTCGAAAAGGCTCTGAGGGTTCTAAATGATATACCCCTTTACCTACCTACAATGGACGGTGAAGTAATGAACGATATCGGGGACATTTCGTACCGTTTAGGATATGAATTTGAACAACTACTGATCAGGGAAGCGCTTAATCAAGGGGTCAAGTTCATACCTAAATATATTTAAAAAGAAATCACTTAAACTTGCTATATGAGTACTATAATTGTGAAAACTCGTTCTGGACGAGTATCTAAAGCACCCATGCGCATGAAGCCAACAGAAGAAGCTTGTGACGATGATTTCGGTGATGATGATTATGACACGGATTACGAAGTTTCTGATGACGATCTCTGCGAGACTGAGAGTGAGGACGAATGTGATGACAGTGATGAGGATGAGAATGGAAATTTAAAGGGTTTCGTAGTGGATGACACTGATGAAGAAAGTGATGAGGAAAACGAAGCTTAAAAGATAGAATTATTATAATGTATATGGAAACAGAACTTGGAAATCCTATTGAATACAATTCACAAGTTCTGGATAAAGAACCTGAACGAGATGACAGTGAACCAATACAAAATCATTTACAGCAGCCAGATGAAGATCAGCCATATTATTTTCAACCCCCCCTCCATCCACAATATATGCCACCTCCCCCACATATGAACGAACCGTTCAAACCCAATGACATACTAGCGTCTCTCGATAAAGTTGCGTATATCGTCATATTCGTAGCATTCATTTTAGGTTTCTTTATGGGAAAAACTATGCAACCAGTTATCCTTCGCCATGGGTGAAAATGGAGCATAATCATTAACAGGATCTTTAGAATCGACGATCGTTCTACTGGTAATTACTGGACGGATAACCCCTTCATTAATTATTTCAGATGCCAAATTATTTTTATCATCTATCTCATCTATGTCCGTAACAGGTAAATTATGATCCATCTTCTTAAAGACGGAAATATACTCTACATTCATCGTATTATTAAAAGGGTAGATTTTAATAATATGAAATGTGTGGTTATTTTTTTTGATTTTTAGACCTCTTCTTCCTCATCACCCTCGGCGATAGCCATATCTGCCTCCCTCTTCTTGCGTCGCTCTTCAATCTCAACGGCGACAATCGCATCAGCTTCCTTTACCAGGTCCTCCATCGCCGCATCAGGCTTCTCACGCTTCAGACGCTCAATGATTTCACCTGGGTGGCTAATGGGGGGCTCATCGGGTTTGTTGTAATACTGGGAATTTTCATCACCAGCCTTGAAGTACCCATCGGTATCAGACTTTACAGCCATCATATCACGCTTACGCTCAGAAAACATCTTCGCCGCCATAGCCTGATTTTCCCTGTAACCCGTCATTAGCTCCTCTAGCTTTTCGTTTGTGTAATGGGCATCTTCGATCTTGGAAGGGTCGGGTGGGATGAGAAGCCACTTGTACATATCAACGACATAGATATCAAACGTTGCATCCTCCTTTTGAAGGCGCTTGGCATGGCTCGCGGCCTCATCGCGGGTAGCAAAAGCACCCCTGAACTTAACCCCGAACTTGTCATTCTTCTGAGGCGCTTCAGGGCCAACCACGGACATGCATGCAAAAGTCTGACCGGGCACGGTCGTGTAATCCTGCTCTAGAGACATTATGTTCTATATACAACTCTATACTTTAAGCTAGTAAACCTAAGTTAAAGTTTTCACGATCTTTATCATCATGGAAGATTTACGTCGACTTCACAATGACGAAAAGCGGTCACTGATTGAAAGTGTCACACGAGCAGGTGATAGCATTCTCGATGTCGGATGCGGCTTCGGTGGTGATCTTCAAAAGTGGTCTAAAGTCCGTGCTAATATAAGCATGTGTGAACCAAGCTTAGATGCGTTGAATGAGGCACGTGACCGTGCCAAAAATATGAAAATGCGCGTAAACTTTTATCACGGAGACATTCGTGCATGTCCCAACAGAAAATATGATATCGTGTGTTACAATTTCGCACTCCATTATATCTTTCAGACACGTGAGTTATTTTCGGATACGCTCAGGGAAATTAAAAAACGAATGAAACCGGGTGGAGTATTTGTAGGTATCATCCCAGACTCTGAACAGATAATGTTCAAAACCCCATTTTCAGATTCACATGGGAACTTTTTCAAACTGAAGGGTACGAGTAATGGCGATTTCGGTGAAAAATTATTTGTACATCTAGCGGATACACCATATTATGCAGATGGCCCGAAATCGGAACCTTTAGCACATAAGGACATGTTGATTACACAACTGGAAAATACCGGATTTACCATGAAATTATGGAAGCCGTTATGTGGAAACCCCATCTCTGAACTCTACAGTAAATTTATATTTGTATATAGAAATGATAGCAGTGATCGTGTTGCTGTTGATTAATTTAGTCATTTTTTATAATTTCAAAGAAGATCCGGTACTGGTCGAAGTTAAGGAAAAATACAGAACATTCAGGGAACATATGAAAACCAATGGTGATGATAAATACAAGATGTTACATAAGGAGATACCTATCGTCGCGTATAGAGGATCATTCTTGTCAGGAGTTGGTTACAATTCCAATAAAGGGAGTGAAATTGGAATATGTATAGACGGAACACCTAATCACGTGTTTCATGTACTCTTACACGAACTCACGCATTGCACTGTGAGTGAATACTCTCATAGCACGGATTTCTGGGATAATTATACTGAACTCAAAAATGAAGCGATTCGTATAGGTATATACGAAAACATAAATCAGGTGACCCCGTTTTGTGGTAAAAAGATCGTCGATAAATAATATTACGTAATTATAAATGACTGAATTCAATCTCAGGCAGCCAGCTGCGTCCAGGATACTGACATCGTTACTCCTATGGTTCGCAGTCATGGCTAGTGCTTTTACAACTCGCATCAAAATGCCTTATTACGTGAATATGTTGAATTTGACTGTCGTAATACCTGTACTTATTTGGTATCTGGGAAATACAAGCTTAATCGTTAGTTTAACAACTGGGAGTGTCATCATAACTGTTGTCGTGGCTTCATTATTTCTCGTTACATTAACTGAGGGCATTAAATGGTCAAAGTTAAAGCAGGGGTATGAGAAATATGGCGAAGATATGAAGACCGCTTGGTTACCCATGGTCATGACAATGATCGCGTTAATTCTA
>Ga0208542_1000832_pt1 | contig 13807 bp, 29 predicted proteins | sample DEB08_DNA_3_FD_185495 | JGI IMG/M metagenome (GOLD analysis project Ga0208542, IMG submission 185495) | Aqueous microbial communities from the Delaware River and Bay under freshwater to marine salinity gradient to study organic matter... | ecosystem: Environmental > Aquatic > Marine > Coastal ... | reverse complement strand
AGAGAGATCCAGTCCGTCTTGTTCTGCAAAGGATCCTTTTTTCCAACCAACGGGAATACCTTCAGTTCGTGTTGGAGGGGCACCATTTATAAAAGTGGCTGGTGGATCGTATTCGTAGCAGTCGCTCTCCTCGTATGTGTACTGTAGTCTCATCTCGTCTCCGTATTTATTCTATTAAGAAGTCTCTTTTGTCGTCGATTAATCCATCTAATTTTTCAGCAAGAAGAGTTCGATGGATGTATGAAATTTCACCTCCATCAAAAACAACCTTTGCAACACTATTGTCAACTTGAACAACAGTGCCCTCTTTCATATCAACTTTATGAATAACTCTTTGTCCTATTTCTAAATTCATTTCGCCCTTTCTAAACCCTCTCGGGTTGTAAAAAAGATTTTGTCAAAAACAGCCATACACCAAGGCATACAGATTTTACATGGTCTGGCAATTCTCATTTCACCAAACCTGTTGAATCTAAAATTATATAGGTGTAGATTCTTTTTACCAGAAACTTTAACATAAGCATCAAGTTCGGAGTGCATTTCATCATAACGATAACCCAACCTCTTGGCCTGAGGATGGGTTTTGAATGAATTAGTCCCGATCGCAATGATTTCGTTTTTACAAACGACCAGAGAACAATGTCTCTTTTGACGAGGAATGTTCACACAAATTGGCTTTGCTACCGAAATTAATTTCTCATACTTCTTCGATTGCAGGGAGTTCATTTCTGGTTTTCACGGAATCTTGAATTTCTTGTATAATAACCGCCAGTGTATTGGCGAACAACTCTTCCATTGACATTTCTAAATTTTTAGATTCTTGATCTACAATATCATACTGCTCATCTGTCATTTTAATTACAAGTGTAAGTTCTTTGCCCATTTTAATTTCTCCATTAATTACAAACACGCTCGATAGGATTCGAACCTATGACCTACGGATTAGAAGTCCGTTGCTCTATCCAACTGAGCTACGAGCGCCTAAGATCAGGTTGTGATCTTCAGGGTATCTGCTGGCGTTTCTGGCACCAGAAGTCCCGATCCAATAGTCTTGTTATACTCGTTCATAAGTTCTCTTTGCGGTGCAACATCAAAGAGAACATTCTCTACTGGGAATTTCACCGTGTTGTTTTCCAGTTCTGCATACATCATCCAAGGCATGAATCCAATTTGTCCCTGACCAGTTGGAATTAAAATTGCGGGATTCTTGAGAATCGCAATATCGTCCGTAACAGTGTAGTCGGTAATTAGTTCTTCGCCCGTTTTCATTCTAACAATTCTTACAGCCATTTTTATATCCTTTTCAATCTTGGTCACAATCGCAACATTTATTTAAAATTCTACCTAAAAAAGTACACTTGTTTGGTTTATCTGCCGGCCAAGTTTGTCCCAATGCAGGAATTTCTTTGGGGTGTGCGAGTGCATTTTTAAATCCTCGTACAATATCTTCTTCCTCAAGAAGAAGATCGACTCGCCTACCATCAATTATAGCCTGTGCGTATGTTCTGTTTTCGTTCATAATAAACCTCCTGTACTACTGTTATTTATAAGAAAAAACCCCGGTTCCGAAGAACCGGGGATTTCCTATCCTTCAAGGACGATCAGAGCGCGAAACGCGAACCGTTCTTGTCGTACCCGTAGGTACGAGTACCCGGATGGGTATCCTCCATGAAGTATCGAGTGGAGCCGTTGGAGGTGTCCTCCGTGACGATCTCCCAGTTGCCGTACTGCTCGACCATCGAGCGGATGTCGCTGATGGTGGCACGCAGGTTGGCGACACCGAAGCGCGAACGAGCCTCTGCGGGGGTGAGTCCCTTGCCGCTAGCGAGGTAGTTGATGACGCGGCGCTTCTTGGTGAGAGTGTTGTTACTCATAATATTGAATCTCCAAAATTAGGTGCTTAACAGTGTGTGGTGGGAGCAGCACCTTTTTGCTCCCGTCTTGTTCATGTAAGTATTATACCAGATCTTTACTCTTTGTCAACCCCCTTGGGTGATTTTTTCCAAGAAAAGACATGATGATCTGCTTCGCGTACTGTTCCGCACTGATACCATTTTCGAGAGCAATCTCGGCAAGGACATCAATGTATTCCTGTGGCATTTCCATGTTAGGCGTAAAATATGCCATCAGTTCTTATTCCAAGGCATGAGACTACCCAGCCAACCGAAGAACTTGGGACCAACAATTGCACCCACTGCAAAAACAACGAGGGTGTAAAAAACTGTGCCTAAAACCTGTGAAGTAGTAATGTCATCCATTCTTTTTCTCCTTTTTAGAATTTGACTTTTTATTCTTCTTCTTCTTAGAACCGAAAATCTTTTCGTAGTTCTCTCTATATTTATTCATATCGACAGAGCGATATTTATCGCCTTTGCCGGCAGAATGAGAACCTCCCATCAGTCAGAACTTCCCGTTCGCCAAGGACAAGCAGGTCCAATGAGAAGAAGAGTAGGAACCCAAAGACCAATAAAAGTTCCCAGAGTTGCATCCGTCTGGTAAACCCAGATCGAAAGCAGAATTGAAATGAACGCAAGAATGTAAAGAATCTGTCCAATTACCTTAAGCATATCGAATCTCCATAAAAAAAGTTAAATGACCCTGCGGAGAATCGAACTCCGGTTACGAGAGTGAAAATCTCGTGTCCTAACCACTAGACGACAGGGCCTAAAGAAAACCGCGAGGAAAGTGTGCCGAGTTCAAAGTTCGGTTCCTTCCCTCGCGGCTTAGAACAGGGCCGCTTACGGCGGCAAATCGGAGGGTTGCTATTTCGGTCACTTTAACCCTCAAAGTAACCCTCCTCTACAAAGCCGAGGATTGGGCTGTGGTTCAATGGGACTCAGGATTATTGTATACCTGAAAGGAATAGGGCGATCGTACAATGTCTGTAGTAACCTATTCCCACCACTCCACGCATCCCGCTAAGGATCATCTCTGCACAAGCATTTCTGCATCATGAGGACAGGTCGCTAAACCATTTGGAGTTTGCACTATCCCCGTTCGCGGAGGATTGTTATGCGAGTCCCGTAGGGAAGGTAATTAGTCTTCCCCACATTGTTTCTTATTCACTTGTCATACGAGTATTATACTCGTTGTGTTGGGTTTGTCAACCCTTTTTTCAAACTTTTTTAAGCGGGTGAACGGACTCGAACCGTCAACATTCAGCTTGGAAGGCTGACACTCTACCATTGAGTTACACCCGCTAAATACCGCCTGAGGGACTCGAACCCCCGACCTAGTGATTAAAAGTCACCAGCTCTACCAACTGAGCTAAGGCGGCAAGATGAGGGTGGCGAATCCCCCTAACGCCAGGGTTTTAAAGATCCCTAAACTTGGAAGTGATCTGGGTTCACTTCCTGAAAACCACATGTTAAATTAGTCATAAACCATATTATACTACATTTAATTCGCATGTCAACCCCTCAGTGTACCAATTTGGGACATTTCCGTTCTTCCATTTCGCAAACCGACGCTTCTCTCCGAGATAGTAGGCACGATATGCTGACACCGCGTTTCCGACCACCTTGTACTCATCTGGCATTGCCTGAGCAAATGGCGTTCGATGAATACCAAATACATTCTTCGGATAGTGATCTACAAGCCACTCTACCAGATTCCTTGTGGCATGTTCTCTTTCATACCGATCCTCGTACTCGTCACATAATGCAAGTGCATGAGATGCGAGCCATGCGTAGTTTGCAGAAGTTTCTCGCGTCCAAACTGTGCATGGATGATTGAGCATGACAGATTTGTGCAGACGAATCCTAGAATCTGAAGCATCGGTATAATGCGTCCATCTTTTAATGCGCCTACCATTTTTGCTGATGGAAATGAATTCATCCCCATCTACATAACGGTGGACTGTTGAAAGCATCTGGGCGGATTCAATAATCATCTTGACAACATGCTTGTCGCACATCATCTCAGCAGATGTTCTAGGATTTTCGTCTAGCACAAAAATGTTCATTACAAAGCTTCTGGTGAGTCCTCATTCGTAGAATAGCCATCAGCAACAATTTGAAAAGGAGTTTCGTCATACTCCCGATCAAGCATAGAGTAGTTAAACTCTAGTTGAGCCGAAGGTTCCTCATAATACCTACCATACGGTCCAAAGTCTTGCATCTCGTGATCATGACGAGGAACCTCATAGTATCGCTTCAGGTTCCAACGCTTGGCGAGCGCACGCTCCCAGCAAGCACCCTTGCTATGCTGAAATCCAGCCATAAGGTAGATTGCATCGCAGGTTTCGAGTGCTTCGATATCTCTGCCAGCAGCCTCTTCGTATTCGTACTCCCCGACATTTTCGGGATCAAGTCCGATCTCACGATCCATACGAGCAGGATTTACAACATCAAATCCGGCAGCAGTTAACTGCTTTTCCTTCTCGTCGAATGCGTTCCAATTCAGATTCGGGTATCCGGACATGGGACCCGCGATATAAATTCTAATTTTCTGACTGTTCATCAAAATCCTCCGGATCAATATCCATTAAACTTCTGACATCTCTCAATACAACACCATCAATATTAGTATAATCTTTCGCAAAGTCAATTGCTTTATTCCAAAGATTTTCGTCTACCTCTTTGATGTATTCTGAAAATCTAGATGTGAATGTAAGATATGCTTGCACTAAAGCCGCAGACTCTTCTTCGTTATAATCATCCATCGGAATCGTTCGCATTCAAAATAATAGGAACCCAACGACCATTTGCGTACTTTGGACCTTTTCTATTTTTATCGCGGGGAGGAACCCAGCCTTTATTCTTCTCGGCTGCGGTCAAAGGGCGATTTCGGTTATTCCAATTGAGATTTCTCCACATGAATGTGCTATCGACTCCAAAATGTCTTACTGTGTATTTAATCATAATAGGCCAATCAGGATTCGAACCTGCTTTACGCGATTATAAGTCGCGCTGAGAAATGCCATTTCCTCCCTTGGCCCTTCACCGTTGATATTATAGAATCTTTTCCGTGAATGTCAAGCGGGTTTTCTTGTTATTCACATGTCCCTCTTCATCCTTCATGAAGTAGTTGGACTTTTGACGATCATCGTCATGTCCAAGACGATAATTCATGCCGGTCACTTCATCGTCAATCTTAGCACGATTACTGACATGAACAGCAATGGAAGACACCATATGCGTTGCAATTCGAATTGCCTCTTCTTCATCTGTACCAACAGGAATATCAATGTGTAGTCTGTACATCAGGCAAACTCACAATTCTCAGGATCAATCGCTTCATGCACGAAATCCCACTTCCAATTCCAAATCCAATCGTCTCGATCGTAATCACTGTCGAAAGTCAGATTTTCAGCCTTTTCACGAATCATCGCTTCATTTTCGATAGTTTCATTCCCATCCCAGTCTACCATTTCTTCCATAGATCCATCCTCGTAGACGCGACAACCAAAGAAGTTAGGCATTTCATCAATGAACTGATGAACAATTCGACACTCATTGTTGGTAATTGCATCAATTCGTTCAACAAGAGGACCAACTTCCGACCACGCAGATTCAAGATTGATCATAAAAGATCCCTCTTCTGGTTCCTCTATGTCCTGTAGGCGAACCCACTTTGCACCGATGTTCTGTTCCCACCAACTTCGGGTGTCCTGAATATGATCCTCTACAGGTTCATAAATTTCAGTGAACAATTCGGACTTCATGCTCTCATAGATGTCTAGAATCTTTTCCTTCTGACTTTCGGGGTATTCAATCATAATAATGTTTGTCACATGATTCGCCATTACAAAGTGTCTCCTTCTAAATCGTAGACTTCATAAAACAGTAGATTCTCAGTATAGAAACTTCTCCACCCATTGTCAAGTAGTGACCAAGCAATTACTCGAACTCCTTGATTATCTTTGATCGAATAACTTTTTTTAGAATATTCTTCATAAGTCAAAGACATTGAGTAATTTTGTGCGTTTATGTTTGCGAGGTTTCTATATTCAGTTGGTTTGATTAAATCTGCTCTCAGAGTGAACGGGTAGATATTTCTAAATGTTCCCGTCGTTTTCTTTTTGAAGTAAACCCTCACGAAGTCCTTTTCTAAGTGATCGAAAAGTTCTGGTAAATTCAATTCTTCGTGAGGCACTCGTTTAAGCAGTTTTTTAGACATGCCTTATTTAGTATCAAGACATCGTGTGGAATTCTTCCCATCGTTCAAGGGAAGAAGGAATCGGATCCTTGGACCGATCCACCTTCGGACGGCCGGGGGTTGCAGTGATGTGCCAAGCACGAACCTCACGACTCTCGTTCATGGCTTCCATACCACAGTGCTGTGCATACTCATAATCATCACTCTTATCAATCTGATACATGTTTCCGTGAAAATCTTCGATCCACACATAAAAAGTAATACTGTTCATCTCAAGCCTTCCTGTCAGGGATTAAATCAGACACACGGTGTGTCTGCCAATAAATAGTGGTTCCATTTGGTTGAACTCTCAGTTCCTCAATGCTAGTCATTTTATCATGCATTTCTGCCATGTAAAGCAATTGTTTGGGAATATCTTTAGTATCTACCAAACGGGTGTCTTCTAACTTATTCTTTTGGTAGCCGAGTAAAATTACTAGATTCTGGTAGTGCATATCGTTTTCCGTTTAGTTCTAAGTGTGAGTCACAAAAATTATGAATGTGTCCAAATCCGTCGTAATTTTCTTTATTCAAGACTTCTTGATAAAACCAACTCTCTTCTTCTTCGTTTGCCCCCATAGGCAGTTTTAGTTCTTGCCAAATACCCATCAAATTGGTTGGATTGGCAAAAACCAAAGAATCAAAGAAGTTGGGATCCAAATTTCGCCAATAGTTGAGCAAATCAGACACAGTTTCCTGCTGGGGACTCCATGCCCAGTACCGATATCCGAAATCTTCTTCAATAAGTAGTCTCATACACGAATTATAACCGATTTTCTGCTCTTGTCAACCATCAACAAGGGATTAGTACCCCAAAGTAGGTGGCAAGTTTCTATTTTTTGAGCGAAAGTTTACGATCTTGGATTTGAACGATGTGTTTTTTCATTTTATCGATATAGCCACGGTTTCGGAGTTCCTTAAACACCAAATTTTCGACAGAATACTCGCCGGCGCGCCTAATTCCGACGCCTCGTTCAACTTGAAGCCTTTTTTTCAACTTTTTGAGCGTGCCTTCGTCATCGGCATGGTGTTTGAGTGCATAATTGATCATGTGAATGTCATGATCGACTTTCGATTGAACGAAATCGTCGTTTTTTGGGTCGATTTTCTCTTTTTTGGGCTTCTGAAGCCATTTATTTTGCCTTAGAGAGAAAACTCCCTGTGATTTTTTCATAGGTCTACCCATTGGTTCAGCGAAAACTTCAACTGGAACACCATAAATGGTAATATCATGAGTAAATTCCCAGATTGACTTCTTATCGCGGAGGTATTCTCCCACGAATTCCTCTTCGCACTCAACAACTTTAGAGTAATCAACAACCAAGTGAACATCCAAATCGGAAAATTTAGTGTAATTGTAGTTTGCGTTACCACCAACAAGGACAATATCCTTAATTGCACCCCTCGGAATGTCCGCAAACTTAGCCCACTTATCTGAAATTAGCAAAAGTTGCTCACGAACCTTGCCAATCATCTCTTCGTTCTTCCAAAATTTAGAATTCAACTCATCATGGAACTCAAAACTCAGTTCTTCGCTAACAAACCTAGAAAAAGATCTCATCCTTTTTGCCCTCTCCCAAGAAGTTTACCAACTTTACTTGCTAATGCTTTTTTAACAGTTGGTCTTTGTTGATCAACTCCAAATCTAGGAGGCTCGGTGACACTTATACCTGATGCTGCTTTAACACCTTTTTCAAGAGCTTTAATTTGTTGATTTTGACTGTTCATAGCAGACATAGAATGACCAAAAGCATCGATTGGATCATCACCACTTGTTGCTTTCTTCACTTTGTCCATATTTTTATGGAAATCGTCTGAGGCACTTTGATTTTTAAAAGCGGCGCGGTGAAGATGTCTTAGTATTCTCTGTTCCTGTCCAATCTTCGCTTTTTCTGCTGGTGTATTATCATCAGTAACTCCTAAAGCCGGGGCAACAGTTGCTGCTGCCCTTTTTAATTTTTTACCGACAATACCAGTAAGACTGCTTTTATTGGAAATGGGTTCTGGTTTTTTCAGATTCTGAGGAGATCTTTTAGGTTTCTCTATTGGATCATGACCCATATAAACAACATCATCCTTTTTTGGTTCTGATGATCCACTATCCCTCTTCGGAGGAACTGGCGCATACTCTTTTAGATGGGATTTGAATGTTTTCACCGTCCCACCACCCTATCATCCATTGCGTCAAATGAATTTTCTGCGTCTAAAGCACGATCTGATGCTCTTCGACGAAGAATACTCTTTGCATTTTTAATACCTCGCTGACGATTCTTTACCTGTCGAACGCCATTTTCTCTTTCAGATGCGGTTTCACCCTCGAACCCTGCGTCTCTACCGCTCTTTTCACTCTTCTCGGCCTTTTTGATATACTTCTTCAGATTTTCGTCGCTCGGTGCTTCTTCCATCTTCCCCGGCTTACCGAAAAACTTACGAAATCCCTTTAAACCCTTTTTACCGTAACCGGGACCATAACCCTCATTTGTCTTTTCCCCGGCTTTTTTGACCTCATGGTTCGTAGGAATACCCCGTGTCGCCTTATCTAATTTACCTCTTGTGGTTACTTTTTCGCCGGTAGTAGGATGTGTATGAGTGTGACTTCCTAATTGAGTTCTTACTCTATTTCCTGTATGTGGATTTGTGTGTATGTAAGGGAAGTTCCTCATTCTTCCGCCGCGAGAAGATCTTCCACCCTGATTCGCTGGGTGACGAGGATCAGCAGAGACATGGGAATCTTCTTCATTGACAAAACTTTCGTCTCTACTAACATACCCGCTGGTTCCTAAACCTTGTGACTTCCCAACAGGACGAGCAGATGTTCCAGACTTTGGTCTTCCTTGTAGGTTCAGAGGTTTATTTAAAATTTCAGAAGATTTATTCTCTCTTTCTCTTGCTGCTCTAGATTTAAATCTTAGACCATCCAACTTTGCGGCCGCTGCGGCGCTTCCTGCATTAGATTTATCGATTGCTCGTCCCATTTCACGCTGCCTTCTTGATCGTTCCCTCGTCGCAAATGCGTTATCCCCTTTAGGTTCAGTTGGATCAGCTGCGCGTTGTCGATCTCTATCCGCCTCGGCTGCGCTGGATCGGGCCGAATCAGCTCTATTTCTTTGAATCGCATCGTGTCTTTCTGCTGGTGTTTTACTTGCTTTGTAGAGGGCGTGACGAAGTGGTGTTAATGGACCCGGCTTACCACTGGGATTATGGTATTGTGCATTGGGAAGTAATTTTCCTACTACGGTTTGTGCAGCCCTTTTGATTGTTTTTCCTAAACTCGCTTCTTCGATTGGTTTATCCATCTTATTTCGTGCTGCAATAATTCGTGCAATACCGGCTTTATCTCCCTTCTTATACAACGCTTGAATATCAGCCATATCATCGGGATGAATATCTCGGGATGAATCTCTTGCAGTGCGAACATCACCGGACTTAAGATTACCTTTAACCTTGTCTTTCATTGGGCGTGTCAATCTTCCACTAATACCTGCCATTTTAAACTTATCCTTCATACCCTCGGCGAAGTCTTCTTCACTGATCACCTCTTCGTCATGCTCAACAGAGTCTTTGATTTTCTTCAGGTGTTTTTGTGTCTTGCGAAGAAGAGCAGCGCGATCTCTCGCCATTTGTGCAAACTTACTGGTCCCGTCACCGGAATGAGCAGAAACCTGAGCCTGTTTTAAAAGGCTATTGATTGCTCTTTCGTCTCTGCTGGTTTGTTTGTCTGTGAATTTTCTTTCATTTAACATTTGAATTTTCCTTAGTTGGCGTGACCAGATTTTACATTAACACCATGCTTCTTCATATGAGCATGAAATTCTTTGTGATTCTTGAAAACATGTCCACCGTGACGCTTAACGGCATCAATAATCTTATGACTATCTCCAGTGAACGCTGCATTTGCTCTTGCTTCTTTTCTTCTTGCTCTAAACCCAAAGCCCAGAGAACTTCTTCTCTCCTTTGGATGGTTTGCGATTTGCTGTAGAGATGGTTGTTTATGTAGTCCTATTGCCTTGGTGTGCTTTTTATGTTTGTTGGAAACAGGAACAACCGCAATTTCACCAGTAGAAGTATTGTGATGCACATGAACAGGATCCCCGCCCTGATGAAGAAGTTGATGTCCGTGCTTGTTTGTAAGTTTATTCTTCACATCTTTCTTGCTACCAGTAAATGCCTTACCGAGTGGAGAAATTGGTCTTCCTCGATGAGTCGCAGCAGGATCCATACCTTTTCCTTTTAATCCACGACGCATTTTCTTTGCAGTATAACCAGTTACTTTTCCTAGCATCTTTCCTGCTCTGGTTGCAGTCTTCCCTACGGGCCTATCCAACCCTACCTTTTCAATCTTACCTTTTCGGTTTCGCTTCACACCACCCTTGATGGTCATTTGTTCGAAGTCAATGCTCTTTCCTGCCTTTGCTTCTGCTTCAAACTTACCTGCACCATGACTAAAATGAATATCCGGTGTTTGCGCACCCGATTTCTTTTTTGATTTCTTTTGACCCTTGGTGACAATCGAAGCCTCAAACTTAGCACCCGTCATTTTTTCTTCATGAAGACCGCTCCGCTTTTTTTCTACACCCTCTTTGGTGGGTTCTCTCTGATCGACATTTCTCACTAATGCCCCCAAAGTTCTCATATAATTAGATGTTTGTCTGTGTGCGGGTATCTTCTTACCCTTTACTGCTTTCAAACCTCTCTCAGTGGATCCTCGGAGCGTATGGGACATGCTACGAAGATTATCCAGAATCTTTGGTGTATCAATCGATGCATCTTCTGGAGACAAAGACTTTGATCTCGATCGTCTCACAAGCCTCTGTATGCCTTCGAGTGTTTCTTTACGGTTACCCATATAATGATCTCCCATGTATGGTTATTTATAAATAAAAAGAAACCAGTACAGGGAAACAGAACTATGACAGAACCCGACAAAACCACCGATGTCTCTGAACTCTTTGCAAACAAAGTCTTTGAAGCAATTCGTCTGAGATTTCGAGGACAACCAGAAAACATTCCGAGTATCGAAGTCAGCGGAAAGGGTCGTTCAGTTGATGGGGAAAGACCACCTGCATCCGCGACACAAGGACCACATGCAAAGATGAACATGAATCGTGCTGAGATTGCGAGCATGGTAAAGAGAGCGCGCAAGGGTAAACTACCCGGAATGGAACTAGCCAATGAATCTGCATGGCAACGCAAAGAGGGAAAGAACAAAGAAGGTGGACTCAATGAAAAGGGAAGAAAAGCCTACGAGCGAGAGAATCCGGGAAGCGATCTGAAAGCACCTGTCTCCGCAGCACAAGCAAAGAAGAGCAAGGGTGGTAAAGCAGCAAAGAGAAGAAAGTCTTTTTGTGCGCGCATGGGTGGAATGCCAGGACCTATGAAGGATGAAAAAGGTAGACCAACTCGCAAAGCACTTGCACTTCGCAAATGGGACTGTTGATAGTAACACACGCATTCACACCGAAAGGAACAGAAATGAAAAGCAATTGGATGAAAGCAAATGATGATTCACGAGCCCCTCAGTATCGTGCAAAGTATGTGGAGGCTCACGGAGGTGAGTGGGTAAAGAGCGCAAAGGGATGGAACTGGGAAGGTTCTGTGAAACCTGTGAAGGTTGCAAAGCCCCGACTCCAGAAAATCCTCAAAGATCCTGAACCGATTCTCCGAGAACCAGAGAAGAGGAAGAAGCGTTTCTGGAACGATTTTTCTTAGAACTAAAAAACTAAGTTTATTTTTATTTACTGGGACTCCTAAAGAGGGGTCCCAGTTTTTTTATTTGGGAGTCCCGTTTCTATTCTAGGAGTCCCTTAAAGGCCTTAGAGTTACCCTTTTCCCCCGCACACAGAGGATTGTAAATCGGCTTTCGAGGCTGTCAAGTAAAAAATCTGGATTTTGGAGTCCCGTTATTTTTTCTAGGAGTCCCGTTCTGAAACTCATCGGGATTTTTCAAGGTAGGTATGCTAGCCGCATGGTACCTATAGGGGTCCCATAACATCCCTGACTGTTTTTTTGACATTTTATCCCCATAGGACTGGACAGGGACAGGAAAATATCCGATACTATAGGCATGGAAGACTTCATCATCATCACTCTCTCGCTCACCACCATTTTCATGTCCGCGGCAGCGTGCATCATTATCGGAACCTCAGAATGAACGACTGGACGATCATCGTGTGCCTCATTCCCGTGGCGCTTCTCTTCGCTCGATACGCTCCCAAGGGAAAAGTCCCGAAAAAAGTTGTGAAAATCCGTCTCTGACCCTTGCCTTCCTTTCCTCTTCTGGTACAATACTCGCATGACGAACCACGACAACGACATCACGACCGACGATCAGTTCATCACCCACGACGAGCGGGAGGAGATTACCGTCTCCGCGTCCGATGCTCACTTCTGGGAACATACCCACGACGAAGACGACCGCGAGTGGGATTCGGGACCGGATGACAATCCCGTCTGGATTGAGAACGAAGACGGTAGCGGACAGTGGTCCGATGGTTGGACCGGTGCATTTCTCGAATCCGATCTCCCCTTCTGAGGAACTATCAATGTTCGACACCAGCATGATGTACAAGTTCAACGGAGTGGCGCACGACGAGAAGGCGCCCGATGGACCGAACCGTGGCGCTCGATACGCCACCGACTGGACAGTGGGCGATCGCCAGTACCGCGTTTCCAGTGTGGAGAACTCCCATACCACCGAGACGATGATCTTTATGATCATGGAGAACGGCGAACCGTCGTACTTCGATCTCTGGGCGGATCGGGAGTTCTACACGAACGCGAGTCAGCACGGGAAGTTTCTTGGAGAATATCTCCAAAATCTCGGTTCCTAGTGCTTGACACCCTGCAACTTTCGGAGTATCATGCACGCATGGACAACATCATCAACAACTACCCGATCACCGATCATCTCGAAGTCCTCGTCTGTGACAACGACGGGAAGCGAATTTTCGTCCTCGTCAACACTGCGGATGCGTGGGAAGAGATCATCAGCGAGGATGTCGCAGCAGCGATGTGTCTCACCCCCGATTCCACGATCACCCACGAAAACTGGGAAGATTTCTGTACCGCTCGCGGTATTTTCACCGAGGATAACTGAAACCCCTTGACACCCCACCCCAGCGAGGTACAATATACGCATGACACGAAAAGACTTCCAACTCATCGCTTCCACCATCGACAGTCTCATCGCTGACGGTATTCTCTCCCCCCACGATGCAATCATCACCGCATCACGATTCTCCGGTGCTTTGAGTACCACGAACGATCGGTTCGACACCGGACGATTCTACACCGCAGCAACCAAGTCCCTCCCTCGTGTGGAGCGACAATTCGAGGAGGCATGCTCATGAGTAGCATCCTGGCAGCAATCGGGAGCGATCCCGATATCGTGTTCACGGTTTCATCGGCCCCGTGGCCCGAAACCCCCCGATCGGCGAAGCGTCTTCGCTCGATCTACACCACTGCGGAACAGGCATTCCGTGGTGCCAAGATTCGTTCCAGAGCCAACAGCGGAGCAGTGTTCTCCGTCATGGCGGTGGCGCGAAACCCGAAGATCGATCGGCTCTGCACGATCGACTGAGGCACTCGCGGGGTAGTGTGAACCCCGCAGACATCCGAAGAGTTGAGGAGAGGCGTAACCCCTTGCCATGCAGGGGGTTGCGTCGTTGAT
>Ga0208542_1000827_pt1 | contig 13865 bp, 13 predicted proteins | sample DEB08_DNA_3_FD_185495 | JGI IMG/M metagenome (GOLD analysis project Ga0208542, IMG submission 185495) | Aqueous microbial communities from the Delaware River and Bay under freshwater to marine salinity gradient to study organic matter... | ecosystem: Environmental > Aquatic > Marine > Coastal ... | reverse complement strand
AAAGGAATTTACAATAGACCATAAACTGGAAATTGATAAAAAATCGAAAATCAAATGGTGTTTAAATAAAGACGACATCGACCATCATCAAATATTTGAATATACACATCAAGGTCCTGACAAACGAGCTATTATTGCAAAATATTGTTTTCAGGATTGTAACTTATGCCATACTTTAATGAAAAAATATGATATACTTACTGGTGTATCGGAACTGGCTTCAATCTGCAGTGTTCCGATGAGTTTCATTATAATGCGCGGACAAGGTATTAAACTACTTAGTTTTATAGCAAAGCAATGTCGGGAAATGAATACATTAATGCCGGCGGTGGAAAAAGACAATTCAAATGATGGATATGAAGGCGCAATTGTCTTAGATCCTAAAACCGGATTTTATCCAGATGAACCAGTTGCGTGTGTGGATTATAGTTCTCTATATCCTAGTTGTATGATAAGTGAAAACATATCACATGATAGCAAAGTATGGACCAAGGAATACAATTTAGATGGCTCATTTGCTCTTGACGCACATGGACATCCAAAAGTGTCTGGTTTAAGAGACGCAAGCGGACATTTTGTATATGACAACCTGCCTAATTACAAATATGTAGATGTGAAATATGATACATTTACTTATAAAAGGGCTCATCCTAATGCGGCGGCAAAGAAAATTAAAACGGGGTTTAAAATATGTAGATACGCACAATTTCCAGATGGCAAGAAAGCAATTATGCCGAGTGTGTTGTCTGAATTGCTGGCTTCTAGAAAAGCAACTCGTAAGTTGGCAAAGCATAAAATAGTAACAACCGATGACGGTAAAGAGATTATGGGTCTTCTTACAAAAACAGATACACATCACGAAGTATTGTTGGAAAACAAAACGGTTGAAAAAGTAGAAAACAGCAAAGTAGTGAAGGTGGAAGACAGATTCGATGACTTCATGAAAAATGTATTGGATAAACGCCAACTTTCGAAGAAGATTGTTGCGAACTCGTTGTATGGTCAGTGTGGAGCAAAAACAAGTGCATTTTATGAAAAAGATATTGCAGCGTCGACTACTGCAACCGGTCGTAAGTTGCTTATATATGGTAAAACGATTATTGAAAAGTGTTATACTGATCACATAGCAGATACACGGCATGGAAAGGTAAAAGTAAATGCGGAATATGTATATGGTGATACGGATTCTATATTCTTTAAATTTAACCCCGAGACATTGGAAGGAGAGCCTATACGAGGGCAAAAAGCATTAGAGATCACAATTGAATTAGCAATAGAAGCGGGTGAGTTAGCGACAAAGTATTTAAAGTTGCCGCATGACTTGGAATATGAGAAAACATTTATGCCCTTCCTTCTATTATCCAAGAAGCGATATGTGGGTATGTTATATGAGTTGGATCCACATAAATGCAAAAGAAAATCGATGGGGATTGTATTAAAGCGCAGAGATAACGCACCAATTGTAAAGGATTGTTATGGTGGTATCATTGATATATTAATGAAGGAAAAAGATGTTAATAAAGCGGTTGATTTCACCAAAAAGTTCTTATTGGATATGATTGATGAAAAGTTTTCATTGGATAAGCTTATTATTTCAAAGTCATTGCGTCAATTCTATAAAAATCCCAATCAAATAGCCCATAAAGTATTAGCAGAAAGAATAGGGAAAAGAGAACCGGGTAATAAACCGGCGGTCGGTAGTCGTATTCCATTTGTTTACATACAAACAAAGGGAAAAGTAAAGTTACAAGGTGATCGTATCGAAGACCCCAATTACATAAAGAAAAATAAATTAAAACCAGACTTTTCGTTTTATATTACAAACCAAATACAAAAGCCAGTGATGCAGGTATTTTGTCTTGTATTAGAGCAAATATCAGCGTTTAAACCCGAATTAAAAGGATTTCAACGACAAATTAGAACCATTAAAAGAAAACACAAAGATGATCCCGATAAAATAGTTCATTATGAAACAAAAGAAAGGGAGAAACATATAAATAAACTAGTATTTAAAACATCAGTCAATCAATGTTCTGCCAATAAGAAAAAGCAAGCAATGAAGTCATTCTTTAGTAAGTATTCGCAATAAACAATTAAACCACCACAAAATAACAACAAAATAACAACAAATAACTAAATTAAATAAAAATATAGATACATCCTATATTTTTATTTTTATCATTTTTCTTCCATCTCTCATCTTAATTTACGACCGGTAATCTGTCTATTTAATAAATTCTTAGGATTTTTACATCGAGACATTTTATTTTTATAATATCTTCTCCATATATTTACAAATCTTTCAAGTCCACGGTGTTTTACAGCAAATTCTCTACTTTCATATTCATATGGTCGTTTAATTAATATATATATTAAAGAACTATCGATTTCAGATATTGGGTAAAAACTTTCGTAATCTTCCCATTCAGAAACATCTTCAAATATTTCATGAATCAAATACTTTGTTTCCAAATAATTAATCAACTTAATATTATTTTGTTCTTCACCCGTAACTCCATGGGTTGTTAAATCCCACTTACAACATAATGCTACTTTCGGGGTGGTATCATTATCAATCATTTGTTATCTAACTTTATATACTATATATTAAGACACAATATTATTTTAACATCAATTTAATAACATGTGCATTATAGTTAGAGTTATAAATAGAAATATACTAACTACAACTCACTATCACTATCATCATCACTATCATCACCATCCTCCGTCATATCACCCCATGATGTTTGAGAGTTTATAGTATTGTTTATAGGATTATTGTTTTGTAATGATACAAACTCTACTAACGCATGTATATTATTACCCAAATTAATACTACCTGAATTAGAGATATTATTACTCATTGCATTTGTGATTGCGTCTGTTATACTATTTATTACATCATTTACTTGATTTTCAGACATATCTCTCCCAAATAGTTGCGGAATAGAAAACGAAATGTCATATATAATTGCGTTTGAGGGAGATGTTTCCACAGCGGTTCCACTATTATCAATTACAGTATCTGTATTATTTGTATTATTTGTAGCATCCACATCATTATTAATGTTATATCTACATACAGGACATCTTGAATCTTGTCGAAACCATCGTGTTAGAAAACTACCTTCAAAAACATGCCCACATCTATTTATTCTCAATATATTACTAGAAGAATCAAATGTCACAAGTGAAATAGGACATATCGTTGTATCCGTCTCCAATAAATCTTCAAAATCCACTATACTAGTTTCCTGCATAATTTGATTACTGTCAGCCGGTATAGTAACATTTCCTTGATTTAAAGTAGTATTTATAAATTCCTGTAAATTAATTCGCCTTGTTGGCTGCACCAATGGTCGTCTATTAAACAATGAGTTTGTATGAGTTCTTCTTAGACGATTACTTGAAAATAAAGAAGGCATAGTCGTTCGGTTCACATTTGTTGGTAGTTGATTTAAATCTCGGACACGTTGTCTTGTCACTGGTGGCGTAGGGTATGTATCAATATTACCACTACTGCTACTACCACTGGCACCACTACTACCACTGTCAATATGAGAAAAATTACGATTAAGTCGCACAGATGGCCTTGTATAATTACCTTGATTATTATAATATCTACTCAACGAATGGTTCATTTCTGCATATTCTTGAAGCCGTATCAATTCACGAACCGAATTATTTATATTTCCCATCATTCTACTTATAGATAAACTGTAAGAATTCATAGATTCCATTTGACTATTTATCAACGATATAATATTTTGCACATTGTTTTCACTCATTAACACTTAATATAATATATAAAAAATATGTTTAAATGTAAATTTACATTATTAAATATTAATTAATGTCTTTGCAAATTGATTGTAATAATGACAAGTATAAAAATAAAGGCTTATCGGGATTGGCTAATTTAGGAAATACATGCTTTTTAAATTCCACTATTCAATGCCTTTCACATTGTTATGAACTTAATAACTTTTTAAATAAAGGAAACTATACTCAAAAACTAAATAAAATACCAGATAGTTTAATATTGATAGAATGGGATAAATTGCGGAACTTAATGTGGAGCGAAAATTGTGTTATCTCTCCCAATGGCTTCGTAAAAGCAGTTCAAAGAGTGGCTAGAATAAAAGATAAAGACATATTTACTGGTTTCGCACAAAATGATCTAACAGAGTTTCTTGGTTTTGTGATTGATTCATTTAACAATTCCGTTAAGCGGGAAGTAACAATGAATATAACAGGAAATGCGGAAACAAATACAGATATTCTAGCCAAAAACTGTTTTGAAATGATGAAAAAAATGTATAGCAAAGAATACTCCGAATTTATTGATTTATTTTACGGGATTCATGTTTCACAAATAAAGTCGGTTGAAAGTGATTATATTAATGTAATTCCCGAACCTTTTTTTAATATATCCATACCATTAACAAAAGAAAATAAACCGCATCATATCACGGATTGTTTTGATTTATATACTAAAACCGAACTTATGGAAAATGAAAATAGAATTTTCAATGATAAAACGCAGAAACGGGAAAAAGCAGAAAAATGCATTTGTTTTTGGAGTTTGCCTCATGTGTTAGTGGTGACATTGAAACGATTTAATGTATCAACGGTTTCTATACGAAAAAATCAAGCGTTTGTTGATTTTGATGATACACTTGATTTAAGTAAATATGTTATTGGGTATAATAAGAAAAGTTATGTGTATGAGTTGTTTGGTATATGCAATCATACTGGCGGTGTTCACGGAGGGCATTATACATCTTATGTGAAAAATGCTAATAGCAATTGGTATCATTTCAATGACACAAATGTTTCTCGCGTTCCTGATTTTAATACAATGAAAACAAATCAAGCATATTGCTTTTTCTATCGTAAAAAAAAATGAAGTTAATTATATATATATGGATACAATAAGCATATCTCCTACAAAATCATTTTCTGGTTTATATGATGAAATTACAAAAAATGTAGGTGGAAATTTAACAAGTTCAGGCATACTTGTGTTTTTTGTGGTATTGATTATATTTTCTATCTTATTTAGTAATTTAGGTGGTGTTTCCGGCTCGGACATGTCTTATTCAAATAGTAATGGTGGCACTAATATTTTGGAAGTCATATTATGGTCGGTCTTTATATTTTTGCTATTAGCAAATGGATTACAATATTTTTTCGGCATTGAAGCAAAAGCATCTGTTAAAAATATATTGTCAGACACACCTGAAGTTGGTATTGAATTAAGTGATGAATCAAAATCATTATTAAAAAAAACACTACCTATGATTGACGAATCACCAACAGAAAAAAAAGATGCACCACAAGAAAAAAAAGAAGTGTTTTACATTAAAGATAATGTGTATACTTATGATGAAGCAGAAGCGGTTTGCAACGCACACGGTGCTGAATTAGCGAATTATAACCAATTGGAAAAAACATACAATGAAGGCGGGGAATGGTGTGGATATGGATGGTCCAAAGATCAAATGATTTTGTTTCCAACGCAAAAAGATACTTGGAATAAATTGCAAGATATTAAAGGACATGAAAATGATTGTGGGCGACCTGGTATAAATGGAGGGCATATTGACAATAAAAAAGCACGATTTGGCGCCAACTGCTATGGTGTCAAGCGTTCTCCAAATGCGTTTGAATCGTCTTTATTAGATGAAATGAAAAAAGGTAAATACCCGGTATCGAAACGAGATAAAGAATTTAGAGACAAAGTAAATAAATTTAAAGAAAAAATAAACAACAATGAAATTAACATGTATCCATTTAATAACCATAAATGGTCTCATTAATTAGAAAATAATATTTAATTTAATAAATATTATTTTATCATAACAATCACACACTAAATTACTTTCTTTTCTTATTACTTTTCTTTTTTTTCATACTTTTCCTGCCTTTCTTTTTTTTCATACTTTTCTTTGCTTTCTTGCTTTTCCTGCCTTTCTTATGTTTCATACTCTTTTTTGTTTTTTTGCTTTTCCTGCCTTTTTTTTTCTTGTGTTTTGAGCCGCCCAGCACGGCGTTGTAGCCGTTTTGAAATATTAATTGTTCTGCGACGCCGATGAACTGTTCAGATGTCGAAAAATATGCAAATGCACCAATTACACAAACAACCACCAAACTCGTTAATAGTTGTGTAGCACTAGGCTCATCACCAGGATGACCACCACCATACCGATCTGGGCGCGGTTCCAGCGATTCTAAGAATTTATTCAATTCTACTTCATTAAATATCTTACTTTCTACTCCCAATTGTAATTTTTTTTTTTCGGTGGCTATCATCTGTTCCTTGTCTTCGGGTGTTTTTAAATTTGTATATTTAATAAAAAATTGTTCACATTGTGTCTTGATTTTTATTTTATTATTATTATTATTCAACTCGGTTTTACCTTTCTCAGTAAGCACTTGATAGATGGTTTCTTTTAACTTTTCCACCGCTGGGTTTACCTTGGTGTCATTAATGACTGGGGTATCTGGTCGTAAGGACATTATAATATAATATAATATAATACTTTCATTAAATATCTATCTTCTTTTTTTCTTGCTTTTCTTGTTTTTTCCGATACCCTCTTTTCTTTTCTTACTTTTATTACGCGGGCTATTTGTTTTTGTTTTTATTTTAATGATTTTTTCCACATTTTTTCTTGTTTTTTTATCAGCTGGTAATCTTAATAACGAATTTTCCAATAAAGTATTAAATTTTTCTTGTTCTATTAGGTTATCTTTTTCTAAATTATCCAATACTTCAATTCTAGGTTGCATAGCATACTGTTTATTGCAGTTTCCATACAAAATCAACGGAACACTTAAATGTTTTAATTTCATACCAATTTCATTACTAAGATTAGATGTCGCAAATATATTTATACCTGGTTTCATGGTTTCTTTATCTTGATAAATGTAATTCATTATATATATAATATGAATATTATTAAGCAATAATATAACTAACATATATTACATATATTATTACCAAAATCAATCATTATACGAACGCTTGATATCACTTACATATTTATGTTCCCTTTTTGATTTAATAAATTTGATGATTTGTTTTACCTGGTCTTCATTTTGTATACATTCATTTAAACATTCTTCCAAAAAACGAAAGGTTAATGGTGATGTTTGTTTGCATTGTTGGAATTTCAACTTACCATCCGATATTTCAATTACCGCATTTTCTAAATTATTTTCTTCGGCATAGCTAAATATTCGCGTGCTAAAATGGCTGCGTTTGTTTCTTAAGTCTTTTATGGTATCTGATGCTTTTTTAATTTGATTGTCAATCGTGACCCAATTTTTTATATCTTCTTCAAAGTTCATTTAAATATATTAATTAGTATTATTTAATATATTTATTTTAATCTTATTTCTTTTATTTCTTTTATTTCTTTTATTTCTTTTATTTCTTTTATTTCTTTCCCTTCTTTTTCTTTAGTTTCATTACACTTCCCGTAAGTATAAATGGAACCAATGCATCCTTTAAAAGGGAAAGCATACCTCCCCGTTGCACCTTACGCTTATGATGCTTTTTTGTTTTTTTGTGATGTTTCATCGACTTGCCTTTTCCCTTGCGATGATGTTTCATCGACTTGCATTTACCCTTGCGATGATGTTTCATCGACTTGCCTTTGTGATGTCGTTTCATGGTTTTTGATCTCATAGTTTTTGCCATATTATATAATAGCACTACATAAAATTTTTCTTTTTAATGAAAGATAAAAAATTAATTTTATTACGCAGTAAAATAACAAATATGCCTAAAATTAACAAAAAACTTATTAATACAAATATAATTGATATGTAGATATATGGATATATTTCCTTTAAAATTAATTCAATCAAAGGTTTTGTTATATTTTTTATCTCATCTTTAACATCTTCTCTCCCCAAAACCTCCAAGCATTCTTGGATTATTCGTTCCTTGACATCCATTTATATTTTTTACGAATATAAATATTTTACATGAATATCGTATTAAAGTTAAAATAATTATAATTAATTAAATTAATGGAGTATTTAATCGATATCAATAATACCGACGAAGATTATATGTCTAATTTAAAATTACACTCCCCGATGCCTATTCAGGGTGGGTCTTATTTAGCAAAACTAACATTAAACAACAATCCAATTTTGTTTCAAATGCCAAGATGTTCTACAAAAAAAGGAATTGTCAGCAGTGGAAAGCGGTTTTACTGTGATTTACTATTTAAATACGACGATACTAATGTAATTGACATTATCGAAACAATGGAAAATATTATCCGCGATAAAGTGTTTGAAAAAAGCGAATTATGGTTTCAAGATCCCCCAACACTTGAAGACATCGAGTATAACTGGAATGAAAGCATAAAACAAACCAAGCAAAACTTTTATTTAAGAACATATGTTGGCAACTCTAAAAATGTAAAATCAACAATTAGTGTTTATAATAGTAATCAACAGCAAATTAGCATGGAAGATATTACTCCCTCTTCTAATATTATTACGATCGTAGAAGTGACCGGACTTAAATTTTCCAGCAGTAGTTTTCACATTAATTATTGTTTAAGACAGGTTATGGTTTTAGAAGAAGCGCCTATTTTTAATAAATGTTTAATAAGTGTAGCACAACCAAAACAATTACCACCCAAGCAAACAATCAACCATAACAGTATTATCAAAGAAAATAGTGAAGAACATTTAGAAAAAAACAATATTGAACCCCTTGAAAAACAAGATATTCAATCACCATTTAAAAACACATATGATGAAATGGGAGAGAAAATAGAAGATATAGCAGAAGATACAACAGAAGATATAGCAGAAGATATAGCAGAAGATATAGCAGAAGATACTACAGATGATTTAGAGATATTAGATAATCACACAAATTTAATGGACGACACACTAGATTCATCTTTTGATTTAAACAAAGACAGTAATGAAACATCCGCAGAAAATACCATAAATTTAGAAAATACAGAAGATACAAATGATACGGAAGTAAGTGATGACACAAATGATGTAGAAGATGAACATGTAAATTTACACACAGGTTCACAAGAAAGAGACACACAACAGTCAACCCAACAACAACCCCAGCAACATCCCAAACAACAAATAGATTCACAAGAAATATCAAAACATATTAATACATTAATTAATAAAGAACCCGATACCGATACTTTAGAAATAAAAGAAGTAGATATTGGAATGCCTGAAGAAGAAGATGCTGTTTTGTTGAAAAAACCGGATACAGTATATTTAGATATTTACAATAAAGCGGTGGAAAAAGCAAAAGAAGCCAGGTTAAAAGCCATACAAGCATATTTAGAATTAAAGGAAATAAAAAATAAATATATGATTGAGGAAATAAATGACGATGAAGATGAGAATTTTCCAAATTTCGATTTTTAATTTACTTTAATTTTACTTTTTCTTTTTAATTTTACTTTTTAATTTTACTTTTACTTTTACTTTTTAATTTAATTTTTATTTAGCAAACAAATAACAATTAAATAAACCACATTTGTAAAAAAATTTTATGTTTTGATTTTATATAAATGGCTTTTTTAAAAGATATGAAAGCAATGTTTAAATCAAAGAACGGTGGAAATATTTTAGTTGTTTTAGCAATTGTAGCAGTTGTATATGTTGTAATGGACTATGAGCGTATTAAATCTAGTTTAGGCTTGGACTCGATGGATAACATGAAGGATAATAAGGAAGAAACGAAGATGGCTTCTTCTAACTATCAACCATCGGTTGCCGATCAACACACCGAAGCAAATGTCAATGGATTAAACACCGATATGCAAAACATGCCCCCTAGTTGCGCTTCCAAACAAATCAGTGACCCCAAAGACCTTCTACCCGCTGATAGTAACAGTGAATTCTCAAAGATGAATCCATCTGGTTCGGGTGATTTAATGAATGTCAACTTGTTGCGCGCCGGTCATCACATCGGCATCAACACCGTTGGAACCAGTTTAAGAAATGCTAACTTACAAGTTCGCAGTGAACCCCCTAATCCTCAACTTAATACTGGACCATGGAACACCAGCACCATTACCGCTGACAGTTACCGCCGTCCTTTGGAAATTGGTAACCGTTCTTAAATAATAAATATTCATGTAATAAATATTCATGTAATAAATATTCATGTAATAATATAATTATATAACTACAATTATATTATAAAACCTAACCTAACATAAGTTAACCATTTCTTATATTTTCTATACTTATTTAATTTGAAATTCTTATTTTAGTCATTATATATAAGTATGAATATAGGTATTTTTGGCATCATTGTTATTATTTTTGTAGTGATTATAATACTTAAAATATATCATGAGTCTGATATGTTTCAATTAAAGTGTATTGTATCAGATGTAGATGGCAACAAGTATTGCGTAAGAGAACGAGACAAATTAGAATTAGTTGCAGATCTTTTGGCAAAAGTAACAAATAATATGAAAGCGTTGGTTTTACATATGAAAAAAACATATCCAGACCGAGAAAACGTTCAACGATTACATAAAAATTTCAACCCTAAAAAAATATACGAAACACTACCAACCAGTTCATATACAGCTTATTCTGAAAATAAGGGAGAGAAGTTAGCATTCTGCACCACCACTACCAAACATGGCAACCAATTAATAGATGAAAATACATTGACCTTTGTAGCGATACATGAGTTATCTCATTTAGCAACAAAAACAGTTGGACACACAGACGAATTCTGGAGCAACTTTAAATTTCTATTAAAAGAAGCAAAAAAAGAAGGGATTTATCACCCAGTTGATTATAAAAAAAATCCCCAACCGTATTGTGGTATGAGTATTAGCGACAACCCTTACTTTGATTTATAACGCGCCATATGTTTTTATAAAATCAATCCTCCGTAATAAATCATAATTATATCCCGATTTTTCATATTCTTTATTTCTATAAACATCAATATTATACTGTAAATCTTTATGTTTAGAACACAAAATATTTCCGCTATGTAATTTAGTAAATTTGCTTGATAATTCCGGAAAAAAACAATCACAGTCAGCTTCTAATACAATACTAGTTATATACACATCTTTAATTAAATTGTTAGTTAAAAACCAACTATATATCTGCTGTCCCCCAATCACCCACACATCATCATACTGGCTTTTTCTTGATATAATATCATGACAAGCATTACCAATATCATTATATAAAAAACTATTTTTTCGTGCATGTTTATCAAATAACGGTCTAGACGATATAACATAATTATCTCTTTTAGGAAGACCATCTTTTCTATTTAAACTTTCAAATGTTTTTCTACCCATTATAACTGCGTTGTTTCCACTTCCAATCGTTTTATTTTTAAAAAACTGCATGTCTTCCTTTAACGCCCAAGGAATAACACCATTTTTTCCAATACCCCTATTTCTACACATTGCAACAATTATATTCATTTTATATACATAAATATAATCAAATATATTTATATACATGTCAAATATATATAAATTTCATCACATAAATGGTAGTGATATAAAAAAAACATATACATTTAACGACACCCCAAGTTCAAAATCATCAACACAAATACCACTCATATACGAAGACGACATGATAATAAACATAAAACACAAATTAACTAGTTTATTTGATAATCAGTCTCACGGCGAAGTTTATTTATTTTGTAAATCAAAACAAATATTAAATCAAACCGTATACTATTCTATTCTTACACAAAATGATAATTTTAAGTTATCGAATCCAATTTTTGAAAGATTTGTATCAAATATAGCAACAAATACAACCAAACACGAGTTTTTAAAAAAGCCGAATAACATTTCAACAAAACAACTTAATAATTTTTACAAAAATAGCACATTATGGAACGATACGGAAAAAAGCATAATAAAACCGATTGGTATATCCGCTTTTTATAAGCGACGATACATATTTAACCATAACCCATATTTTTTAAAACAAGTAGATGAAAATATTGAAGATGATATGAAGCGGTATGTAAACACCGAAAACAAACAATTGTTATTTAAATATCAGCCTGAAGATAATGATATTTATTTTTGCTTTGCAGATGAATTGCTTGAATTTTTTAAAACACAGTCATTTGACATACCAGAAAAATACATATTAGAATTATATTTCCCAACCCTTGTATCACAAAACATAAATTCATTAAGCGACATTCGTTCCAACAAAACACAACTTAAATCAAACTCTGAAAAGGAATATAAAAAAATATTCCACGATTACAACAAAAACATTGATTTGTTACATACCTATTCAATGGAAAATATTGAAAAATTACAATACAAAATAAACTATCTTTATTTTACAATTCAACCCAACGAATCGCTTAAATTGCCCCTGGATATAATGTTTAAACAAATAAACTCGACTAATATTGTTCCATTAATAAAATTTAATCCAGGAAAAAATCTAGAAAGTATATATCGTTTATATACAGATGATTATATTTCAGACAAGGGTATGAAAATACCTACATTATATGTTGACAATAAAGAAAGTGCTAGAAAAATTAAAAACATATCGGAAAACATATTATATAATAACCGTATTGGATTTTTTTTAGATTTAACAAATGTATCCGACATTGACATCAACGAAGAAATTTATTGTATTATATTAGAAAATGGAGATATTCAAATTAAGCTTGAACCAAAGTTAAAATACAACATTACAAGCATTGAATCTATTTTATTTCCAATCATACAAAAATACATAATAGATATTGTAAATTTATTTATTCATAAAAAAAACATATATTATTTAAAAACATTAACAAGTGGTAATATTGAATTAAACAAGTTTAATATATCATTTTATACAGATGATGTTCGTGAATTATCTTTTAAAAATTTAAAATGCAGTTCTTCTATATTTTCTGTTATAAATAAAGATAAAAAGGACAATAAATACGATTTAAAATACAAACGCGTTTCATTTTATCAACAAATGACCGATATACAATCGTTTATTAATTTGAAATTTGAAGAAGGCATACCGACATCTGAAATTATTCAACTTGTTACAACTAATTTTAATTTATCACAAGAAAATGCCGAAGAAATAATTAAAGAATTCATAAAGGAAGCTAGATTACAACAAGACGCATTTGAAAATAAAAAAATAAAAATAGAAAATAACCCTGGCTTTGATATTTCAATTGAAACCAAAAATACCGATTACATTAACATCGATATAAAACGATTATTTACGGTTAAACATATTAATGATTTTACTTACATTTCAAATGACATTATAAAAAAATACATTAATGCTCTTATTAATATCAATAATCTAGACGCTCCTATTGAAGAGTGTGTTAAAATCGGCGAGCAAAAGGATATAGAAGAAAATATAACAGAACAAATCCAACCACAGACAGAACAAGATATTATTGATACTAGATTAATGAGTGATGATAGTGATGATGAAGACGATGATGTCAGTGATCTGCTGACTGGATTTTTTGGTAATGAAGACGATGTAAGTAATGGTGAAGAATCAACTGACAAAGGCGATAAAAAACATGAAGACACTAATTCAGATATATATATGAACGACCTTCCAGATTCTTTATCTGGTTCTTTATCCGATTCTTTATCCGGTGGCGCGGGTAATCCTAATATAGATTTAACATCTATTTCGCTGCAAGGAAAAAATAACTGGTTTACCAACCGTTTAAAAACAAGAGATAATGATGTATTTGTATTATCACGAGAAGAATTAAAAAATAAAAATTATTTAAGTTATTCTAGAAGTTGCCCTTGGCAGCATAAAAGACAACCAATCGTTGT
>Ga0208542_1000825_pt1 | contig 13875 bp, 8 predicted proteins | sample DEB08_DNA_3_FD_185495 | JGI IMG/M metagenome (GOLD analysis project Ga0208542, IMG submission 185495) | Aqueous microbial communities from the Delaware River and Bay under freshwater to marine salinity gradient to study organic matter... | ecosystem: Environmental > Aquatic > Marine > Coastal ... | reverse complement strand
AAAATAAGAATTTATAAAAGTTTTTCATGCAGTCATTTAAAATAATTATCCCAAAGCCTGGAAGTAGAATCGAAAAAAAAAATCAACTAGCTTGGCTTCTTGCAGCCATGGCATCTGAAAATTGGAGCTCAAACCAACACATCAATGAAATGGTTGGAAACAGAATTATAGATAATGCTGGGGTTGCTATTGCTGCAATAAATAGAGATCCTGTTTGCGCTGCAAGAGCTCAAGCAATGTTTCACAAAAAAAAAGATGGGGCAACTTTATTTGGATTAAGTTCTAAAGAAACTTTTCATTGCGAATGGGCGGCTTGGGCTAATGCTGTGGCGGTAAGAGAATTAGATTTTCACGATAACATTATGGCAAAAGAAACGTGTCATCCTGGGGATTGTATTCCTACTCTTTTAGCAGTGGCACAGCAAAAAAATTTAACAGGATCTGATCTCATTAGAGGTATTGCAACAAGCTATGAAACACAATTAAGACTTTCAATGTCGATTGCTTTAAATCCAAATAAAATAGATCATGTTGGACATTTAGGTCCTGCTATCACTGCTGGAATTGGAGCTATGTTAAATCTTGATACCGAAACTATTTATCAAGCAATACAATACAGTGCCCATACTTCCATTTTTACAAGACAAGGAAGAAAGGGAGATCTATCAAGCTGGAAAGCTTTTGCACCTGGACTCATGGGACGAAATGCAATTGATGCAATTGATAGAGCGTTAAGAGGTGAAAAAGGACCAAGTCCTGTATGGGAAGGAGATTATGGTATTGTGCCAATACTTCTTCATAAAGAAAATGAAAATATAGAAATTAATTTACCAACCACTGATGAACCAAGAGAAGGAATTCTTTCCACTTTTACCAAAGAACATTCAGCAGGGTATCATGGCAATTCTATTATTGATTTGGCTTTTAATGTAAGAAAAAAAATTAAAGATTTAAAGGAAATTAAAAAAATAAATATTTATTCAAAAAAATATACTCATATTGTCATGGGCTCAGGGAGTAATGATCCAGAAAAATACGATCCAAAAGCCTCTAGAGAAACCCTTGATCATTCAGCGATGTATATATTTGCTGTGGCACTTGAAGATGGCTTTTGGCATCATGAAACTAGTTATAGCGATGAGAGAAAATCAAGAACAGAAACGGTTCAATTATGGAAAAAAATTGAAACTTTTGAAGATCCAGAGTTCAACCAAAGATATTATGATGAAACAAATCCTTTAAAGAAAGTACAAGGAGCTAAAGCTGAAATTATTTTAAATAATGGAGAAACAATCATAGAGCAGCTTGATTTTGCCAATGCTCATCCTAGCGGATCAACCCCTTTTGGTAGAAACGAGTATATCAATAAAATGAAGCCACTGATAAATGGGTTCGTTTCGCATCAAGAGTGTTCAAGATTTTTAGAATTAATAGATAAATTAGAAAATATTAATTCAAATGAGGTTAAAATGCTTAATTTAGTATGTGATGAGAATAAAATTAATTTAGATAAAAATAAAATAATGGGTATTTTTAATTAATGGATATTCAACAAAAGCTTACTGAGTACTTATCTTCTGCTATCAACAATAATCTTCCCACTGAAACTAAAAAAAATACCAGATTTCATTTATTAGATACTTTGGTAGCTATTCTAACAGGAAGATTGCTTCCACCTGGACAAAAAGCTTTTGAATTTGCAAAGTCACAGGGAGGATTCCCTGAATCAACTTTAATTGGAACTAACTTAAAAGTAAGTGCCATTCATGCTGGTTTAGCAAACGGTATGGCTGCTCATGCAGATGAAACAGATGACACGCATACTAATGGAAGGTTTCATCCTGGTTGTGCGATTGTTCCGGCTGCATTAGCAATTGCAGAAAAAGAGAAAAATACTAGTGAAGAATTGCTTAGAGCTATTGCTCTTGGTTATGATATTGGCGTTAGAATTAACATGAGTATGGGATACCAAACTCCTAAAACTACTATTTTTTCTACTCATAGTATTGGAACTATTTTTGGATCAGCAGTCGCTGCTGGATCTTTGCTTAAGCTTAACCAAAAACAATTCAACTACTTATTGTCTTATACTATTCAACAAACTTCAGGTTTGGCATGCTGGAATAGGGATGAGGAGCATATTGAAAAAGCTTTTGTATTTTCAGGAATGACTACAAGAAATGGTATTTATTCTGCTCTACTTGCAAAAGAAAATTTTACTTCAGTGGTAGATCCACTTTTGGGAGAAAGAGGTTTACTGGCAGCTTATGCACACAAACCAAAACCAGAAATTATTATTAAAGATCTTGGAACCATTTTTGAAATTGATAATACCTCTATTAAAAAATGGTGCGTAGGCTCCCCTATTCAAGCTATTTTGGATGCAATCGAAGCAATTTTGCAAAAAAAAAATGTTAATCACAAAGATATTAAAGAGGTAATCATTGATATTCCTTCAGACCGTTTTCATATCGTAAACGATCGAAGTATTCCTAATATATGCGCACAACATCTTGCAGCTTTATATTTAGTTAAAAAGAAAATTGGTTATGAGGAAGTACATGATGAAAAATTATTTTCTGATATTGATGTAATTAAACTTAGAAAAAAAATTATAGCTAGACCCAGTGATGAACTAGCTATTGCTAGACCAGAAAGGCAAGCAAAAGTAAAAATTATATTTAACGATTCAACTGAACTGTCCCATCATGCCAGGGCTGTAAGAGGCACACCTGATAATCCTATGAGTGAAGAAGAAATTGCCAATAAAGCAAAGGAGTTATTGAAGTCTTTTGAGGTAAAAAAAGTACATCAATTAATAGATATTGTGTTAAATAAAGAATTTTTAATCGAAGAGTTAATGGTTGCCTTAGACTTTAAAATCTAAACTAGTACTTTCCCAATCATAAGTGGTCTAAAAGTTCTATACATAACAGCAGATATAGCTTCAAATTTTCCATCTTTTTTATCAATCACAGCTCCAGCAACAATAATTCCCGAGGGATTTCCAACTCTTAATTCCAGATCATTAGATCCTTTCCTTTTTACTTGGTAAGGCAATGTTCCTTCAATTGCAGCTGCTACTCCTATGTTTACACAAGCCGTTCCCATAATTGCTTTATGAGTTTTTCCCATTGAAAACATTCTGGTACAAATATCATATTTATCAGCTGAGACTGTTGACTTGTCTAAACTTTGATAATCTTTTGGTGCAGACACTATTCCAATTCTAGGTGTATTCATTGGAGCTTCGTTTTCAGATTTACTTAAACCAATCATGTAAGCACATTTTCTTCTAATCTTTTGTATTATTTCCATTTCTTTTGTTTTTGAATCTAATTGGTCTGGAGATTCTGTACACGTTAATCCTAGGTCTTCTGCCAATACATAAATCAAAGGGGTTGCAGCATCCACAATACTCACTTTTATTTTGCCGTGCCCTTCTATTTCAATTTCATCAACTACATTTCCTGTAGGAAGAAGTTTTCCAGTTCCTGAACCTCCTGGAGCTAAATAATCTAATCTTACTTTAGATCCAGTTCCTGCAACCCCAGCAATTGAATAATCACCTTCCACCTCTGCTATCCCATCTTTTACATAAAAGGTTGAATGAATTATTTTGTCTGTATTTACTTGATAAATTCTTACTTTGTTTTCACCCTCTTTAGCTTTAACAATTCTTGTATTAACTGCATAAGGGCCAACAGCACCTGATAAATTACCACAATTATTATTCCATTCAGCAACAGGCTGTTCCACAGCTAATTGAATAAAATTGTAATCTACATCGGCATCTTCTCTTTTCGATGGACTAATTATAACGCATTTAGAAACAGAAGAAACTCCTCCACCCATTCCATTTAATTGTCTTCCATTAGGATCAGGGCTACCAATAACTTTCAAAAAAATTTTACTTAATTCTTCTTGACTGTCGGTTGGTAAATCTTTTGCTTGAAAAAAAACCCCCTTACTAGTTCCGCCTCGATAGTATGATGCTGTTATCCAATTTTGTTTCATATATAAAATTAACTTAATTTAAGCTTCTTTCCAAGCCGTTTGTAAGATTCCACCATTCTTCCAAAAAATTACTTCATCGGGATTATCAAGTCTCACTTTTAATTTAGCTTTTACAATATCCCCGCTTTCTTTTTGGATAAGCAACTCTACTTCTTTCTGCTCATCGCTAATTTTATCCAAACCTTTAACAGTAAACATGTCTGAGGCATCTATTCCTAGTTCGGTAATTCCATTACCTGGCAAAAATTCTAAGGGAAGCAATCCCATTCCTACCAAATTAGACCGATGGATCCTCTCAAATCCCTTAGCAATAATAGCACGAACTCCTAATAACAAAGGACCCTTTGCGGCAACATCTCTGGAAGAACCGCAGCCATAATTTTCTCCAGCAATCACAACTAGCTCTGTTTTAGTTTTCTGATACTCCAGTGCAGCTTCAAAAATTCTCATTATTTTTTTTTCTGGATATTTTACAGTGAAGCTTCCTTCTAAATCTGGGGTCATTAAATTTCGTAAACGAAGACTAGCGAAAGCTGATCGTTTAACAATCTCATGATTGGCTCTTCTTGTTAAAAAATTATTAAAATCCTCTGGTTTAATATTTTTAGATAATAAATAATCCCAAGCAGCAGTACCCTTGGTAATATCACTAGATGGAGAAATATGATCCGTCGTAATAGAATCTCCAAGCAAAACTAAAGGTCTTGCCAAATTTATATCGCTAATAGATTTGTTTTCTTGAGTAATATTTTCTAAATAAGGAGGTTTTTTTATATAGGTACTATTCTCTGACCATTGATAATTATTTGATTGAGAGACCTCCAGATTTTCCCAAAGTTCACCACCATCATCAACCTCTTTATATTTTGATACAAATGTTTCTGGCTTGTAAAAACTTTCTACAATTTTATTAATTTCTGAATTAGCTGGCCAAACATCTTTAAAATAAATTTCTTTTCCCTCTTTATTTATTCCAAGAGAACTATTAACTAAATCTTTACAAACACTGCCTGTTAAAGAAAAAAGCACAACTAACGCTGGTGAGGCAAGATAGGATGCTCTAATATTAGGATGTATTCTCCCTTGAAAATTTCTATTACCAGACAACACAGCTGTAGAAAAAATTTTATTACTTTCTATTGTGTCTGCAATATCTTTGGCAAGTGGTCCTGAGCTTCCATTGCAAGTAGTGCAACCAAAACCCACTACATTAAACCCTAACTGGTCTAGATATGTTTGTAATCCACTTTCTTCTAAAATTTTTGCAGTTACTTGACTGCCGGGGGCAAAAGAAGTTTTTACTTTCGGATTTCTTTTAAATCCATGTTCAACTAAATTTTTAGCAAGTAAAGCTGCTGCAATGACATTTCTTGGATTGGCTGTGTTAGTGCAGCTTGTGATGGCAGCTATTAAAATATCTCCATCTTGAAGATTAAAATTATGATTAGCTACTTTAAATTTTTCCTCTCTCAAATCTTTTTTATAAAGCATTTGAATGTGTTCATTAATTTTGGATGAAAATTTACTTAATTCAATTTTATCTTCTGGATTTTTAGGACCAGAAACGCATGGATTAATAGAAGACAAATCTAAATCTAATGTTCTGGAATACATTGGAAGGTCTCCGGGATTTCTCCACAATTGTTGTTTTTTAGAATACTGTTTAATAATTTCAATTTGCTCTTCAGTTCGTCCGGTCATTTTCAAATAATCCAAAGTAGATTCATCAACTGGGAAGAGCACTGCCGTTGCGCCATATTCTGGAGCCATATTAGAGATGGTAGCTCGATCTCCAACGGTTAACGTTTCAACACCTTCTCCAAAAAATTCTATAAAGGACCCTACTACTTTATTTTTTCTTAAGAGCTCAGTAATAGTCAAAACTAAATCGGTAGAAGTAATTCCTTCTTTTAATTTATTTTTTAAATGCACACCAACAACTTCAGGTAAAGTAATGGGTAATGCTTTTCCGAACATGGAAATTTCTGCTTCAACACCACCCACTCCCCAACCTAGAACTCCGATTGCATTCATCATAGGAGTGTGGCTATCGGTACCAACACAAGTGTCTGGATAAAGAATTTCATCCGATTGGGATTGTTCGGTCCAAACTACTTTGGATAAATACTCTATATTCACTTGATGACAAATTCCGACTCCAGGGGGAATAACTCTTACATTTTTTAAATTTTTAGAACACCAGCGTAAAAAAGAAAATCTTTCTGAATTTCTATTATATTCTTTTTTTAAATTTTCTATTTCTGCTTCCTTGGATCCAAAAAAATCAACTTGCAATGAGTGATCAATCACAACATCGATAGGAACTTTTGGCTGGATTTGATTGGGATCAATACCTTTTTTTTGTAGTGCTTCTCGATAAGCTAAAAAATCAACCAACATTACTTTTCCCAAAATATCATGGCTTAAAATTCGGTTAGGCATAAAGTTTACTGGAGAGCCGATATTAGAAGTTAACACATTGTTTATTTGTTCATCTGCAGTAGGATTTTGTTTATTAATTTTTTGCCTTACAAGGTTTTCTAATAAAATTCGGTAAGAAAAAGGTAGTTTGTTTAAATTAGAAAAGTGAGTGATATCTGCGTATTTGAAATTTTTATTACCTATGGTGATGGTATTAAAAACATTGCTCATGAAAAAAAAATAACTTCTATTAAAAGAAACTACAACATGTTTCTTAGAACATACTGAAGAATACCGCCATTTTTGTAGTACTCAATTTCGTTGTCCGTATCAATTCTACAAAGTGTTTCGATAGTTTTCATCGTTCCATCGGCATATTTAATTTCAACTTTAACTGTTTCCTTTGGCTGAACACCTTTTTCAATATCTAATACTGTAATTAACTCAGATCCTTTTAAATTTAAAGTAGTTCTGGTCATTCCATCTTTAAATTGCAAAGGTAAAATTCCCATTCCAACTAAATTAGATCTATGAATTCTTTCAAAGCTTTCAACGATAACAGTTTTTACTCCCAATAATTTAGTTCCTTTAGCAGCCCAATCTCTTGAAGATCCACTACCATAAAGCTTTCCTCCAAAAATAACTAGGGGCGTTCCTCTTTTTTGATATTCAGTTACTGCATCAAAGACTGTTGCATCTTTTCCTTCTGGATAAATTTTTGTAAACCCACCTTCAGTTCCTGGAGCCATTTCATTTTTAACTCTAACATTAGCAAAAGTTCCTCTCATCATAACTTCATGATTTCCTCTTCTTGCTCCATACGAGTTATAATCTTTTGGTAAAATTTGATACTTCATAAAATACTCACCTGTTGGACTGTCTTTTTGAATAGATCCAGCTGGAGAAATATGGTCTGTGGTAATCATGTCTCCCAAAATTAACAAAGGTCTTGCATCTTTAATGGGCTTGAATCCCTCTGGTTGATCAGGCATGTTTTCAAAAAATGGTGGTTTTTTCACATAAGATGATCCCTCATCCCAAGAATAAATACTAGACGGCTCTGTTTTGATTGCTTGCCATTCCTTAGGACCGTCAGAAACATTCGAATATCTATTAATAAACATATCTGCATTCAATGAACTATTTAAGGTATCTTGAATTTCTTGGTTACTTGGCCAAATATCTTTTAGATAAACATCTTTACCATCTTTATTCTTTCCTAAAGAATCTTTGTAAAGATCAATGTTCATATTTCCTGCGATAGCATAAGCAACCACTAATGGAGGTGAAGCTAAATAGTTTGCTTTTACTTGAGGATTGATTCTTCCTTCAAAATTTCTATTACCTGAAAGAACTGACACAACGTATAAATCATTATCTTTAATTGCTGCAGAAATGTTTTCAGCCAAAGGTCCAGAGTTTCCAATACAAGTAGTGCAGCCATACCCTGATAAATAGAAACCTAGTTGGTCTAAGTGTTTACTTAAATCTGCTTTATTTAAATAATCCGTAACAACCTGAGATCCTGGAGCTAAAGAAGTTTTAACCCAAGGCTTAGACTGAAGTCCTTGTTCACATGCTTTTTTTGCAAGCAAACCTGCTGCTATTAAAACGTTTGGATTCGATGTGTTTGTACAAGAAGTAATAGACGCAATAACAATATCCCCATCTTGTAATGGATGATTGGCACCTTTTACTTCTACTGATTTAGATTTTTCTCTTTTAGTTGCTTCTTTATAAACCTTGGCAAAATTAGCTGAGGACTCTGTTAATAACACTTTATCTTGTGGTCTTTTAGGACCTGAGATCGTAGGCACAACTGTCGACATGTCTAATGAAAGCGTATCAGTAAAAACAACATCATCACTCGCCCACAAACCTTGCTCTTTTGCATAAGCTTCTACTAAATCAATTGTTTCTTGGTCTCTTCCAGAAAATTTTAAATACTTTATTGTTTCATCATCAATTGGAAAGAAGCCACAAGTAGCACCATACTCTGGTGCCATGTTTCCAATAGTAGCCCTATCTGCTAAAGTAAGGTTTTTTAAACCAGATCCATAAAACTCAACAAATTTTTCTACAACTCCTTTATCTCTAAGCATTTTCACAATTGTTAACACTAGATCAGTTGCGGTAATTCCTTCTGCCATTTTTCCTGTTACTTCAAATCCAATTACTTCTGGAATTAACATAGAGATGGGCTGACCCAACATTCCTGCTTCTGCTTCAATCCCACCAACTCCCCATCCTAAAACTGAAAGTCCATTTACCATCGTTGTATGGCTGTCCGCACCCACTAGAGTATCCGGATAAGCATACTCAACACCGTCAACTTCTGAGCTCCAAACTACTTTTGATAAATATTCTAAATTAACTTGGTGACAAATTCCTGTTCCTGGAGGAATAATTCTAAAATTGTTAAATGCTTGTTGGCCCCATTTTAAAAATGAATACCTTTCTCCATTACGTTCAAACTCTTTGCTTACGTTTTGCGCTAATGCATTTTTTCCTGAATTATCAATTTGTACAGAGTGATCAATTACCAAATCTACTTGTGATAGCGGATTAATTTTTTTGGGATCTTTATTCTTTTTTTGAACTGCTTCACGCATAGCGGCTAAATCTGCAACAGCTGGAATACCAGTGTAATCCTGTAATAAAACCCTAGCTGGTCGATAAGCAATTTCGGTATCGGAAGTTTTGTTTTTTAACCAATCTTGAACAGCTTTGATTTGATTTGTATCAACTGTTTTATTGTCTTCGTATCTAAGAAGATTTTCTAATAAAACTTTTAAAGATTTAGGAAGTTTGGAGATGCCCTCTAAACCATTTTTTTCTGCTAATTGTAAATTATAAAACTGATATTCTTTACCTTTCACATTTAAAGTGTCTAAGGATTTATATGTATTTACGCTTTTCATGAGACAGCTTGATAGTATTAATGAAAAAGATTTGCAATAATAAAAACTAATTTAATGTGCAAATCTTTTCATTCCTCCATCAACATGGATTAATTCTCCCGTAATATATCTCGCTATAGGGGAGCTTAAAAAAACAGCCAAACAAGCCAAGTCTTCGGGATCTCCAAAGTATCCGACGGGTATATTTTCTTTTATAAATTTTTTTCTCTCTTTAATATTGGGATGTCTTCTTTTTAATATCTGTTCTGTATTTAAACGACCAGGTGAAATAGAGTTAATAGTGATTCCGTTCGCTGCAACAACTCTCGATAAACCTTTTGCCCAAGCATGAACAGCAGATTTAGCTGCATTAGCAACATTAACCTCTCTTGGTTCAACTGATCCCGTTATATTAATTACTCTTCCCCATTTATTTTTTGTCATAATAGGAATAATTTTGGTTGTAAGTTTTCTTAAAGCAGTAAAATTTAAACTCATACCTTCTTCCCAAAATGACTCTGGCGCATCCCATGTGGTAGGACGAGAGCCACCAGCTGAGTTAATTAAAACATCAATAGTTCCAAGTTGCTTTAAAGCAAAATCTTTAATTTTGGTATCAGCATTTTTAGAAGTAACATCAATAGACAAAGTGGCAACGTTACAATTATATTTTTTTTGGATAAATTTTTTTACTTCTTCTAATGGTTTTTTTCTTCTTGCCACTAACACTAAATCACATTGCTCTGCTGCTAAAAGAATTGCGATAGCTTTACCCAATCCTTGGCTAGCTCCTGTAACAATGCATTTTTTATTATTAAGAAGTAATTGCATTACTCAACCAAACTTTTTTGAACATGTACCTCACCAGACATAATTAACCTTGCATGTCGTGTGGTACTTGCAACTAAATCAACAATATTATCCCCTTGATATTTAATTTCTAATTTTACTTTTGAAACACCTGTAGGATGTTCAATTACAAAATCTCCACGATCACTATAATCATTATAAAATTCTTCACATATTGTGCCTTTTGATTTTGCTGCAGCTGATAAAGCAATTGAACCGGTGATGGCATAACCATTGTGACAACTCCAAGGCATAAAGTATCTTGATTTAATACTGCCTTGATCTGCTTTGGAAACCAAAGCAACTTTGGGTATTACTGACTTGCTAACATCGCCAAAGCCAATTCTTTTTCCAAGCTCAATTCTAATTTTTCCCATATCATCAATTAATTTTTGATTTTGGTTTAATTCTAAGTGACTTTCATTTCCAGAAACTCCAAAATCTCTTGCCCTAAAGAAAACAACAGGCATAGCAGCATCAACCAATGTGCATTCTATTCCGTTAATGACATCTATTTTATTTCCTGTAGGAAATAATTTTTTAGTTTTAGCTCCGATAGAGTCTATGAATCTAATTTCAACTGGTGTTCCTGTGTTGGGAACTCCATCAATTTTAAAATTCCCATCATAAGAAACTTGCTTATTAGGAGTTTGAACAATCTCTTCAATTTTCATGCCAGTATTCATATCTCTGATAACAACCTTGGTTTCTTTATCTTGTGCTTGAACTAAATTTCTCTCAATTGCAAAAGGGCCAACTCCGATTAACATGTTTCCGCAGGATGGCTTAGTATCTACAATCGGTTCATCAATCTTTACCTGAGCAAAATAATAATTAACATCAACTCCTTTTTCCTCTGACTTGGAAACAATAGCGACCTTGCTTTTTACTGGATCGGCACCTCCAAGACCGTCAATTTGTCTTACATCTGGGGAGCCCATAACTGCTAACAATACTTTATCTCTTTTTATTGTATCTTCGGGAAGGTCTGATTTTAAAAAATAAGGTCCTCTCGAGGTCCCACCTCTCATAAATAAACAAGGTATTTTTATTTGATCGCTCATAAATTATTTAAAAGGCCAAGGTAATTGCACATATTCTTGCAATAGACCACTAGGAAAATCTAATACCATAAAGTGAGAAAGAAGTAGCATTAAAGCTACTCCTGCTGATGTAATTGTTAAAATTTTTATTAATGGCATCTCAGTTTTATTTTTCATAACGGCAATAAATAAAATTATAATACCAATAATAAATCCAAATAATGATACCAAGGCTACTAAAAAGATTATCCAAGAAAAGGCAAAAAACATATCTTTTGTATCTTCTAAACTATAAGAAGAATTCAATGCTTTGGATAACCACTTTTGGTTAAAAAATAAAGTATAAGTCATAGTTATAAACATAATTACCGAAATGCCTCCTGGAAATACTCCTCCCAAAAAGTTATGGGTGAATGAATCGTACACCGTCATACCAAAAAAAATATAAATAATTCCTAAAAATACAGTTTCTAAATTTAATTTAAATAAATCAGAAACTTTGACGGAATGAACAACTGTTTTTTCTTTTTTAGTTCTCATTCCTAAAAACACCGAAATAAGAGTTATTATAAAAATTGTTATAACACTTGTTCTGGTTAAAAAATTCCAGTCATAAATTTGGACTGCTTGGTACAAATAAGTTTCTAAGGTATCGGATAAAACAAAACCAATTAACAATGCTGGTCGTGGCCAATTATAACTCTTCATTAACGTACAAAATGCACCCAAAACAATAAGCGTATACAAATCATAAATACTTCTGGTTACTTGAAATGCAGCAAAACAAATAATCATGATCATGAACGGTGCTAAAATTCCGTAAGGTATAGTTGTAATTTTTGCAACCTTACTAGACATCGCAAAGCACATACCTGCGCCAATAACATTGGCTAAAGCTAGCGACCAAACCATTACGTAAGTAAACTGAAGATCCTCTTCGATCAAAGCTGGTCCCGGTTCAATTCCCAATAAAGTTAAACCACCAAGAAAAACAGCCATACTGCCACTTCCTGGAATTCCAAATAAAATAGTTGGAACTAATCCTCCGCCTTCTTTTGCATTATTTGCAGATTCAGGAGCAATTACTCCTCGAATATCTCCTTTTCCAAAATTGCTTTTATCTCGAGAGGTTTGAACTACATGTCCATAAGCAATCCAATCTACAACACTACCGCCAAGGCCTGGTAAAATACCAACTAAGGTTCCAATTCCTGCGCATCGTAAAACGATCCATTTTTCTCTTATTGTATCTTTTAATCCTTGAATCCATCCCTTACCTAACGGCTCATCTTTATTAGCAATCGTAGTATTTTTTCTTAAAAGATCACAAATTTCAGGAACAGCAAACGCTGCTAAACCAATAGTAACTACTTTTAAACCATCAAATAAATAATAACTACCAAAGGTTAATCTCCACTCACCTGTAGCAGGAGCGCTACCCATGGTTCCTAACAACAATCCTATTCCGCATGCTAAAAAACCCTTTACAAAACTATCACCTGACAAAACACCAACCATGCTAATTCCCAAAATACCAAGCATGAACAATTCACTAGAACCAAAAAATAATATTATTGGTTTTGCAATAACCACTATTAAAGTAAGAACACATGCTCCAAACAATCCACCAAATAAAGAAGCTGAAAAAGCTGCGCTCAAAGCTCTTGCCGCCTGACCTTGTTTTGCTAATGCAAATCCATCTAAAACAGTTGCCTGTGAAGCGCTCGATCCAGGTATACCCATAAGCACCGAGGTAAATGTATCGGAAGTAGGTATTACCGCTATCAATCCAATCAACATTGCAAGTGCAGAAATAGGATCCATTCCATAAATAAATGGCATCAGAATAGAAAATCCTACAATGCCTCCCAGTCCTGGCAATATTCCAATAAATATTCCCATGACCACGCCTAGCAAAAGATATAAAAAATGTGCTCCTGAAAAAATTAGACCAAAGGCACTTATTAATGAATCTAGCATGTATAAATCTTATAATAAAAAGGCCACTGTTTTACGAGTGGCCTTTTTTTAATTTATTTTTGTTTAACTAAAATTTAACTCCGTATTTTTTAGTCAAATGATCCTTAACCCAAGTTTTTGATTTAGCATCAATACTGAAAGCTTCTTTTTGAGCTGTAACGGCAGCTTTTCCAGTAGCTTGAGGATATTTTCCAAGTTGTTTTGCACCAGTACTTTTAAATTCATCTGACGCCACAACTTTTGCAAATGCATCTGCGTACACTTTTACAATATCAGCTGAAGTTCCTTCTGGAAGATATACCATTTTTTGACCTCCAAATCCTGAAGCAAAGAAAGTTTTCCATGCAGACCAAGCTGGTCCTTTTGGTTTTTTTCCATGAACCTGTTCATAGTACTCGACAAAAGTTGGCAACTCAGGAAAAGTTGGATCTCTTACAATGTTTCCATTATCATCTAACATTCCCCAAGAAAACAATGGAACAGCCTTTCCATCTTTAACTAAAGTTTGCATTACTTTTAAATAAGCAGAAGATGTTTGATAATCTATTGTCATCTCTCCTCTTTCAAATGCAACTCTAGCTGGGCCTCTTCCTTTGTATCCCATAACTGAGTCAACTTGTAAGCCAAGCATATCAAAGGCCAATTGAGGTATTAAATCTAAAGAG
>Ga0208542_1000824_pt1 | contig 13882 bp, 10 predicted proteins | sample DEB08_DNA_3_FD_185495 | JGI IMG/M metagenome (GOLD analysis project Ga0208542, IMG submission 185495) | Aqueous microbial communities from the Delaware River and Bay under freshwater to marine salinity gradient to study organic matter... | ecosystem: Environmental > Aquatic > Marine > Coastal ... | reverse complement strand
GCATGTCGTCGGCGTACTCCTGCTGACCAACTTCGGCAGTTCGGACCGGCTCACCTTCGGCGGTGTCGACCTCGGTCGCCGCCTTAATCGCAACGGATTCACCGAGCCGCCACCGGCGGGCTCCTGCATCGGTGTCGTCATCACCGACGCACCCTTGGATGCGGCAGCCTGCAAGCGCCTGGCCGCCCGGGTCGGCCTGGGGCTCGCCCGCACCGGCTCGGTGGCCCACCACGGCTCCGGTGAGATCTTCTTAGGCATGGCCAACGGCCTGCGCTCCTGCGGATGTGGGGGCCCCGCCATCACCGGCCGCGACCTTGACCCCTACTTCGCCGCTGTCGTCGAGGCGAGCGAGGAGGCGGTCCTGGCCTCGCTCATCAATGCTCGCACGGTCACCGGCTATCAGGGCCGCACGATCGAGGCGCTGCCCGTCGATGAGGTGCGGCCGTGGCTGAGGTGATGCGCGCTCGCATCCCTATGTCCGATGGCATCGAGTTGGACTGCACGATCTTCCTGCCCAAGGCGACTCCCGCGGCATGCGTCCTCGAGGCCCTGCCCTATCGCAAGGACGACATGACGTCCGGGTGGCGGCCGGAGTACGAACGCTTCGCCGACGAGTTCGGCTTCGCCGTCGCGCGCATCGACGTCCGTGGAACTGGTAGCAGCGGCGGGCGCGCCACCGACGAATATCCGGAGGCGGAGCAACGCGATCTCACCGAGGCGATCGCGTGGTTGGCCGCGCAGACGTGGTGCACCGGCAGCGTGGGCATGTTCGGTACGTCGTACGGCGGGTTCAACTCTCTGCAGTTAGCCTGCGAACGACCGGCGCATCTCGACGCGATCATCCCGATCTACGCGACCGACGACCGCTACACCGACGACGTGCACCAGATGGGCGGGGCGCTGCGGTGGATCGACCTCATCGACTACTGCCACTACATGACGCCAATGAACGCATTGCCGCCGGTTCCGGAGATTTGGGGGCCTGATTGGCGCACCGAATGGCTACGCCGCATCGAGGAGCACGAACCCTGGCTCCTCACCTGGCTCGCACATCCATCGGATGACGACTACTGGCGGCATGGTTCGGTGCGCTTGGGCTCCGACGGTGAAGGCTATGACCGCATCGCCATTCCCACGATGATCATCGCTGGGTGGGCCGATGGTTATCGCAACAACACCTTCCGCACGATTGAGCAGCTCACGCCCCCGACCCGCCTGTTGGCTGGCCCCTGGTCGCATGCGGCGCCGACGTCCAGCGCTCCCGGTCCCCGCATCGACCACGTCCCCGAGATGGCCGCCTTCTTTGCCGAACACCTCACCACCTCCTCCGCGCAGCAGGACATCCGGTCCGAATGGCCGGCCGCGCACACCTGGTTCGCTCGCTTCTCGCACGCCCCGAGTCCGGTGCTCGACATGGTGCCGGGGGAGTGGCGTTGCGACACCTGGCCCTCACCGCGCAGCAGTACGCGTGAACTCGCACTGCAGGATCGACCGACCTACGTCGTCCGTCCCGACGTCGGGACAGCTGCCTGGATCTCGTGCGCCGGACATCTGCCCTACGGTCAGCCGAGCGACCAGCGCTTCGACGATGCGGCGTCCCTCACCTGGGACATCGAAATCGATGAGCCACTCGAGATTGCCGGCCATGTGCACCTGCGGGCCCACGTCACGGCGACCTGCCCGCATCCCATACTCGCCGTGCGCCTGTGCGATGTGGCTCCGGACGGGACGTCGACCCTGGTCACCCGCGGCACTGTGCGCATCGGCGCCGAAGGTGACGTCGATGTCGAACTTGAGGCGACCGCATGGCGGTGGCAGCCCGGGCGCACCTTGCGCGTCGCCGTCGCGGGTGCGGACTGGCCCAATGTCGTGGCGCCGGCTGGCCCCGGCACGCTGACCCTGCGCGATGCCGTGCTCACTCTGCCGGTCTACGAGCCCGACGCCTCCGCGCCGGTGCCGGAGTTTGCCCCCGGCAACGCAAATTCCAGCGAGGATCCGACCGGCATCACGTGGCGGATCGAGCATGACGTCGCCCATGGACTGACCCGGGCAGTCGTCGGCTCGGGATCGACCTATGACACCCCGCATGGTTCAGCGACCGAGCGCTACGACGGCTGGGTCAGCGTCGACCTCGCCACCTTCGAGCAGCGCGCGCACTCCGACGTGGCATTCACCCTGCGCTTCCCCGAGGTCACCGCGACCGCACATGCCACCCTCGACGTCGTCACGGTCTCCGATGGCTACGACGTCCGAATTCACCTCATCGTGCAGGAGGGCGAAACTGTCGTCGCCGAACGTCGTTGGCAACAGGTGACGGCACGAGCATGATCGGACAGAATGCCTCCATGGAAGCGGCCCTTCCTCGCGAGCACTACGTCGAGTCGGACATGTTCACGCGCGAGCGCGACATGCTCCGGCATGAGTGGACCTGCCTGGGTCGCATCGACGAACTCGGCCTTACCGAGTCCGGGAGGCTCACTGTCCTCGACTTCTGTGGTGAGTCGATCCTGGTCACCCGCGACGACGAGGGCCTGCACGCGCACGCCAACGTGTGCCGCCACCGTGGCTCGCAGTTGCTGCCGACCGACGCTCCGCCCTGCGCCGCCAAGGCAATCCGCTGTCCCTACCACTCCTGGACCTACGCCCTCGATGGATCGCTGATGCACGCCCCGCATGCCGAGGGCATCGACGCTCCCGACTTCGCCCTCACCTCCCTGGCGGTGGATACCTGGGGTGGCTGGCTATGGATCGCGGATGAGCCGTGGCAGTCCCTCGCCGATCAACTCGGGCCGGTCCCTGAACGAGTGCGACGCTACCCACTCGACGAACTCGTCGTGGGCTTGCGGTTTGCGTACGACGTTGCCGCGAATTGGAAGGTCCTCGCCGAGAACTACAACGAGTGCTACCACTGCGGTCCGGTTCATCCCGAACTCTGCCGTCTCGTCCCGGCGTTCGCCGGTGGAGGTGGAGGTCTGCAGTGGGAGGACGGGATACCCCACCGCGAGGGTGCGTGGACCTTCACGATGACCGGAACGACCGATCGAGCGCCATTCCCGGATCTTGATGAGGCCGAGCGGGTCAAACACAAGGGCGAGTTGGTCTACCCAAACCTCCTGCTGAGCCTGTCCGCCGAGCATGTCGCCGCCTTCGTCCTCACGCCGCTCGCCGTCGACCGCACTCGCATCGACTGCGAACTGCTCTTCGCCCCCGACGAGGTCGCCAAGTCCACGTTCGACCCCAGCGACGCCGGTGATCTGTGGGACCTGGTCAATCGACAGGACTGGGCAATCTGCGAGTCGGTCCAGCGGGGGATGACCTCGCGGTATTTCCGGGGTGGCTGGTATGCACCCATGGAGGATGATTCGCTCGACATCCGTCGCTGGCTCATCTCGCGACTGGAGCGATCATGACCAACATCGCCATCGTGGGGCTCGGGGCGCTGGGCTCAGCGGCCGCATGGGAAGCCACCCGCCGCGGCTACAGCGTGGTGGGGTTTGAGCAATTCGACCTTGGCCACGATCGCGGCGCCTCGCACGACACCTCGCGCATCCTGCGGCATAGCTATCACACACCCCACTACGTCGAACTCACCTTCCGCGCGTATGACGCGTGGGCCGAACTCGAGCGTGATAGCGGCCTGTCGTTGGTCACGCAGACCGGCGGGGTGGATCTCTTCCCCCCGGATGCCGCCATCGATGCCTCGACGTACACGTCGAGCATGGACGCGGTAGGAATCGCCTACGAGGTTCTCGACAATGCCCAACTGCGTGAGCGGTGGCCGCAGTTCGTGCCACCCGAAGGCACGATGAGTCTCTACCAGGAGCGATCGAGCATCGTCCCGGCCGGTGTGGGCACCGCCACCATGCAACGCTTGGCACGCGAGCGTGGCGCCGACCTGCGCGCAAACACCCGTGTGGAGTCCATCGAGCCGCGAGCCAATGGCGTGCGCCTGCTCACATCCGACGGTGTGCTCACCGCCGACCGCGTCATCATCACGGCGGATGCGTGGACGTCTGCCCTGACGACACCCCTGGGGTGGCCGATCCCGCTCACTGTGACGGAGGAGCAGGTCACCTATGTCACGGTGCCGCCGTCCTATGCCGATCTGCCACTGTGGATCTGGATGGACGACCCGAGCTTCTACGGATTCCCGCCGTACGCCGTTCCCGGTGCCGAGCATGAGTGGACGATGAAGGCGGCAGAAGACTGTGGGGGGCCGGAGGTCACCGGCGATGATCGATCCGGCGAGGTCGATGCGCAGATGCTGGCCCGGCTGACGGACTTCCTGCGCGCCACCTTCACCGATGTCGGCGAGATCGTGCGGTCCAAGCGCTGCCTGTATTCCCTCACCCCGGATCGGGATTTCGTCATCTCGCCGGTCCCGGGATACGACAACGTCATCGTCGGACTCGGTGCCGCACACGCGTTCAAGTTCGCCCCGGCCTTCGGCGGCATGCTGCTCGATCTTGTCGATGGTCAACCGGTCGATCCGGTCTTCCGTCTCGACCGTCCCGGCATCACCGATCCGACGTACTCACCCAACTGGTTGGTCTAGTCAGAACACCGGTGGATCACTGCTCAAGGCACGGCGCTGTGGAGAGCGAAAGGTCAGCCGACCTCCGGGATCGCCTTCAATGTGCCAGCCAGAGTCATGAATCAGGTGATGGTGGAACCAACACAGGCCCACCAGATTCGACATGACCGTCGGGCCGCCGTGGGAGTGGAAGACGATGTGGTGGACCTCATCAATCCGTGACCGACATCCGGTGAACCGGCAATGCTGATCACGGATGAAGACGGCGCGGCGCAACGCGGAGTGAATGGGGCGCGCCTTTGGGGCCATCGCCACCAGGTTGCCATCGCGATCGACGATGAGTGGCCGAAGGGAGGCATCACAGGCCAGCTGACGGGCATGGTCACCGGTGAGCATCGTGGTCGGCACACCGAAGCGCTCAAGCCACCCCACCTCCGCGGACGCGGGGTCGATCAAAGCCTCCAACGGCACGGTGACATTGACGGTGGGTCGCTCACCGGAGACGAGGGGGAGCGCGAGATCCCCGGTCGCTGCTCCAGCCGCGTCGAGGATGCGGCTCAGCGCATCGAGATTGCGCTCCGATCGCGAGCGTCCCTGGCTGGCGGTCTCGTCCTCGATGACATCGCGACGCGCGGACTCCAGCGCCGCCATGAAGCGAGCGCCCAAGACGGCATCTAGCGTGCCGTCGACGCGCACGAGCCCATCGAGCAGCATCGACACATGCAGTCGTGCACCCGGGTTCTTCTCCCGGTCGTTCACGGCCTCGGGGTTGACGCGATGGCACAGGTAGCGCAAACGCTGGTAGAAGGCCTTCGGATCGCACAGTCGGGCAGCCGTGGTGATGGCCTCATCCACGGCGAGTAGATCATCGACAAGCGTGGGATAGCGGCGCTGAATGCGCAGGAGGGCATCCACGTGCGCGGCGGAGACATCACCATCGCGCCACGCTCGAGCAAGTAGAGGGAAGTTGCCCACCACCTCGCCACGCTCGACCACCGACCGAGCACTCGACCAGGTGTCATTGCTACGAGCGGACAGCCAGCCCGGTGCATTCCGTGCGCCGTCAGCCTCCCATTCGTGTGAGCCGGCGAACCGTTCACTCAAGGCTGAGGTGGCGGCGTCCAACTGCCGCTGGATACCCCGCAACCGCACGAGTTCCTCACCTAGGCCAAACGGCAGGACCGCATCGACCTGCAACTCCGCGAATGCCGCGGCCGCTTCTTGCGCCAATGCCACCGCATGACCTAGCGCGACATTCGCATCGAGGTCGAGCAGAGCTGTCATGGGATCCCTTGGGAATTGAATCGAACGTATGTTCGAATTATCTCCCGGATCCGCGAAGGTGTCAACGGTGGAGAGTGAAAAAACCCAATGAAATCAACGGGAAATGCGCTGATCCAACTCCGCCAGCCGAGCGTCCAACATGTCCCGGAATCGATCGACGTCAACCTCCATCGCGACGTCGGCGTTCGGCGGTGACCCGGGTCGGTAGCGGTGATCCACCACGGCCATCCCGGCGGTGAGGCGTCCGACATCTTCGATGTCGACGTGGCGAGGAGCTGTCGACACCAGCGTCGGATCGATCGCCACCGCGACGGCCAGCGGATCATGCATCTCCATGGCACCGCCCATGCCGTATCCGGCGCGCTCGTAATCGGCGAGGATGTGCTCGACCAGGTGGGCGATGGGGCCGCCGGATGCGCGCAGGCGTGGGAGATCCTCCGGGCCGACAAGCGCCTGATGGGTCGCGTTGAGACCCACCATGGTGATCGGGGCGCCGAAGGCGAAGACGCGAGCGGCCGCTTCAGGATCTGCGTAGAAGTTGAACTCGGCGGCCGGCGTGGCGTTGCCCGGCACGTCGAGGGTGCCACCGCCCATGATGATGAAGCGCTCGACCTGTCGCGCGACATCGGGGTGCTGCACCATGAGCAGCGCGATGTCGGTGAGGGGGCCAATGGTGACGACGGTGACCGGCTCGGGACTGGCCTCGATGAGGGAGGCGAGCAGTGGCAAGCCCGGCACAAGTTCGCGGGATGACGACGGCAACTCATAGCCGCCAAGACCATTGCCGCCGTGCACATGCTCGGCGGACTCGGCTTTGCGCGCACCGAGCGGACCGGAGGCACCAAGACCGATCGGGCAACTCAACCCCACGAGGTCCGCGAGCGCGGCGGCGTTGGCCGAGGTCTTGTCCAGGCCCACGTTGCCGGCGACGGCGATGATGCCGCGCACGTCGATCTCCGGGCTGGCTGCCGCCAGCATGATGGCGAGTGCATCATCGACCCCGGGGTCCGTGTCGATGATGATCGGTCGTCCGGTCATCTCGCCGAGACTAGGGGTTCGTGCGCAGGCACGCGGCCCGATGAACGCCTTCGACGGTCAAGATCGGCAGCGTCGCTGACCGGCACTCCTCCATGACGACGGGGCAGCGCGGATGGAAGCGACATCCGCCGGGGATGCGCGCGGGATCGGGGGGTTCGCCGGTGAGCACGATCTGCTCGGTGTGGCCGATATCGGGGACCACGGAGAGCAAGGCCTGGGTGTACGGATGCTGCGGATCGCTGAGCACCTCCGCGGTCGGCCCCACCTCCACAATTCGACCGAGGTACATCACGGCGATGCGGTCAGCGATGTTCCATGCCAGGCCGAGGTCGTGGGTGACGACAAGAACGGTCAGGCCGAGCTCTTCGCGCAGGGACAGCAGCAGTCTCAGGATCTCGCCGCGGACTGATGCGTCCAGGCTTGAGACGGGCTCGTCGGCGATGAGGACGCGGGGTTGCAGGACCAGGGCGCCAGCGATGACGACCCGCTGCCGCTGCCCACCGGAGAGTTCGTGCGGATAGCGCAGGAAGAATCGCTCCGGCGGACGCAGACCCGCGCGCGACAGTGCATCGGCGACCAATTGCTGCTCGTCGCCGGGCACCTTGTGAATGCGCAGGCCCTCGGCGACCGCGTCATACACCGTGTGTCGCGGGTTGAGTGCCCCGAGTGGATCCTGCAGGACCAACTGCACCTGGCGCCGGTAGGCCTTCAGCGCGCGATAGTCCAGCGGCTGCCCCTCGAAGAGCACCTGCCCACCCGTCGGCTTCTCCAGGCCGAGCAGGGTGCGCGCGAGGGTCGTCTTGCCGCAGCCCGACTCGCCGACGAGGGCGACGATCTCGCCAGCGTCCACCTCGAGGTCGACACCGTCCACAGCACGGACTCGACCACCGAAGACGACCGATAGGTCGCGGGCGCCGATCATGACCCCACCCGAATACACGCGGCTCGGCGACCCGGTCCCGCATCGCGCAATTCCACCGACACTGATGAGCATTCGGTGAGCGCCGCCGGACATCGAGGATGGAAACTGCAGCCGGTGGGGATGTCGCCCGGATACGGCGGGTCGCCGGGCAGTCCGATGGGTCGGTAGCGCGCCTGCGGATCGCCGATCCGCGGAAAGGCCCCGGCCAGGGCCTGCGTGTAGGGATGCTCGGGGCGATCGAAGACCTCGACCGCCGGGCCAGTCTCGACGATCCGCCCGGCGTACATCACAGCGAGGTCATCGCAACTGGTGCCGAGGATGCCGAGGTCATGACTGATGAGCATCATCCCCATGTCGAGGTCACGGACGAGTCCGGACAGCAGGTCCAGCACCTGGGCCTGCACCATGACGTCGAGTGCCGTGGTGGGTTCGTCGGCGATGATCAGCGACGGGGCGCAGGCGAGAGCCATGGCGATCATCACGCGCTGCCGTTGACCGCCGGAGAGTTGATGTGGGTAGGCATCGGCACGCGAGGCGGGTATTCCGACCTGCTCAAGCAATTCACCCACGCGCTTATTGGGGTTCTTGCTCGTCTTGTGCAGGGAGATTGGCTCGGCGATCTGTTTGCCGATCGACTGCACCGGGTTGAGCGAATGCAGGGCACCCTGGAAGACGATGGCGGCCTCGCTCCAGCGGACTGCGCGCAGCTTGCCCCACTTCATGGTGAGGATGTCCTCGCCGTTCAGGAGCACCTCTCCGGTCACCTTCGTCGACTCGGGCAGAAGGCGCAGGACGGTCGAGGCCAGCGTGGATTTGCCGCAGCCGGATTCGCCGGCAACGCCGAGGGTGCGGCCGGCGTCAAGTGACAGCGAGACCCCGCGTACGGCGGGCACGTCGGCGTCGGCCCCCCTGTAGGTGACGGAGACGTCGCGGAATTCCAGAAGGCTCATGTCGCCGCTCCTCGGGGATCCACGATGCGCTCCATGGCGCGCCCCACGAGGGTAAAGGCCAGGACGACCAGGACGACGCAGATTCCGGGAGGAAGCACGTACCACCAGGCACCCTGGCTTACCGCCCCCGTGGAGAAGGCGCGATCGAGCAGGGCTCCCCAGGAGGGGGCGAGCGGGTCACCGAGGCCGAGGAAGGACAGTGTGGTCTCGGACAGGATGACGATCGCGACGGTCAGCGTGGTGTTCGCGAGCACCAGGGGAAACACGTTGGGGAGAACGTGCCGGGACATCTGGTGCCAGTTGCCCGCGCCGAGGGCCTTGCTGCGCTCGATGTACGGGCGCCCTTCGATGGAGAGCGTCTGTGCACGAATGAGGCGTGCCGTGCTCGCCCAGGAGGTGACGCCGATGACGATGATGAGGTTGAGGGTGCTCGGCCCGAGCACGGTGGCGAGGACGATCGCGAGCGGCAGGAAGGGGATGACCAGGAACCAGTCGGTGACGCCCACGAGTGCATGCGAGCTCAGCCCGCGGAAGTGGCCGGCCATGATGCCGACCGAGGTGCCGATCACCATGGCGACGAATGTGGCGGCAAGGCCCACGGTGAGCGATATGCGGGTGCCGAGGGCGAGCATGAGCAGGATCGAGCGGCCCGCCTCGTCGGTGCCGAGTGGATAGGACGGCGACGGGCTGTCGAAGCGATCGCCATCTGCCTTCGTCACGTCAAGGGCATCGGGCGAGATGAGGAGGGGACCGAAGATCGCGGTGAGGATGAAGACCGCGAGGATCACCAGGCCGGCCATGCCCGCGCGGTCCTTGCGGAACCTACGCCAGAAGTGGCCGGCGGCAAGGCGACGGCGTTGCGTCGCCACACTGCTCATGATCGGACCCGCGGGTCGATGACGACGTACAGCAACTCGGCGATGAGGTTGGCGCCGATGACCGCGATGGAGAAGAGCAGGAAGATCGCCTGCAGCAGCGGGATGTCCGGTCCGCGCAGGGCTTCGTAGGTCAGGAGACCGAGCCCGGGCCAACTGAACACGGTCTCGACGGTGATCGCGCCGGTGACGACGAAGCCGAGGGACAGGAAGATCAAGGTGATCGTCGGCAGGAGCGCGTTGGGAACGGCATGCCGCTTGCGCACCATGACGTCACGGAGACCCTTGGCCCGAGCCAGTGCCAGGTACTCCTGCTTGCGCTCATCGATGAGCGAGGCGCGCATCACCAGGGAGTAGTCCGCAAGATAGATGAGCGTGAGCGTGGTGCAGGGCAGGACCATGTGCCACATCACGTCGAGCCAGCCGGCTGGACTTCCGGTGTCGACTCCGGGGGTGGAGATGCCGCCGACCGGGAACATGCCGGGAATGCCGAAGGCGCCCACCGAGAAGACGATGAGCAGCATCATGCCCAACCAGAACTCCGGCATCGAGTAGAGCGTGAGCGTGGTGCCCGTGGAGAACTTGTCGAAGCGGCTGCCCGGCTTCCACCCGGATCGAATGCCGATCCAGATGCCGATGATGGAGGCCAGCACGATGGCGGTGCCGAGCAAGAGCAGCGTGGGCCAGATGCGCTCGCCGATCATCTCCCACACCGGCCGGGAGAAGCGCACCGAATCGATGCCCGGGTCGAACGGATTGCGGATGTAGCCGATGAACTGCTCCCACAGTGGCCGGTTCAACTCCGCGCGGAGGGCTGCGATCTGTTCGGCGTCCATGTTGCGACCGCGGGTGTACATCCCGATGGGGTCGCCCGGAAGCATTCGGAACAGGACGAAGTTGAAGAGAACGACAAACGCGAGGGTGACGATCGCGCGTACGACTTTGCCCGTGACGATCTTGACGGTGGAGCCGGAGAGCCGGGGTTCCCTGATGGGGTCCGGCTCTCCGACCGCAACGTCTTGGAGAAGGCTCACTCCTTGTCGTCAGCCGAGGCCGACGAGCGCATTCGGACGATCACGATGATCAGACCGATGATCACCAGCGCGCCGACGACCAGGGCGACGATGAGGCCGGTGCTGGAGGAACCGCTCTCATCGGAGGTCGATTCCCCGCCGGCATTGCTGTCGGCGCTGGCGCTCTCCGAAGCGTTCGGCTCCGCGGTCCCGCCGGAGTCCGTGCTCGGCTCGGTGCTGCTCTCATCACTCACCGGCTGCACGTTCTCGTAGGAGTAGGTCCCGTACTGGAAGAGCAGCGAACCATTGCCTTCCGGCTGGGGTACGAACCCGGTGAAGCGATCCGAACGGTAGGCCTCGAGGTTGTCGTAGTACCAGGTCACGACGTAGGTGACGTCGTCGTACAGGATCTGCTGCATCTGCTTGACGATGTCGGCCCGCTTGGCCTGGTCGGTCTCCCCGGACTGCGCTTCGTAGAGGGCGTCGAACTCGGGATTGCAGTAGAACGAGTCCGACAGGTCGGCGTAGATCTCATCGCCGTCCTTGTAGGAGCGCTTTGCGCAGGTGAAGGTGGACAGCTGGTAGTCCGGATCGGGCTCAACCACCCAGCCCCACTCGAACATGTCGAATTCGCCGCGACCACCGAGCTCATACAACGCGTCCTCGGTGATGGCCTTGACATTGGTCTCGATGCCGATCTCCGCGAGATAACTCTTGAAGTACTCACCGGCTTTCACCGAGGAGTCTGAGTCGCTGCGGACGAAGAGGCGGTAGCTCATCGGCTGGCCATCAGGCCCGACGCGGATGCCGTCTGGACCCATCGGATACCCGGCCTCGTCGAGGATTTGATTCGACAGTGCCGGGTCGTAGCTCTGGGTCGAGGGATTGATGTGCAGCGTGGTGTAGAGCGGCGGAATGATCGTCGAACCCGGAGTGCCGTAGCCGTCCAGGATCTTGTCCACCATCTGCTGGCGATCGATGGCGTGGGAGATGGCCAGGCGCACCTTCTGGTCGAGCAGGTGCGGATTGCCATCACCGATCGGGGTGCCGTCTGACAGTGCCGCCCCCATGTTGAAGGCGAGTTCGTTGAACCCGGAGTACGACCCGGCGTACGTCGTGATGCCTTCGACACCCTGCAGAGAGTTGAAGACGTCAGCGGTCAGGCCTTCGGCGAAGTCGACCTCACCCTTTTTCAACGCCTGACCGAGTGCGTCCGGGTTGTTGTAGACGCGGAAGACGAGTTCATCGACCTTCGGCCGGCCGTTGTAGTAGTTGTCGTTGGCCACCATGCGGATGAACTGACCGGTACGGCGTTCGACGGTGACGAAGGGACCGGACCCTACGGTGGTCTCGCCCTCGGCTGGCTCGTTCGCGTAGGACTTGACGGCCTTGCCGTCGATGCTGCTCCATACATGCTCGGGCAGGATGTAGACGGCGAGCTTCTCCATGATCGGAGTCGGCTTCTTGACCGTCATGACTACGGTGCGCTCGTCGGTGGCCGTCACCGAGGTGATGTTGCGCGTGTAGTTACCGAAGTTCGTCTTCTCATATCGGCCGTCGAGGATGCGATTGAAGGTGTAGACGACGTCCGCGGAGGTCAATGGCGTCCCGTCGGACCACAGCAGGTCCGGGCGCAGGGTGTAGGTCCATGTCTTTCCATCAGCGGACTCCTCCCACGACTCGGCCAGGCCGGGCCCGGGAGTGAAGTCGGTGGAACTCGGCTGCATGAGAGTCGAGTACTGGATCTGGAAGATCTCGTATGACTCGGCGAGGATTCCAGTAAAGGGATTGAGCGAGTCGACGTCGTTGAGGATGCCCACGGTGAAGACCACCGGGTCGGCCGCCTGTGCCGGCTGAGCCAGCCCGGCGGGTGCAAGGGCCACAGCGGCGGTAGCCACGGTGGCGAGCAGTCTGCGGATCACAAGCGCTCCCTCTCGAAAGAACCGGCAATTCGGTTAGTGTCCGAACCGTGCAGCCGCCCATCGCGCCTCGCGACGACCGACCCGACCCCTACGGATGGATGCGCACGGCCAGCGGGCCGGACGCCCCCCACCTCGTCGCGGAGCGGGAGTACTACCAAGACCGCACCGCGAACCTGGCGTCGACCGTTGCTGGTGTCCTCGCCGAACTCACGGCGCGAACCCCGGAATCTGAACGGTCGGTCAGCAGGGTTGTCGGACAGCATGCCTACTACACCGTGACGCCGCCGGGGTGCGAGTTGTCCGAACTGCGTCGGAAAAGTGACGGTGGCCGAGATCAGCTGCTCGTCGACCTTGCCGCATTCGGTTCGTCGTACGCCGCACTCGGGGTCGTGGAGCCTGCGGTGGACGGTGTCCTGCTTGCGTATTCCCTCGATCTCACCGGCGCGGAGCGCTACCTCCTGCGGTTCCGCGACATGGTGGCCGGCGCCGACCTCCCGGGCGAGATTCCCGACACCTACTACACCGGGGCGTGGGCCGGACGGTGGTTCTTCCACACGGTGATCGACGATCTCAATCGGCCGTGCGAGGTCCACCGCGTTGACCCGCGAACCGGTGAGAGCGCCGTGGTCCTGACCGAGCCCGACCAGCGCTTCGAACTCACGGTGCGGCGCAGTGGCGACTTCGTCGTGATCGCTGCGCATTCACGCACCACCAGCGAGTGCTGGGCCGTGCCGGTCGACGACCCCACGGCCGATCCGGTCTCCCTTGACGGGCGCAACGACGGCGTCGAGTACGACGTCGAGTGGGATGTCGATCGTTGGCTCACGCTCAGCAACGCCGCCGACGCCGAGTTCGTGCTGACGGCGCCCGCATCCCCGACGGCGCCCGCCGTCGAGATCCGCGATGGTCGGATCCACGACATGGTGGCCCTGTCGGGGGCGATCGTCACGTATGCGCGCGATGGGGGCGAGGGACGCGTGCGCATCCGGGAGCGGGACGGCTCGGTTCGTCACGAGTGCACACCCCGGACACCGGGAGGTGCCCTCCACCTCGGGATCAACGACGACCCCACCGCTGAGTTCGTCTCGATCGTCACCGAGTCCTTTACCGATCCCACCACCTGGTGGGACGTCGACCTGGTCTCCGGTGAACACCGGCTCCGGCATATGCGTGAGGTCCCCGCGCACGATCCGAACAGCTACACGAGCGACATCGTCGTGGCCGCAGCACCCGATGGGTGGACCATCCCCATCGTCGTGACGCGGCATCGTGACACTCCGCTCGACGGCAGTGCGCCGTGTCTGCTCTATGGATACGGGGCGTATGAGTCGATCGATGATCCGT
>Ga0208542_1000820_pt1 | contig 13908 bp, 6 predicted proteins | sample DEB08_DNA_3_FD_185495 | JGI IMG/M metagenome (GOLD analysis project Ga0208542, IMG submission 185495) | Aqueous microbial communities from the Delaware River and Bay under freshwater to marine salinity gradient to study organic matter... | ecosystem: Environmental > Aquatic > Marine > Coastal ... | reverse complement strand
GTTTAAACGCTCTTGTGAAATCGTAGTTGTAGTGACTCTCAACCTTTTCTAACTTTAGATTTACCTTTTCATGTGAGTTTCCACTTTGTTGCCATATAATATCTCTTATTACCATAGTCTCACTGTTTAAATCAATATAATCGTCAGTGTATGTCAAAGTTGTTGCTGGGATGTAATTCAAATCGTCAACTATATGCAGTCTCGGTGCGTAAAATGCGGCTCTTTCATCTCCATGTGCGCCCATAATATCGAATCTTCTCATACCGAGAGGAAAGCAACTGTCATCATCAAAGGTGGAATAGGTTGTATCTCCATCTACATTGTGAGCGTTTTTCATTTTATTATTACCTCTAAATCGCAAAACATCCCGAAGATAATCAATATCTACTGAAAATAATACTTTATGTGTTCCAGAAGTGTAAGACGCAGGTAGAGTTATTTCAAAATAACCATTACCGTCAATCTCCACGCTTGCAGAGCCTTGTAAAGTAGAAGTTAATAGGGGAGGTCGTTCATTACCGACACCACCGCTTGTATCAACTACTTCATCGAAAGAGTAATCTAATGCGAATAATCTAAAGTTTGCTACATCAAAAGTAGCCCCAGAATCATAAGCAATAGCAAGTCTTATCTCATTACCCGTTGATTCACTAACTTTAGGTGTGTTTTTATCAATGTGGACTACTTGTACGGCATTTGTTAAACTGTTTGTACCATACCAAAAATAAGCAGAATCGGTTCTCCTGTGCGCTCTATTGTAATAAGTAAAGGCATTTACAGTGCCAGCAACTGTTCCATCTATTTTGTAAACCGATAGACTGTAAGTAGTGCCACCTATGGTATGTGTTAAAGTATACCATGTATTATTGCTATTCATAACAACCTGTGGGCCATATGTTCCACTATTATCGTAAGACCATTCATAGGTAGGGGGAGAAGAGGTAACTACTCTAATCAGACCCCCAGAGGCTAAACTTGCGCCAGCCGTAATACTACCTAAACCTGTATCATCGTCAGATACAATACCTAATCTCAATTGGTTATCCGTAGCCCAATCTTCCGCCGATGAACCATTATGAGTTGTAGCATACACTATACCTGTTGAAATATCTGTATCAGAAGTATAAGCATCAGTGTCTAAAGCATTTTGTATACCAAAGAAAGGTTGACCTCCTAAGTTATTACTCCACCAAGATAAACTGAATCTATTGTCATAAGTTAGGTTTCTTGATACATCTGATACATAACCAAACCTACCACCACTTGTCATTAAGTTTGATTCACCTGTATCTCTAATTACTTCTGCATCTACGCTAATTCTTGATGTGTTTTCTCTAAGATATTCTTGTTTTGCGATACTTAGTGCTTCTTCTCTATTGAATATATCTGGATAATTTAAAACTCTCCACCTTAAATCACTACCAGAAGGAGTTGGGTAGTCTGCGAAAGCAGAGTTTCCATTGTAGTAAACTCTTACATTTGTAATTTTACCTCCGGTTTGTGTTGCTAAGTTTGATGATTTTAAATTATTTCTTGTGAAAGAGTGATTGCTTGAGTAAGACTCTCTGAAATCTAATCTGTTATCTCTTCCTATCAACCAAGAAAATGTCTTTAGATTTCCAGATAAACCATTACCTTCTTTTTCTTTCATATCATTTAGAAGATTCATAATAGTCTGCCCTCTTGCATCGTGAACAGAACCAAAGTTGTCAGAGTCTAACTCATTGGTTTTAGGGATGTTTGCTATATCTGAAATACACGGTAAAGAAGAATTTGAAGACCAATTATCTGTGAGAATCATTGATTGCATATATCTCATTTTATCAGACGCAAAGTATGTTCCAGAGTTAGGTGCTTTTACCAGACCTGTTAAATTTAACACAAGTCTAAAAGAAAACAAAGCGGCTGGAGAGTTAAATACTCTAACTTTATCAAAATTACCTTCAACATTTTCAGTTAAAAACTCATTACTACCTATTTTTACATCACTTCCAGACGACCCAGCAGTTTCATCAACTTTCAATTGGTCTATAACATTCTTAGGCCCCGTAACTATTTCATATTCTGTTATGAAGACACCTTCTAAAGAATCACCTACCCTACCTGCCGAATCGGTGCGGGTACTTTTGCTACCCCAAAAGAAGTAATAGTTTTTAGTTTCAGAGTCTCTACTTGCGCCACCTATGCACTGTATGACCCCATAACCACTTGATTCAAATTGGGATGCGTCTTGGACTACAATGTAATCTTCCCCAATATCTATTTGTTGTAAAAGGACAGTACCATCATTAATGAATAAATTAGAGTTTGGGTGAGTGTTCATAAAGAAGGAACTATTAGTATTCTTATAATTCGCAGTAGCGTGTAAATAATAATTATCAATTAGATATGGGAAACCTTGAGTTGTTGTTTCGTAATCCCCAAAGTCTACAAGCCCACCACTTTCATATCCCGGTCTTCCACCACAAGCATTAGTATTTAGATTCCAAAATCTTGATACATCAATAAGGCAGACTGCACCTCCTTTATCTTGCCAATTATGATATTGGTCAAAAGGTTCCTCGTTAGAACCACCTTCTAAATCAGCCCATGTAGAAGCAGAAAACGGTTCCGCCGTTGGGTCAAGAGACCATATATCCAAATCTTCTCCTATTTTCAAATCTGTAAATACATCAGCATCTCCGTTTTCATCAAATTGGTCTGCGAAACTCAAGGACACTTCATAATTCTGGGGAGTAGGTTGAATAAGACCAAAGTCTTGTTTGCGATAACCACCGTCTGCGTCTGCATTTCCGTCATTTCTCATATCAGCCCAAAGAGCAAAACAATGCTTGTAGCCATTACTTTCATCAACCTTTCTTAAACTATAAATGGTGTGTTCTCTAAGCCATTCTCTTTTAATGCCTTTAACTCCAGATATAGTTGAAGTGCCATATCGGACTTTTGCTACAGTGCTTGTGCTTGAATCTGGGTCAAAGTCGGTAGAACCTACTCGTAGTAGAGTAGCACTGATTCCATCTGGGTCTTCATAATGTCTACTAATTCCTTGATTCCAATTTGACTCCCCTCTACTCTTTGCCTTTAGATACGCAAAAGAATTGTTTGTGTTGGGGAAATCAGAAACTTTCCATGCTTTATATTTAGTGCTTGATGCTTGGACTGCTACCATAAACACACCATTTAACTCTTCTTGATAAAAACCTGTATGGACTACTATTTGACCATCATCGAGACTATGAGCAGAAGATGTTGTAAACTCTTCACTTGTTTTACTGTAGGTAACAGTGTGGTTGCTATTAGGTTCTGTTATTGTATCTGCAATAATATACTGATGGTCTCCTGTCTCTTTATCAACTAAATCAATAATAAACTCTCTAAGCCTATTTGCTTTGATATGATACCACATAGCGGGGTCTGTAACACCAAAGTTAGTAGTTGATGTAGTCAAATCATTTTGCAGAGTGTCAACACTTACAGTGCCGTCACTATTCCAACCATAAAGACTATTTAGCACCGAACCTTGAGTAGAGTTAAAAGGTCTATCTAAGAATGAGCCTTTACCATGTCTCCAATAAGGTTTAGCCGCTATAACACCAAACTGTGCTTTGAACCAAATAGATGTAGGTAAGTCTCTCATCCATCTTGCGTGTAGATTGCGATATTTCGACCTTATCTGTGGTAATTGAAGATTTATTGTATTTTGTTTGTAAAGAACGGCTGGAGTTTTAGGATATGATTTTGAATCGTAGCCGTTGATTACGCTTAAGTCATAAGCCATAGCATCACTACCAGACACACTCTGATTGTTATTGACTGCATAAGGCCACCTTTCTACTAATACATGTAAAGTAGTAGATGTTGGAACTGCTATAACCTTTAGAGGTCTTGCGGTAAAATGCTGAAATACGCTTGCACCTATGCTAATTCCAACGGGGAAACAAAACTCGTCACCTAAAGAAAGATTATGGGCGGAAGAAGTTGTGATTTCAATCAATGTTTTTCCTTCATAATCAGAGTTTAAAGACTTTAGATTTGAGGCTTCAAACATCTGGTCGTCTGTATCTGCGCCGGTAGTATCTGTGGTTCTTATTCTAACAAACCATGTATCTTCTTCGGTAGAGTTATCTTTAATCAAATACATCTGATTTACTGTATAGGTTCCGTCAACAGTAGTGCCTTTGACAACAATCGTATCTCCATCCTGTATATTACCATAAGTGTCAATGTGCAACATAGGGGATGGTGTGCCTGTATATATTCTATCATCAAACTTTAAAATAAACTCTCTATCAACTTGTTTAGGATGATGCCCCATAATGTGCAACACATCGTCACCTTCCCATTCGTCTTCAACATTGTTTGGCCCATCTTCGTCTTCGTTGATATATATCTGAATCGCAGAACCAGAATACAAAGAACATCTTCCGTTTGCTATTGGACTCATACCCACTGAATAGGTATCTGTATCATACCTACTGAAACCTAACTCCGTTCCCTTTGCCCCCATATTTCCGCTACCCATCAATAAAGAATCGGAAATAGCAGTAGTTTCATCTATTCTCTTTTCAACAAGAGAAGCCATAGAAAGGTGATTACTTAGACTTATGAAAGCATTTTGACCTAACTCCCATATAGGCAAGGTTCTATCTAATATGCTAAGTGAATCTCTTGCAGTTATACTTGTTTTTAGTGTCTGTGCTTTAGTGTCTTGTCTATGGTCTACTGATTCAATAGTGCCTTGCCAAATAGGTCTATCTTCATTGTTTAAAAACATAAATAGTTTCCATTCTGTTGTAGCGACTCCTGTTGTTAGAGGGGCTAATGTGTAAGAATTGTCATCGTCTAAAACATCTATTTTCAATATGCTAATTTTGTTTGCGCCGGTTGACATATTGAAGGAAGTTACGGGGTTGGGGATTGTTCCATCAAACTTGTTTGTAAGAGGGATTGCTATTGCGGCTCTATCTATCATTGTCACTATATTAGCATAGTAGGTAGAATTAAAACTCCAATTAGCATCTAAAGACCACCCGTAAGAAGTAGTCTTATCTACTGCTACATTGATAGTGCCATTAGCAAAAGATGTAGTGCTTCCATTTGAATATGCTCTCCAAGTATTAGCAACAAAGTCTGGAACTACTTCAATATCGCACCACGCCTCTACTTCCGGTTGCTCATCTGGAAAACCATTAGCAAATCGAGTAAATGCAGTATCTACTCCTAAATCTGCTAATGTTATTGGAACTGTCATCAAAGCAGTAGTATCATCAAAATCATCATTAGATTTATTGTATGTTGTTGTAGATTTGTAACCTATTTTAAGTGTATAATCCCAATCAGTATCTGTTATTACTTTGTGAACAGCAATTCGCAAATGAAAACTTTCTCCTATTCCTTTGAATCTAAGTGGCCCATCGTAAGTTATTACTCTCTCTGTTCCAGATGTAACCGTAGGAGTAGGATTACCAGAACCCTTTGCCACATACATATTATTGATAAAAAATACATTTTTAGAAGGACTTTTTATTTCATGGCTGATAAAGGTAGGTCTGTTATCAGTAGAGTCTGTGTTAGGGCTTTCAGCAACATAAACACTTGCGAAAGAAATAGTATTTAGATTACCATCTGCCGAATCGTGGGATGGGTAGCCAGAGGTCTGCCTACCTGTCTGTAAAAAGGATATTGGGGAACCAGCATACTTATCTAAAACATTTGCTGATATTTCGATGTCTGGGTTTGAAATAGGTGAAACACCCCAACTAAAATCCATTTCACCAAGAGGACAGTAGTATTTCCCGTTAGAATCATGGCCGTTAAAAAAAGCAAGATATGAATCTCCGGCAGAACCTTTAAGCCTCTGCCTATTTCCTAAAACAGAGTTAGGCACTTTAGGTTTTGCTTGCGAAAATGTTCTTGTGGTATTATCTCTTGTTTCATCATATTTTAACCATTGAGATATACTACCATTATGAGTAAGTTTATCATCGTCACTACCACCTAATTGTTGATATTCAGTAGTGTAATCGTAAGTAGGTTCGCCCGATAGGTAAATGCCTGTTCTTTTTCTTTCTGGGAATGAATATTTAAATTTTGGATTTAGTCTTGCGTTTTCTCCAATTGCAGAACCAAAGTGGGTTTTAGTATGGTCTAATGTTCTTACATTAGCATCATTTAAATCATCTGCTACTGCTCTTGAAGATGAAAAATCATCATAGTAGCCACCTACCCAGAAATTGTATAATGTATTTACCTGCTTCATATTGGAACACCTTGCGCTCTTAACTCTGCTGTCACTCCTTGTGTCACTTGCTCAACCATCTCTGGTAGCGTCATTCCATTAAAGTTGTTAGTCTGTATCAACTCTACTTTATGCAAAAGGCTTTCTACTCCGCCTTGTGTGATTTGTTTGTAAATAGCACCTGTGAAGTTTGACCTCTCTCCAAAGAATAATTCTTCTCTTGCATTCGCAAACTCATTCTGTTGTTGAGTTAAAGTATCATAAAATTGCTTATGAGAATCTGCTAAATCGTCTTGACCATCTTTTTCAACTTTCAAAAGACTTTCATAATATTCTTTTGTAAACTCATCTCCGTCTGCAAAGTAAGCGTTTCTAATGCTTGCCAACTCTTTATTGTAAACCTTTTGAGCCTCATTAAGTGCTTCATTTCCATCAGCAAACTCGCTGAAAATATCTTCATAATATCCTTCAAAAGAAGCAACTTCTTTTAAGGCCCCTTCTGGTGTAACATAACCTACTGTATATACTTCTCCATACTTAACTTCCATACCTGCAATTCTTTTTGTAAGTTCTTTTTCTGTAAGAACCAAACTATCTAACATTTGTTGACCCATATCAAAATCTGCATTACTAAGAAAATCTTGCGCTTCGGTAATAGCACTCACTTGTTGTTCGACAACTGACAACTTTGATATTTGGTCTTCGTAAGCGTTAGCAGTAGCAACATCTCCTCTTTTTACTGCTGCTTCATGAGCCTGTTCAAATCGTAATCTTCTTGTATGAATATCGTCTAAAGTCTGTTGTGCTAATTCAGCATTTTGCTTTAAGTCGTTGAAAGACATATCAAAGACTCCTGTCAACACCGCTTCTTGCCCTGCCGTACCAGATAATTCTGCTAAAATCGCAGAAGTCCTATTTAATTCATCATTGAGACCTCCTAAATTATCAAGGTCGCTATTGAAATTGTCACCAAAAATACTGTCAAATAATTCAAAACCAAGATAAGCACCTAATGTTACAAGTGCGCCTGTTATGGCAGTAAGACCACCCGTAGACATATGTAGAGCCATTCCCATACTCTTTATACCCTTAGTCATTTTGATAATAGCGGGAATTGCTTGACTTAACATCATTAAACTCATAGTATACATAGTAGCACTCATTTGTTTACTACCGTCTACAATCATAGGGAAGAGTAAAGAGAATCCCATCAAAGTCTTTTGTGTGGTTTTTAAATACATATTTCCTTCTATCATAGCAGCATGAGAAGCCTTCATGCTCTGCGTAAAGGACATTGTAGAAGCACCTGCCTTTTTCTGTGCTACTGCTAATTGCTCATCTGCCGTAATGACTTGAGTTATTGCTATTCTTTCTTGATTTAAAGTCATTATATTTTCTCTTGTTTTTGCTATTTTTTCATCAATAGCAACTGTTGTCTTTCCTTTTGATAATAACTCTGCCCTTTCTGTTTGAAGAACCATTAGACGATGCCTTGCTTCTTCTTGAAGAGATAATAAATCTGCTTGTCTGGTAGTTAATCTCTTAAGTGTCTTAGAGTCTAATTGTTCTGATAACACCACTTCATTTGCCATAGCATTTGCGTGTGCAGTAAGAGATTGGTTTATTTTTTCTTGTAGACCAAGACTTTGAAACATTGTTGTTATGCTTCTTTTGTCTATTACTTCTCTTGTGGCTTTAGTAGCAATAAGTTGCTGACTTATTTGTTTTTCAAATATAAGGTCGTTATTAGCGATTCTTTGATTTGTCATAGATTGACCTCTCAAAGCAATATTCTTCTGTAGTTGATTTCCTTGACTTCTTAAAGCACCAGAAAGTTTTCTTAATGCTTTTTCTGCTTCTCCAGCCGACTGTGCTTCCTGTAAAGCAAGGAGAGCATCTTCCTTCTTTGCTCTTATATTCCTTATTTTTTCTTCCAAAGCCCCTCTTTCTGCCTGTCTTTTTCTAACTAAAGCATTCGCAGATGATAAAACAGATTGTTGTTCTCTGTTAAGAGCAGTAGCACTTCTGAAAGTAGTCAATATACCTTTTTCATTCGCAAGATTTTCTAATGTTCTTGCGTCATACAATTTCTTGTATTCCATAGCCTCTATTCTTGTTTTATTGATTGCATCCGGTCTTGATGCTTGGTATGCTTTGAATGCAACTGTAATACCTACAACTCTAAGGGCTAATTCTGCCAGAGGTTGAATTAATTGTTGATAAGCGTTTGAGGCTGCTATTACATTACCTGCTACCTTATCCATACCGGGAATTTCAAGAACCGCTTTTGCACCCTTTAAGAATGTCTCTTGCGCTCTATATGAAGTCATATATGCTTCTGCTAAATCCTCCCCTATCGCTACCTTCATGTCATTTATCTTTGCTTCCATTTGCGTTGCTTGGAAAACGGCAGATTTTGTTTTATTTTCAAACTCTTCAATAGCGGGATAAAGTGTGTTGAAAGCATCAGTTTGCATCTGTGTTAGACGATGTTGATTTTCCATTATCTTTAGGAATTTGATATAGTGACGGGAACCAGCAATACTTACTGCTAATGCTCTTTTTTCCTCTGCCGACATAGCATTATAGGCTGGAGTTATTCTTTCTATTACATCAGTTAATTTTAATTGCGCTACTCCTTGAGCATCAAGACCCGGAATTAATTCAGCAATAGCCTTTGTTGCTTCGTTATTTGCATTTCCGAGACGCTGATAAATCATACGCAGACCTGTTCCCGCCCTGCTTACTTCTTCACCTGTTTCAAGTAGCAAAGCAGACATAGCGGCCATATCACCAATTGACTCACCTGCAATATCCGCTTGACTTGCGAATTGGTTAAGAACGAATGTAATATCTTCCATTGTAGCAACAGAAGTATTTTCAATTGTGTTAAGTTGGTTTAGGGCGTGTATTGATGCTTCTCTTACAAGATTAGCCTGTTGCTCTGCCGTTAAGTTATCATATTGGGCTTGAGTAAGACCGCCCATAAGGAATTGAGTTTGTTGTGCTAAAGCAATAAAACGATTCATACCTAATTCGGTTTCCATTTCACCGACTTGAGCCATCAATAGACCCTGTCTTGTAGCCTCAATAACTGCAAGTTGGGAACCCAATACTGCCTTTAACTGCGCCGTTCTTGCTGCAGCGGCTAAAGATTCAGCACCTGTAAATGCGAAAGCGTGACCCATTTCTTGTGCTGCTTCTGCGAATGCTCTAACTTCGCCTTCTCCGGCGTTATAGAATTTACGAACCCTTACAAATTGTTCTTCAAATTCAAAAAATGCCGCCGTAACACTATTTACGGCATCAATTATGTAAGATGTGCTTTCTGAAAAAGTGTCAGCGATACTACTTATTGTATCAAGAACAATCGCTTCTTGGACTACCATAGCGGCACGAGTATCACCAAGTAACTTCTCCGACTGTAATTGTCCTATTACATCGAAAAATACTCGTGCTGCACCTGCTTTTGCCATCTAATCACCAGCCCATTCTTTTAACATATTACCCATATCTTTTGGTTTTACTGTGGCTGAATCTGCTCTCTTTTGATTTCTTCTTGCTACTGCTTTTTTAGCATCTATCTTATTATCTTTTTCATCGTATTGTTCTTTTATTCTACTGCTAATTTCGAGTGCTATTTCTAAATCATAATCTAATTTTATCCATCCACCCTTACAATCGTATTTTTCAAACAAATCACTTGGTAAGACCCCTTTAAATGTTGAGCATAACATCGGCGCAACAGAGGTCAAGAATCCAAAGGGACCGCACCCTCTAAGTCGTCTCCTCTGACGAAGTTTAGTATGTCTCTAACTTCTTCGGAAGTAAGAGTATTAATATCAAAATTTTCTTCAATTACACATCTTGGAACCCATGCTTGAATTTGCGAATCAATACCTGCACCTGCTTCTGACAGAGCATCATTAAATTCTTCATGTTGCTCTGGAGTCCACTCTGCGGGGTTTGTTCCAAAATGTCTAAATTTTCTAAAGGTCTGGGCTTGGATTTTTTCAATAGCAAGTTTATCCATACCGGAGGCTTGTCTTACCCAAATCTTCTTTCCGTCATTCAATTCTATCTCTTTCTTTAATACAGGCACTTTTATCACTTTCCTTTACTTTTATACGAGTCATTGACTCGTTCCATTTAGCAATTATACTACTGTTGCTAATCATGGAATATCACTTCATGGTGGGCTTTCATATGCAATAGTAGCAGTAAAGTTATTCCCTACTGCTTGTTTAACTACTGATATTGAAAATATTTCTGTTCCGGCGGTAAGACTTTGTAGAAATGTTTCAATTAAACCACCTAATGTTAGGTGAGTGCCGTGTATCGTTTCTACGGCTATGTTTGCTGGGGTTGCGACAGGCACTTAACTACCCCCATCACGCATCCAAGTCAAGTGTAGATAAAGCAGAGTCTGTGCTTTCAAAAGCAACTTTTACGGTGGAAGTAGCAGTTAAATCATACAGAGCATGGAACTTTACAGTCATTGTCTGTGAATCTCTACCGCTTACTGATGTTTCTGGCATTTCATAATGTAAATTAAAGAAATCAAATCTAATAAAGTTTGTAGCACTGTCTTCAAACAAAACAGATAGCGCAGGTGTGCTACTGCCCGGATAGACTTCTGCCGCACCATTAGCAGATGTAGCACCCATCATTTCAGCGTAAGTTATAGCATCGTCAAGACCTGTGTCTCCACTTTCTGTCATTTTGTGGAAAGTAATCGAACCGCTTACTTCACGAGTAGTCACAGGTGGCTTTCTTGCTACACTGTTTGAACCAAGAGCGTAAGTATTGTCTATATCGTGGTTATTTTTAATTTCAAAATCAATACTCTGAACCATTGAAGAAAATGCAGATGATGTTGCTGCTTCTTCAAAGTTTACATAAGTCTTTGCGAAATGCAAAGCATCTCCTGTATAAGTTGGAACATCGGTTCCTAAACTACCAGCCTCTGCGGTCTGGGTTGAACCAATAGTAGCAAATGAAATCATAGCGTATTCTCCGACAGAAGCAGATACTGACATTGATTCCATAACTTGACCCGGAAATAGTGCCTCTCCATCGTCACGACCAATGCGGAATGTGTAAGAAGGTAATTCAGTAACACTTGTAATTGCTGGTTCTGCGATTATACCTGTTGTTGGCCCTGCTGATTCAAAGACAGTAGGGTTGTCTCCAAATAGACCGTGAATACACATCATTGTGAAGTGGCAAGGTTGAAGGACTTGTGACCAACCTCCAGAGGAGGAGATTTTGCCCATAACTGCTTGTCTACTATTCCAATAATTCATGTCGCTTCTTTTGTTTACATCAAAAGTCTGACCAAAGGTTTCTGATTCAACTTCGCCTACTGCGTCTGTAGGAACCGCAGTAGCATATGTGGTTTCTTTACCAATGGCTAAATACCTATGAACATTACTTAATGCCATATATCAGACACTGTATGTTTGTCTAATAAAGACTTCTTATACTTCTCTTTGGAACATCCGAATCTTTTTCATATAAGTTAGTGTTAGAGTATGAACACAAACAACTTCATCATCATCTATCTTACTATCAAGGACTGCATCATAAGATATTAGAGAATCAATTCCATCTTCAAGTCCTGTTTTAGTATACAATTCATCAAAAACTTCTCCCATAATTGATAGACCAAGACGGTATGCGTTTTTGTAATCTGTTCCACGAGTTGTAACATAGATAATTACATTATATCTCTGGTCTGTCCTACGACCTCCCAGAACTAAAAACTCTGGGGATTCTAATTTCTGTGTAAGGACATGGATTGTGGGAGGTCTGAATCTATTTATCATGGCTTGCGAAGATAAGTCGTAACCATACAAAATACTTGATTCTGTGACATGAGTCTTGATTAAGAATCTATTGCTTGCTTTAAGAACATTAACAATATTCAGACCTGTGCGAATAAGAGAGTTAGTAGTCCAATCGGACATATCCATTTCGTCTGGGGAATAAGCACCATATGGAGTATAATATGCTACATACCAATCAACTGTTCCTGTTGTATTACCAAAAGACGCAGTCTGTGATACAGAAGATGTTGCCGTAACTTCAAGATAATGTTGTTGTGCATCGTCATCTTCTATAATTTCTCGCATATACAATCTTGCCGTTCCGTCATTCGCAAGAGTAAGTCGCAAAAGACTTGGAACTGCATCATCTTCTGCCATACTTAAATCTAAATCAGAAGAAGTAGCAGTAGTAGCACCAACTAACTTTACTTTATTATTTGAACCATTTGCTTTTACTTCTACTCTGTAAGAACCATTATCAAGAGTCATTAAAACTTCATCGTTATCTGGATTAGATACATACTTCATAGCACAGATTATAGTTAAATCGTTTTCGCTATCTGCAACTGTCTGACTCCATATCTGACCAGAACCTTCTATTCTCCAAGCGTCACCATTTACAGAACCATCTCCAGATAGACCTGTAAGACTCCAAGCGTTATTGTATTCTCCTATTGGGCTTGATGGGTCTGTACCACCTACTCTTGCAGACCAATAATGACTATTTTTTGCTATTCCCATATTACTCAACTCCAAAACCTGCTTTTAATCCAGCCGCTTCTGCAACTTGTTTACTCCATTTAGGAAAGTCTTTTCTTACAAAAGTTTCAATATAAAGTATGTAATCAAATGTTCTTGTAAATCCGGGGTGTGTGCCTGTTTTTCGCATAGCACGACTGTTATCTCTTGCGTTTCCAGAAAACTTATACCAACCTGCGCTTGATTGTACCACCTGTGGTAAAAATCGGGAATATTTGAAAGGTTTAATTCCTTGAACCAACATCTTTGATATATTTAGACCACGAGAACCTTTTATTCCTTTATCAGCGTGTGCAGGGTCAGAAGCAGTATGCACTCGAATAAAAGAAGAACCGGGAATATCATCTTGAGTCAGAGCATCACCTATTGTTGTATGAATTGACTTAGATGGTTTATTTGGAACTTTAATATTGTAAAGTGGCCCAGCCATTTTCTTTAGTTGTTTGCGAGTATCTGTAATAGCCATTTCAATAACACCTCTAAGAGTATTTTTCATTATTTTATCGCCATCATAACCTAATCTATCAAGAGCCTGTACCAAATCTCTTTCATCCCAATCAAGACGAAATTGCATTTGAATAGAGTTATTAGATGAACCACGCATACCTGTAAAAGGTATGTTGCCTCTTGGCCCACCTTTGCCGACTCTTAATGTTGAACGAACCATATTAAGCACTACCTAAATGGGCTAACCTCTGCAAAGCCATATATCCTCTTTCACGCATATTATAGCCTCTCATATCATCAGACTTCTGATGAGTAGCCTCATCTTCAAGATAAATACCTGTTGCTATATCAGCACATATTTCTCTAACAACATGAGCCATTTCACCGTATTGAACGGTCTCACCGCTTTCGTGGTCGAAAGAAAGACCCGTAACGCCTTGAATGTAGTGTGAACCTCCGACATTTTGCAGACTCGTATATGTAAAGGTATCTCCGTTAATGTTTCCCTTTCCACCGCTTGAGTCAAAGCCGATAAAAGAAGCCACACGAAATTGCGTAGAATCCGTAGAAAGGTCAAATGCCGCACTAAGCGTTGTCTCTTGGATAACACCGCTTGGTTCATCTCTACCATAATCT
>Ga0208542_1000819_pt1 | contig 13909 bp, 14 predicted proteins | sample DEB08_DNA_3_FD_185495 | JGI IMG/M metagenome (GOLD analysis project Ga0208542, IMG submission 185495) | Aqueous microbial communities from the Delaware River and Bay under freshwater to marine salinity gradient to study organic matter... | ecosystem: Environmental > Aquatic > Marine > Coastal ... | reverse complement strand
TTGCTGATTTCTGAGCAATGTCCAAACCTTGAATAAATGCCAGAGCAGATGTAGCAGCGATTTCGGCAAGGGCAGCAACTTTTGCCGCTTTGCTATTCTCACGGAACAAACCACTCAACTCACCCAACACTCGGATTGATTCATTTGCTAACTGAATTTCCAAATCTCTACGGGCAAGGTCGGCATCATTTTTTTCTGTGACCTCTTGTTTTTTGATTTCTACCTTCTTAGCGGAGATTTCGTTCTCTGTGGCTACGCTGCTATCCCCGTAATCTTGTTGAGCGACCAGAAGGGCTGAAAACTTCTCAAATTCAAGTTTTCTGATTGCCTCGTCATACTGCTCTTGAGTCATTTGCTCATTGACGAAGGCATTGTTAAGGATGGTCTGTCTTTGCTTGTAGTAATCCTCTAAATCTTTGAGAGCATTGTCATATTCTTCTTTCCTTCCGGTTTCAAGCAACTTCAATCGATCTGCTGCCAACTTGGCTTCTGCTGCTGCTGCTCTTTCTGCTGATTTGGCTGCTTCATTATTGTCTCGCTCAATCTCTTTGTTAACTCGGTTCAATTCTCGCTGAGTTGCTCTTTGTTGAGTCAATCGCCTTGTTTGGATGTTGTAGAGATTGGCTTCTGCTTGGGCTTCCTTGTCAGCGTTTTCTATGTTTGTTCGTGAGAAGGTGTTTTCTTGCTTTTGGGCTTCAAAACGAAGATTGGCAACCTCTACTTCTTTTGCCAACAAAGAATCTTCTAAATCCTGAGCATCAAGTATGAATTTTCGTCTTTGTGCTGCTGTGTATTCTTCCTCTTGTCTTGATTTTAAACGAAGTTCAGCAATCTCGGCTTCTTGCTTGGCTCTTTCAACCAACAACTCACGCTCAATTCTTGCTGCTTTGTTTCGCATCTGTGCTACATTGTCAGCAGCCTTTGCCTCTTTTTCGTTTTGGTCAATAAAGTCACCAACGGCTTTTGTTGCATCTTTAACAAGACCAACCGTATCTTCAACACCAAGAGCAATTTTTCCAACGGCATTTGCAGCCGTTTCTCCTGCTTTTACAAACTCTCCAGCAAACAGAAAACTAATTGCTGTCCCAATGTTTGGAATCAACTCCAATAATCCAACAAAACGATTGACAAGTTGATTTTTGAGTAACTCTCCAAATGCTTTGAGGGATTCTTGTGGCTTTGAGAAAAGGTCAATCAATTTCTCACCGAGGTCAGCAACTAAATCTCGGAAGTTTCCAATGATTGCTCCTGCTACACTCGTAATGCGATTCCAACGCTCTTGACCTTCTACTGAGTCCGTGAACGCTGCTTTCAGAGCAGACAAAGCACCGACAATAGCCATAATGGCAATGCCAACGGGATTTGCAACAACAGCCTTGAATGCCTTTGACAATCCACCTACGGACTGAATGACTGCACCAACTGGGCCGGGTATTCCTCCCAAATCTTTTTTCAGTTTTGAGAAGTTGTTAGAAACACCAGCATACGCCTCTTTCAACTTGCCTCCAGCACGACCAAGCATAGTCATACTCTTGACGGAAGCGTCTGCACCTTTCTTCACATTGGAAGTGGCTTGTGCTACATTGTTTAGTCCTTGGGTTGCGGTGTCTACGCCTTTTACATCTACACCTACCTCTACTGCGGTTGTTATCTTTGCCATTAGTGTCCTTCTGAAATTAGCCAATAAGAAGTGCCGTCACAGACGAACCAGTCAAATCCGTTGTTGGCGTTGTTTGAGTGAGTTGTTGAGCCATCTAAGTTGATAGAGCCGTCTCCTGCCGTTATGTCTACTTGGTTGGACGGAGATACTTTCTTGATGATAAAATGTTTGCCTGATAGTCCGGTTGGGTCTGGAAGAACCACATCAATAGCACCCATTGCCGTGTCACAGATTATCATCCAGTCATTGACCGAAGCGGTGTAGGGAGAATCTGCATCTGTGATTGAGACCACCTTTCCTGCTGACAAGAAGTTCGGCCACATTTTGTAGTTGCCATAGTAGGTGGTATTGCTCTCGGTTGGGGTTAATCCCTCAGAGTTCAGAACCACTACATTATCAAGGCCGGGTGCTACATAAGTTCCAGTTGAGCCAAGCACTACATTTCGCTCTCCGTTGACTTGGTTGTCTTGACCAAGAACGATGACTTGCTCGTCTGTATCGTTTCCTCCTCCGATCACAACTCCTCCATTTTGTAAGGGTTTGTTTTTTACAAGAGGATAGCGGTTGTCATAAGTGTCCGAAGTGTTTGTTCCAACCCCTTTGTTGACTCCTGCTACTGGTTCAATGTATTTTGAGAGCAAGAACTCGCATTCAAAAACACCATCAGAAAGAGGGTTGTAATCGTTAACCGATAAGAGCCTCCAATACTGCCCTTCAAAGAAATAGTTGTCCTTAAACTTGAGCGTTGCCCATTCACCGGGAGAGATTCTGAAATACCCTCTGAAAACCTTGGAGTTCTTGTCAGCGATTTCAGTCAAGTAACGATACCAGTAAACATTGCCGACATTTTGATTGGAATAGGAGAATCCAGCAGGGACATTCACCTCATAAGGCATCCCGTAGGACAAATCAAACTGCATATTCGTAACCGAGTCAATGTGCAAGGTTAATGGGTAAGAAGAACGAGAGTTCTGGGTCAAAGATTCGCCCACATTGCGAGTGAAATACACTTGGCAAGATTGAAGCCCACCATAATACAAAAGACGCAAATCAGAGGCGTTGGTGTTCTCGTATTGAATCCAAGAATAATATCTTCCGTTTTGGCGATATATTGGAGTCGGCACAAAGCAAGTTTCAATTCGTTTCTCTTGCTTGATAAAATCGTTTTCAACTCTGATGATTCGGTCTCCATAAGTGCCACCCCATATTTCCTGATAACGCTTGTTCTCAATGTCTCCTCCTTCCTTATAGGTTAAAACATAAGGATTGCCAACAACCTCTCCCATCGGGACAATTGAATAGGCTTGAGAATAGTCCAGTTTGTTTGTCCAGTTGCGATTGTCTCCGTTGTAGAAGTCATCTCGTGGAACTATGCGGAGGGTCTTGGCTGAGAGATAGTCCTGCTCAATGTAAAGGTTGAACAGATTGCAAATTCCCATAAAGAACTCGCTCTGTTTGTTTTGTCCAAAGAATCTGGAGAAATCTACAACTGAGCCGTGTGCGAATGTCTGAGCGTTTATAGCATTGTAGAACTCAGAGTCATCGGTTGAGGTTAAGGTGAAAGAGGTCTGGTTGTAGCCTTGCAAAGCAGCACCTACATCTTCCAAACTAACAATGGAATCCAATTTAAGCGTGACTGCATCTCCATTCCTGATGCTGATTGTTGCGCTGTTGGTGGATGACAATCCCCAAGTGTTTGGCAAGGTCAAGCCCGTGTCTTTGTGGGTTATCGTTGCAACTCTTGTTCCGTTTACATAAACACCAACTCCAACACTTACTTGTTGAATTGTTCCAGCGATACCTCCTCCCGGAATAGCGATTGTGCCATCTAATTTGTGGTAGAAAGTATATTGACCGCCTTGGTCTGCTGTGTAGGTAGAAGTGCCAGTTGAGTAATCGCTGCCGGGGTCGCTTATTTCGGTAGTGAAAAGAAACTGACCTCCAAGAGCAATGGTTGTTCCCGTGACTCCAGCATTTTGTTGGGCAGAGAACAAATAATTGGCTGCCGTAGCCTCATCAATCTCCAAGCCTTGATTTGTCCAAGGAACAATGAGCCTTTTGAATCGGTCTGTGTTGAAGAAAGAGTCAGATGTATAGAAATACCCAGCATTGCTGAAAATCTTATCAATGATTGTCTTTGCATACAAAGCAGGATAGTTGTCCTCATCTGAGAGTGTTTCAACTGAACTGGTTGTTGAGCCTTGCTTGGGAGGGTAGACAATCGGGTAGACATAGCCTTCCCCATAAGAAAAAGAAGCCGTTGCAGCATCCTTGTAGATATAGGTGTCCCAACTTGCCTCTACATTGGCAATGTTCAGAGTGTGGTTGTATTCGCTGAAATCAAGTTCGTTCAACTTGGCGTTCTCTACTACGGCAAAGAAGTCAGCAGTTGTTCCGAAGATGGCACATTCGTACTCAATTAAATCAGTATCGGTGACATTGATTTGGATGACTCTGAGGAAGCCTTTGACCTGCTCAAGGCCATCTACCAATACCACACATTCAGCCTTCAAATTAGGGTTGAAATCAGGTGCAAATTGACCTGATCCAACGATGGTCTGCTCTACCTCAAATATATGCCCGAATATCTCGTTGTTGTTTTTAGTTCCGGGAAGGGTTACGGTCTTTGACCAATCCCCTTGACGAGTCCAAGGCTCACGAATATCGGCAATGGAACGAGTGACCAAAAGGTCAAAATCTTGGTAGAGATCAAGTTTCTGATTGACGAATCCTGAGTTGTCCAAAACCAGAAGCCGAGATGACAAACACTCGGTTTCCAGATAGCCTCCAGCAAGAGGGACTCTTGATTCATAAGACGAGAGAACTCGTGTGTATTCGCTCTGAGGTCTACTGACCAGAATCTCTATCATAGACGCTGCGATTTGTCTGGGATTGAGGTTGTCACTTCCAAGGTCAAGTTGAACACCTTGTCAACGAGGTGGGTTTTCTGCTCGTATTGACTTGTCTGAATGTTGACCGCTTTTAATGTGCCGTCATACATCCATACTCGTGGACTCATCAAAAGTTCCTTGAGCCATTCAGCCTCCGCCTCTGTGATGAGGTTAGAGTTTAGTGTGAGCCTCTCGTTGGCTTGGGTGAAGAAATCAGAATTGGAGTGGGCTGAGGTGTCGTAAGTATAAGACACCGCACTATTGTCCAAAGTGAATGGATTTGCTTTGTAGGTCTTTCGCTCAATGTCAAAATTGGTTCTCTTGAGCATATCAAAGCGCATCGTGTCAACGCCTCCCAAGCGATTTAAGAAGTACAAATCGGTGGTTGGATACTTAGAGCAGCGTGTGTCTATTTGGATAGTGTACGCTTTGCCCACTTGATTGCCACCAGAATCTTTTGGAGTGCAAGTGTAGGAAGTTGTGCTAACTGGTATACCGCCCGGAATATTGCTTCCAATAGGTACACGACCGAGAGTGCCAGAAGGGACAGCGATGGAAGCAGAACCCGAAGGGGAAAAAGCAACATCAACAGAAGCCACATTGCTGCCGTGTAGAAAATAGAGCCAAGCCTTTGCATCTATGGGTAATCTTTTTGTTTGGTTGTTGGTTAAAAAGGAAGCAGTACCAGAAGCCGAGGTTGACATCAGGTAGTTGTCTTCATCATAGGATAAAAAGTCCAAAGGAGAGAGAGCAGCGTTCCAGATGGTTATTCCAGTTGCTGAGGTCACTCCAGTCGTTTCGTTGATGGTTGTAGTTGCTCCGGTGCTGTATTCATAACCGAATACGGCTTGGTATCCAAACACAGAGTTGGTGCAGTTCACTCCAGTAGCATCGTCATAAGACCAATCGTGAGTTGTGTAGTTCTCAATCAAGCGAGAAATGTTGAATACTCCCTTGTTGGTTGAGCCGTAGTAGATAGGTGCTTTCAGGCGAGTCAGAAGATTGCCTGAGCCATCCTTGACATCGCAAATGAATTTAAAGTTGTATTGCCCATAGATACCAGCATCACTCTCAGTCAAAACAAAGATGTTGTCGTTGTATGCTGGAAGATAGGTAGTGCCGGTGGGTTGATGTTTAGCCGTGAGTGCCATCACCTAAAAATAGCGAAAGGGACAAAGTGTCCCAAATCAGATAAGTTCGTTCAAACAAGCACAGACATAAGCCTCAAATCCCTTGTTTGCTGCTTGTTCCAAACGCTTGTTTCGTTCTTCTGTGATGGTGCGATGGAAAGCGAGAGTATTGAGAAACTCAACTAACTTCATCTCAAGGATGGCATCCCATTCGGCTCGTCTGCCTCCTGCCAATCTGTCTATGACTGAGAGCCACCCGAAAACATCCCCTTGATTTCCTTCTCCTCCTCCCTCAAATAAGTTAGGGTAGTTTCCAATAGCCTCGGATAGAGTTCCGAAAAAAAAAGCGTATAAGCATAGATTTTAGTGATGGGAAGGTCTTTGAAATGCTCTACTTTCCATTGATAGTCATCCTCAATCTTTTTGCCCCACCAGTTTACACGATAGGTCAAGATGGCGATGATTTCGTTTAGGTTTGTGATGACATCATCCGTGCGGACTTGTTGCAATTCAATGAAGTGGTGAGCCGACATCTCTTTGGCGTTCTTGACCAACTTGAATCGTCTGCCTTTGAACTTGAAATAATACTTAATCCGTTTGGATGGCATTTGGTTCAGAAAGGTCAGGTCAACTGCTTGTAGTTCTTTGAGCGTCCACCCAGCAATCTCCTCAAACGGCTTTCCCGTGATGATAGAGATTTGGTGTGCCATCTTTTCTACTTCATCCATCTCCCCAAGTTGGGTGATTTCTTGAAGCATCTTTATTGTGATATTGTTCCAGTTCATACGAAGAAAAATGTACCTTTTTTGTTTTTATGTGAGCAATCAACTGCCAGAGCCAGAGCCATAACGCAGTCATCGTGCAATCCTGATGGTGCGGAGTACTTGACCCCAGTTCTGGTGTATTCAAATTCAAATGACTCCATCTCGTAGCCGATGGGGTTTTCAGGGAATCTGACCTCTTGGCTTTGCACGGCCATCACCAGCCCCTCAATCAACTGCTGCTTGGATTGGGAGGTGAACTTGAAGCCTTGCATTCGTGGACAGCGTCTTTGAAGTTGCTCCACTACCGGATCACCCACACCCGTTGAGTCAATAAAACAAGGAGTTCCACCCACAAGACGAGCGATGTGTTCTGATGTGGTTGCCCAATCTTTTTGAAATCGCTCAAAATGGCAAACCTCTTTATTTGCGTTTAAACCGACTATCACAGTCCAGTCGGTGTACTTTGCAAGGTCAATGCCATAAGATGCCACAGAATCGCTTAAAATAGGCGAATAGCAGCGTCTGATGTTGTCAATGCCAAACGGGTTGCTCTGGTCATCGGCTGGTTCAGCCAAATAGAGTTCCTTGAACACATATTCAGGAAGGTCTTTTTTGGCTTGTTCTATCTCATTAACGGAGATGATTCCTTCATTGGCTGCATCGTAGGCGGTGATCTTGAAATAGGAGTAGTCGCTTTCCCCTTGCTTGGCTCGTTCTCCTAATTTGTAAAACCAGTTCTTTTTGCCTTTGACATTCCCTATAAGTTTGCATTTGCCTTGGGTTGCGGTTAGGGTTGAGCGAAGGGCAAACCAAGCGTCCTCCCTTGCTCGTGATGCTTCGTCAAAGACAGCAGCATAGACATCTTCCCCGTAGAGGTTGTCGGCTTTCTCTGCTGACTTAAATTCAATCCGTGACCCAGTTGGGGTAGTGAGTACAAGTTTAGATTCGTTGGAGATAAAGAAGTTCGGGATTGTCACTTGGGACTTCATCCTTCGGAAGGCAATCTCCGCTTGTTGATAGACGGGAGCAATCCACCACACCGATTGGTTTTCTTTAAGAGCAAGGGCTTGTTCAAACAACCAAATGATGTGAGATGCCGTTTTGCCGGTCTTGGTACTTGCTGCGGTTATGGTATAGCGAGAAGGAGAGTCAAGGATGGCTCTCTGGTAGGTTGTAAGAAAGGGTCTCTCATACTCTATTTGCATACAGATTTAAGTAGTGCCACTCGGAGAGCGTTTTCTGCTTTGAGAGAGTGGTGGTCATTGCAATAGGCTCGGTTGATTTGACCGACCTTGTCCCACTTCTTTGATTTGATTAACTGCTCAAGAGGTGTTCCCCAGTCGTTGTTTTTGACAAAGAACACTCCGAGGTTTGATTTGTGGTTGGTGTAGGGTTCAACGGCTGAACAGAGAATAGGTCGGTTGTAGGCTGCTGCCTCAAGAATCTTCAACTCTGATTTGTATCGGTTGAATTTATCGTTGGTCAAAGGAGCAAGGCAGATGTCAATCTCTGAATACATCTTCCCGTACTCAATCGGGCTTGTGCCAGTTCGGTGAACAAACCATTCGGGTCGCTCTTTCCTGCTCTTTCCAGTTACCGCTTTTTCCATCGTTGCCCAGATAGGCTCTCCCTCGTGGAATCCTCCCATCAAGAATCTCACATTGTGCTTCTCGCAAATGGGTGCAATCTGGTCGGTTAGAAGTTTGATGTCCTCCTCGTGAGAGATACCACCCACCCAGCCGATTGTCAGAGGGTGTTCAGTTGTGGTGTTCCATTGGTCTGCCTTCTGGTTGATGCAGTTCTTGACGATAGTAATTTTGTCGTTTATCTCAGCAATCCTCTCAGCGAGTTGAGGCGTGGTTGTCATTACCGCATCCGCATAATAGATAGCATCTTTTATGCAGTTCTTGATTTTGGTGCGGTAGATCTTGTAGACGGGATTGTGACGAGGGATAACCCAGTAATCGTCAATGTCAATGATGTACGGGATTTTCTTCTTCGCCAGTATCTCCAAGATATTGTATTGAAGGTCTCCAAGCCACCGATTGAATACCACACAATCGTACTTCTCAAACGGCAGCGAACCCCATTCCATTCGGTTCTGAGAGACATCAACCGTGATGTCGTAGTCCAACTGAATTTGGGAATAGGGAACAAATAGCCGGTGATAGGCTACTCCGTTGCTGCCGTCTAAGAGTACTAATATTTTCAAAAGGGTAGGTCTTTGGGTTTCTGGTTACAAATAAAGTGTGTAGCCTTTGATTTCTCGTGAGGTGCTTGGCGTTTGCCGATTCTTAGTTTGATGTCCCCGTAGGAGTTCATTTCAAGTTTGCCTGATTCCAAGGCCTCTTGAATTTGCTTGATGTTGATGCTGATGTTCATTCCGTAATCATCAGACCATCCGTTTCCGAAATAGATTTTTTCCATTACTTGTCCAGTTTTAGTGTTACTTTTATTGTCTTTTGTTCTATGTTTTGGTCAATGGTTTCCTTGGGCTTTCCATAGACCCGGTCAAAGAGAAGTTCAATCAGGTGAATGCTTCCTCGCTCGTAGTCCCTTGTCGCTTTCTTGGCAATCATCGCAATCCAGAAAGGAAGTTCGTCATTCTTTGCCAGTTCCACAAGTTCGCTCCGGCTTTTAGTTAGCAGTCCCTTGATGATGTCCTGCGCTTGGCCGTTGGTTAGTTTGGTGTTGTACTCATCCAAGAACACCTCTTTGAGAAGCGTTTCGATCTTCTTTGGTCTCCCGTGAGGGTTCATCACCTCGCCTTTTTCAGGTCTGGTTAACGAACCCCCGTGCGGTTGCTTCTCTTGTCTTGCCATCCGATGTTATTCCGAATTAATCTTGGTAAAATTCTCGCTCAAGATTTCTAACCCATTTGTTCAGAGCATCTAAGTCCTGAAATGAAGTTAATTGGTCTTCATGCTCATCTCCGTCTTCTGGATTTGTCCAACAGACCCAAACACTTGATTGCTCAAGGTCGCAAAAAATAGTCATGAATAAACTTACAGGCCACATCTCATCCCAAACCCATGTATTTCCTGAATGTGGATTGACTCCGATTTGTGTGTGTTCACTCGTTTGCAGTCCGAATTGTTCAGCAGAGTGCAGAAGATAGATTGCCTTTTGGCGTTCCCAGTGATTGAGTTTTGAAAGATTGTTCATAGTGCTTTGATTTTAGAGATTTCTATTTGAAGTTTCATTTTGTGAGGAACTCCTCCCATAGAAGTGCAGATTACCTCTGCCATATCTTCTGAAATCATTTGCAAAAATAAACCCTCGCAAATGCAATTCCTTAGATTGTTCATCTCCCATGTGATTAGTGTTCCTACTTCCATGATTCAAATATAAAATCTTTTTTTAATTTGGCAAAATTATTTCATTTCAAACGAAACCGTTATCCTATTTGAACTTCCAAAATTACCGACATTCCCAATTCCACCATGTGCGGATTTTCTGCCATAACTGGTCAAACTCCAATTTAATGATTTTTTTAAAGTATGAATTAAACTTGGTGCTGATGTTACAATTGTAAATCTGTCTTTTTGTCTCTTGTATAGTTCACCAATGGTTTCCAAAAATCTCAATCCAAATCCTGCTCCTTGATAATCTGGCAAAATTACCAATCTATGCACTTTTTTCATGTTTTTAGTTTTTGGATGAGGGAAATGTAAAACAGATAAAAATCCAGCAACTTGGTCATTGATACACGCAACATATACAGAAGCAGCGTTGTTGTGAGTATGACTCAAATAGTGATGCTTTGCAAACATCTTCCAGATTGACTTATCGCTTGTTTGGAATATCTCAAATTTGATGCTTGGTCTATTTTTTTTTTGCCCTTCAAGATTTTGAAAGGTCATAGTATCTGTGTTGAATATCCAATCTGGCAAGAGCCAATCTTCAACATCATAATGACAAGTGACTGCAATGAATTTCTTTTTTGTTTTCCTTATTGCTTTTTGCATTGCAAAAGAACCAATCTGAGCCACATTTCTGTCTACTACGCTTGTGAATTCGTCAAAGACAAAAAGTTCATTGTCCTCCAATATCGCTCTTGCCAAATCAACTCTCATCTTTTGGCCATTGCTCAATACTGAATAAGGTTTTAACCAACTTGGTGGACTGCTAAACCCAACAGAGTTAAATGCATTTGTGATTTGTTGAACAGAACAACTCTCAGGCATATCATCCAGTACAGATTCTGCTTGATATTCATATTGAGTGATATATGCATCTGGAAATAATTCTTTGGCTATTGTAGTTTTACCAGTACCAGATTTCCCAACTATTAATCCAATCTGCCAATCTTGAGCAAGATTAATATCACCAACAAATCGTTCTTCAATCAATTCAGATTGCAAGTCAAATTTGCCAATCACCGAAGCAACTCTGAAAGTTTTATTCGGTTTTGATTTTCTTATAATGTCAAAAGACGGCATTCGTATCCTTCTCCAATTAAGTAGTTGTATGTTTTTTCTTGTTGTTCTTCTGAATCACAAATGATTTCAATTCTGAATGATTCTGAAAGTTTATCTGACAAATCATCAGGCTCAATTGATTCTGCAAATTTTGGCAAATCCATTCCCCACTTTTCCAAATCTTCAACATCCCATTCGTTCGCCAACATATCCCAGTCCCATTCTCCGTAGCCGACATTGTCCTTGATGATGAATTGCCGTTGCTGATCTTCTGTTAATTGGTCAGCGATCAGACAAGGCACTTCGGTCACTCCGGCTTCCTTGATGGCCTTCAATCGCATATTGCCTCCCAGCACAATCATGTCCTTGTTGACTACAATTGGGCGAATCTCAAGCATCTCAGGGAACTCCTTGATTGATGCCACCAACTTCTTGAACTTCTCATCTTTAATGATGCGAGGGTTATTCGGGTTGGGTTTGATGTCTTTCAGTTTTACTATTTGCATTTGCGTTGGCTTAGTTTGACAAGGTGAGTGACTCGGAGCATTGCTTTCTCCTCTTTGATATCCCCGTATCGGTTGTGGCAGGAGCGACAAAGTGCCATCAGGTTTTCAATGACATCCTTGTCCTTTGAGCCTCCCATTCCTCTTGCTTCTATGTGATGTATATCAACTGCCGTCTGACCGCACATTTCACAAGGAATCCAATCGCTCTCGTGGTAGTTCATTTCCTTGAGGTAGATTTTGGTGTGATTCTTCATAGACGAATGATCTCCGTTCCGTGTTGTTTGACATAGACATCCATAGCGTGATTGTGCATATCAAATCGCTCTGCTCTTTCGTTGTTCTGGTAGTTCTGAGATAGTCCTTTGAATACACCATAGCCTCCGTCTATTCCGATTGTGTAGATTGTAGGTACTCTGCCACATAGAAAGGAAAACGCAAACCCGGACGAATTGTGTGTCGGGTGTTGAGGTAGTCCTTTGTTTGGGTCTATTGAGAATTGCACAAAGACGGTGTTTGATGTGGTTGGGGAGGAGCAGGTTCTTGTTAGAATATACCGAGCGTTGATTGGTGACTTGATAAACTGAGTAGGTCGGTCATAGATTATAGGGTCGTGGAGAGCAGCGATGTCGGCATACTTAGTCACATCAATGGCAGCGTTGATTGTCCAGATGTTGAACTCATCGGTTGGCTTCCATCGTTCCAAACTATGCCCAGTTCCTACGATCAACCAAGGCTTCTGGAAGAACCATTCCTCATTTGCGAGTTCGTCTACGCTTCGTAGGTTGTTCGTCATCTGCTATCTGTGCTGCTTGTACCTCTGCTTCAATTTCTTTTTTCAATCCCTCGGCTCTGATGATAAGCGAGTAAAACGCCTCAACAAAACAAGAGGAGCAAGTCGGCATCGGCCTTCCCATTTCTTGCTGGTAAATTTGACGGAGGCGAACTCCTTGTTCGGGAGTCACTCGGAAAAACCCACTCTGCTTCCATTGGGCAAACAGAGGAGATAGGTCAAGGATGTAGTTGATTTCTTCTAAGGTCATAGGACAAAACTATATAGTGAGAATGAGGCTAACAAAAAGAGCAGCCATTTGAGGTCTTTCATAGGTATCGGTTAATGGTTGTTGCTCCCCATCCTGATAGTGCGGCAAATGCGATGCCAGACCATCCGTAGAGAGGTATAAAAAGAAGGAGGCCAAGCCACCAAGCCATACAAAGTTCGCAGGTGAAGGGCTTGAGTTTAATCCTCCAGCCTATCTCCGCCACGAAGATGATTGCCAAGCAACTGACTCCGATTATTTCTAAGAGTGTATTCATCATTTATCTGTTCTTTGATTCGTTTAACTACTGCGAGGATTTCTTGTCGGCTGATTCCGGTGATTCGTGAGATGGCTCTTGCTGACCTTGGTTTGATTCTCTCGTCACCTTTTGACCAGAGTTCCCAGATTCGAGATTCGTACCAATCACATCCTGCCAATACTGCTTCAATACATCTGAAATGTGTCTCATCGTATTCTTCTTGATCTGCTTCTATTTCTATTGTGCTGGTGTCCTCCATTCCAATCGGCCTGAGATAGTTCTTCTCAAATGAAGTCCTCTTGCCGTAGTATTGATTGAGGATGATGCGAGACACGAAACCTGCCCAGTATCCTGAGTGGTATTTTTCAACCACCCATTCATCAGGCTTCTCGCAGAGAATGAGGAAGAGTTCTTGGTATAAATCTGACGCAAGTTCTTTGCCGACCTTGACGCAAAAACCCCTCACCCATTCCTGCTGCGATAGTTCGTTTATGATTTCGCTCTTTGTAATGTTTCAAAGTTTGTTGAATTTTTAACAATTATTTGCACAACTAATCAACATTGCAGAAGCATTCAAATGATGGGTCATCATCCCAAAGTCCGATTTGTGCCTGAGCCTTGTCTTTAATTTGTTGATAGGTGATTTCTTTTTTCCATTGGTTTTCTGACTCCTTGTCAATCCACCAGTCAAACAATTCGGGTTTCTCTTTGGCAATGATAGCCAGTTTGCCTTTGCCCTTTAAGAAACAACAATCACAATTCCCATAAGGCTCATTGACTTTCAAATCAAATGGTTGCTGCTTCCACCAATTTAAAACATCGGCTTTGGTTGTTTTCCATTTGACTAAAGGGTGTTCCACTGTGATGTATTCCGGAAAAGATGATGTCTTTCCCCAGCGTCTTGGTTCATCATATCTAATGCCGACAAAGTGATTCCATTCTGTTATTCCTATGGATTTGCAATATCTTTTTAGGGTATTGATTTTCATTTCCTTTGTACAGAATCGCATAAATGTATTGGGAAGGCATTTGTTGTATGCAATCAATTCTTCAAATGGTCTGCCGTTGCGACTGGCGGTTTCATAGTTGACAACTTCAAAATTGTTTCCGTATCTATATTCCAACCAAACGACATTGAGTCCCCATCTTTGGTCGCATTCGTGTATGAAATCTAAGGTCTGAGGAAGTTCCTTACCAGTGTTTTGAAAAGTCACAAGGTAATCACCACCTTCATCAATCAA